>JGI20166J26741_11467029_pt1 | contig 13224 bp, 18 predicted proteins | sample TergutCu122P5_FD_26741 | JGI IMG/M metagenome (IMG submission 26741)
CCCGACCGTTTGACAACATGCGGGCAAGCCGGGCAACGGAAGTTTATGCGGAATACGGTGAACGACTCGAAACGGCTTGGTTCGGTCACAGCAAAAAAATTGCATTGAACAATTACATCATGGTTCGCAACGGAGACTATGCACGGGCTGCGAAACTGGAACTGACAGAAAATACTTACAATTAGTAAATTGATTAGTTGAAATATCACAATAAAGATAATGTTTTTTTACTGCTGTTGAACAAACGATCTTTTTGCAATTTACTGCTAAAGTTACTGCTGTAAAGAATGGAATCCAGCAGAAACAAACCGCAATGGACTAAAAATAAAGAGCCGCAACTCTTTGGAATTACGGCTCTTAGCAACTACTTTCGAGTGTTTTCAGGTTGTTTCAACACCCAGGAAAATGCCGAAAAGAGGACTCGAACCTCCACCGGGTATACCCCGACTAGGACCTGAACCTAGCGCGTCTGCCAGTTCCGCCATTTCGGCTTTCATATTGACATGCAATAAGCGAATTCCTGTTTTTTAGTTCATCATTTTTGAAGACTTCCACGTCGGTGACGATCACCATTCAAATGAATAATTCCCTGGCACCGTCACTTCATGTCCCCTCAAACCATGACCAAAAAACAACCCCTTCATTTTACAGCACAATCTGATTTTTGATTTTGAATACAAAACACACGAAAAAACAAAACATACGAAAATACAAGCAGAAATCAAAAAAATGTACTCGCTTTTCAATTGTTCGTTGCTTTATATGAAAAAAAGAATGACCTGATTGCAATGTGATGCTATATCATAAACCGACAAACCCGTTTTGACAAGTCCCGGTCAGACCGAGTCCCACGCAAAAGGATACGAAATATTGCCAAGACGGGCGGTGTTCTCAAACGTTCCAAATGGATTTATCCGGCACGGAAAATCGTTTTCGACGGCACTTTCGATGGTTGCGGGAACGGGAAAATGATTGGCCCTTCGGCATGGTCCAGTAATAGGTGAAGCTCGGAAATCAACGTTTGGGTCGTTTGTTCCCAAGTTTCACCGGCGGATTGCCGGAACAAACGGACACTCGGATACCACGGCGAATAGTCCCGGGCAAGGTGCCAGTGCCAGTCGCAACAATGCGGCAACACGACCCAACAAGGGACACCGAGAGCCGCGGCAAGATGTGCCTGCACGCCGGACGGGGCGATCACATAATCCAGCGAGGCGATCAATGCGGCCAGTTCGTCGAGATTGTAAGCGAACGCTTCCTGAAAATGAGAAATCGGCGTCGCAAGGTTTTTGCGGAACGTTTGCCATGTCTCTTTTTGATTCCCATGTTGCAGACTGATCCAATGCGTCGAGTCGGCGGGCAACGCATGGACGATCCGTGCAATGACATCCAGAGGAATCCGGCACTGTTCCGCAGGTTCATCTCCCCAAGCCCCTTCAAAGAGAACGCCGATTTTGAGCTGACCATCCTTTTCAGAAAAACGCCGCTTCCAATTTTGGACCTTGGCCTTGTCCGGGACAAGATAAGAACGCCGGGAAACCGGAAAATGTTGCAAATCCGACCGGAAAAACCGGGGCATGCTTCCGAATGCGACCTGGGAATCAAAGTACATGCCGGGGTACGCGTCCGAAACGAACACCGAATCGGTCGGATTCACCAGCGTCACGTTCGGGAAAGACCTCGCGAAAAGCGAGTGCAAGGCACGATCGCATTCCACGTAACAATGACCGACGCATTCCGTCATGTCCGCAAGACACGATGCGTATAAAATTTCGCGGCTGATTCCCCCTTCGCCGTAAATCAGAACCGTGTGCCACGGGTCTTCCTCGCCGTTCCAGTCGGGAAGGTAGTGCCTGTTCCATGTTCCGGATTCGCAAAGCCGCCGTGCTTCATAAGCCGGCCAGCCTTTCGAAAGCTCGCCGCAGGCAAGTAACGCCTGTCCGTAACCGTACAATGCTTGAATATTGCTCTGATTCGCTCGAATGACCAGCTCGAAATAAGGGACGGCTTCTGCCGTCTTGCCTGTTTTTCGGAGCGATTCGGCAAGAAAATAAGTCGCCTGTTCCGAATTCGGATCAAGTGCAAGCACTTTTCTGGCCGCCGTTTCCGCCACTTCAGGACGATTCAGCAAATGATTGATGTAAGCAATGGTCAACCAAACGGAACCGTCTTCCGGCGTGATTTCTGCCGCTTTTTGAAACGTTTCCAGCGAAAGTTGGTGTTCCCCCGATTCAAAATACACGTTTCCCAATTTCAAATACGGTTCCGCCCAATTTTCTTTATATTTCGCAGCTTCCGTCAACACATGAACCGCTTGGCGACGCTTCCCCATATTGATAAAACAGAGACCTTGCAGGAAATAGACGGTTCCGAGGTATGTTTGATCGGTTTCCTTCTGTTCCGCAGTGAGCAAATCAATCGCTTTTTGAAAAAACTCAATGCCGTCGGTGGTGTGTCCCAGGCAGGCGTGTATTTCTCCCAAAACGGCGCAAGTGTTTGCGTTGCAAGGTTCTTGAACGTACAACCATTGGTAAAGCGAGAGTGCTTCATTCCACTCTTGCGCCAGATACAGCTTTTCCGCATTTTCCCTAAGTTTCCGATGCGCAGTCATTTATGCCACCTTGATGAAAATTCTTATACCATATAGCCGATATGAGCGGCAGCCTTCGGCCTCACGCAAACGCTCTGCGTTGCAGAGCTTGCCGTATCCCGCTTCTGAAATTTCTCATCGGCTTGAGTATAACAGCAATAAACACCCATACACTCATGGATACTTATCGTCCGAATTTTCATTATAATCGACACAAAATAAAAAAACGATTTTTTCGCTTTATTGTCCCGAAAAGAGCAGAGTCCATTCGCGCAGGAACGCTTCGAGAAAGACGGCGAAACCGACAACCGCCGCACTGAATGAAATGGTCAACACGGCACCGCTGGCGATGTCAAGTGCCCGACCGATCAATACGTTTTGTTCCAACGTCACGGCACGCGCAAGCGTTTCAATCGATGTGTTGAACATTTCTGCGGCAAGAACGACACCGATACAAAGAACGATCACACACCATCGGATCAGATCAAGGCCGATCCACCACCCGATAAGCGGCACGATGACCGCAAAGCAAATATGGACGCGATAACTCGATTGTTGTTCGATCGACTGTCGCAAACCGCGAAAAGCATCACGAAATTTGCGCCGCCATGTCCGCTTCTGATGCACAAACAAGGAACGTTCCGGGGTGTCTTCCTGCATGATGGTTTCTGAATGGTTTCAATCAAGGTGAAAAGTATCACATTTTCACCCGGCAACGATTCCTGAAGTGATCAGGTTTATTGTTTGTCGGGCACGGTTCAAAATGCCGCAAATTCCGTGCCGAACGTTCGTTTTGATCCGGAAAACGTGATTTTAACCTGTTATTATAAAAGATATTACGTCAAACAATCGGTTCAGGAAACTGCGATGCAATTGCCCCCTTTCGAACAAGTCGAGAATCATATTGACGTCATTGAATGATTTGTGAATTAATAATTATTGGCGTGGTCGGGAGGCGGAACGTAAAGACCCGGAAGTGGAGTGAAGCGTAACTTCCGGGTATCGGTTTCAGGATTACGTCACACTTCAGGATAAACGTAAGGTTTGCGGTATTCGCGGCGGAGCAATTTGGTCGCTTCGGCGTCACCGACGCACTCCAGGCGATCGTGGTCCCAGCGAACGCTCCGGCCGATTTTGAGCGACAGCATTCCGAGCAGGCTGAACACCGTCGAGCGGAATCCTTTTTCAATATCGCAAAACGGCAGATGATCGTTTTCAATCGAATCAATGAAATCGCTCCAAAGTTCCGGAATATTCTGTTGATCCGGTTCATGCAATTTTGCGTCGGCGTGCCAGGCGGGTTCCGCATTGACGTCGGCACTCGGATAAAACGTCGCTCCTTCGATCCATCCGAGGTGCAACGTCCCTTTGGTGCCGTAAAAATAACAGCCGACGTTGTGATGTTCCGGCCCGTTGCCGGCAAATTGACGATGTTCCCATGCAATCACAAAATCGTCGAACTGGAAATGAGTGCTCATCGTGTCCGGAGCGTTGGTGTTGTCCTGACTGATCATACGCCCGCCGACCGAGGAGACGTTCGTCGGCATCCGGTTGTCACCGGTCCACCAGTTGATCTGGTCCATCCAATGGACACCCCAATCGCCGAGCTGACCGTTGGCGAATTCGAGAAACGACCGGAATCCTTTCGGATGAATACGCTGGTTGTACGGCACATAAGGGGCCGGACCGCACCACTTGTCCCAGTCAAGCCCTTTGGGGATTTCCGAGTCGGGGGTTTTGCTCCCCGGTCCCCCCTGATAATGCACGAACGCCCGAATCATACCGATTTTTCCGGCACCGCCCGACTTGAGAAATTCCATGGCGGCCATGTTTGCCGGTGAAACGCGACGGTGTGTGCCGACTTGCACCTTGCGTCCCGTTCCGCGGGCGGCTTTCAGCATGGCCGCCCCTTCGAGAATGGTGTGCGAAACCGGTTTTTCGACATATACGTGCGCCCCGGATTTGACGGCATCGATCGTTACCAGCGGGTGCCAGTGGTCCGGCGTCGCGCAAATCACGATTTCCGGTTTTTGTGCGTCGAGCATTTCGCGATAATCGCCGTAGGTTTTCGGCGTCGAACCGGTCATCTCCCTGACCTTTTTCAATGCCTGTTCCAATTGTCTTTGGTCGACGTCCACAAGTGCAACCGCGTCGGCGGTCCCTGACTGGATAGCCGCCGAAAGAATGTTCATCCCCCACCATCCGGAACCGACAAGGGCCGTCCGGTATTTTTTCGCCTTGCCGGCGGCGCGAACGGCCGGTGCCCCCAATGTTGAAACGAGACCAGCCGTGGCGGCTCCCGCCGCAAGAAATCCGCGTCGTGTGATCATATTTGTCCTCCAGTTCAAAATAGATAAAATTTGAAACGGGCAATGCATACGCAGTATCTCGTTATACCCGATTCGTCGGAGGAAATCAACCGGCAAAAAGATGACAACCATCAACCAGGGGTAGGCCGATGCTGATCCAAAGCGGGGCGGACACGAGCGCGAGAACCGTGTTGGGAAGGATCGTCTCAGCGGCCGTGTTCGGGTCGCCGCCGTAGTGCCTCGACAAAACCAGCGGAAAAATCGCCGACGACATTGCGGCATAAACGACCAAAACCCGTTTCATTTCAATCGTCATCGGAACAAAAACGGCAACGGAGACCAAAATGGCCGGGAGAACGATCAAACGTAGCAGGCACGACCAGAACGCGATGCGGACCGCCCGACGCCAATGAGCGATCATGCGCGAAATGTTGAGCGTGTCGGCAATCGAAAGTCCGACGAGGAACATGCTCACTGAAAGAGAGGCGTCCCCCAGCAATTTGACGGCATGCAAGAGGAACTGTGGAACGACTTTGCCAAATCCGATCAGATTGAGAACCACGGCAATCACGATCGCACACGTCGGAGGATTGATTGCCCGGAGCCAGGTTTTCCGGTCGAATTTTCCGCTCATGGCCACGATCACGATCGACCAGATCGAAAGTTCGACGCCGAGATTCTGGATGAAAAGAATCGCCGTCATTTTGTCGTTGTTCGGGTACAGTTCCCCCATCAGCGGAATCGGGACAAAACCGTAATTCAAAATGCCGACACACGCCGCAAATGTTCCCAATGTTTTCGTCGAGTGCAAGCCGGTCAGTTTTTTCGGCAGCCAGCCGAGCGTCCAGGCAAGACCGATTCCGAGCAATGTGGTCGCATAGCCGACCAACGGCGGAAAAATCACATTATGATAATCGCCCTCCAAATCCACCGGGAGAATCCGGTGAAGAATCAAGCTCGGCATCAGCAAAAAAACGGTCACTTTGTAGAGCGGATCGTCGCCGGATTCCGGAAACCACCCTTTTTTTCGAAAGAAAATGCCGCAACCGACCACAAGATAAACGCCGGTCACCAATTGCAATGGGATATTGAACAAGTTCCAATTCAGTTCCGGCATTTTTTTGTTTTTGTCTGTATCATCAAAAATTCATTGACTCAACACAAGCCACTATTATGACACAAACGGAATTTGGCGGAAGTCGGACTGATGCAAGTGGTTTTCTTTCCATAAAAACAGGAACAATCGTTCAGAATATCTCAAAATGGAACGATAAACAGTATAAAGACAGGCGATTCCAGCCCCACCATTTTACTTTTTGAGACAAATTTCTTCAGTTTTCAAAATTTTGATACGGCTTTCGGTTTTTTCATGACCTCACTTATATCCGGCGAGATACTGGTTTTTGTCGTATGCCTTTACATCATGATTTCCGGATTGGCAAAAGTCACTTTGCGCCGTCAAACGGAACTGCTCAAAAATTATCTTCAGCCGGAAGAGCTTCCTCTGGAAAAATTGATTTTACGCGCGGAAAAAATCAGGGAACGCCGGAAAGCGAATACGGAAAATCCGCCGTTCGAGCCGCCGACGTCCGATATCGAAGCGAAAATCGCGTCCTGGCCGGAAGAACCGCCGCAAGAGTAATTTTTACGATTCCCGAATATTGTGCCGGCGAGAAAAAATGCAAGACGCCACCATGTCTGCCGGTTGCGCCGAAATGCGAGAACCTCGTAAAATAGGGGACTTTATTGATTTCGGCGAGACCGGCGATTCACCGGATGCGCTTATTTTTTATTTCCAGCACAATAAGTTCGGCGGTTTTTCGAAAGCCCGCACTTACGGCTTGGGCGAACGAATTCCTTTTCGTTTTTTGGGACCGAGAAACGCTTCGGCATATTCGGCGACCTGTTCAGGGGTTTCGAAATACTTGTCGTAAACCCAATGGTCCTCGTATTCGCATTTGTTCGTTTTGTAAGCGCGGCAGATGTCGGGGCGCGTTTGATAGGTTCCGCAAAGATTGTCGTCGCGCAAAAACTTGCATTTGGAATGCACGAGCAGATACCACTCGTCCCCGTCGACGAACACCGTCGCACGCTCATGCAGCAGAAACCACCGCATGAAATCGAACTCGCGCCAACCTTCCGGCGTGTCGATCGGCAGCGCAAAGTATCGGCAACACTTCGCGGGGCAATACTCGCAAAGGTTGGCATCGGCGGATAATTCTTCCCGTTTCGGTTTTCGGATCATTTTATAAAGTGAACTGTGAAAAAACCAGAGCACGAAGCGTCAGCAAGTGCCCCGACTGTGTTTGCGTGTTGATTTGGGCACTCGCTGACGCTTCGTGCTCTAATGAAGACCGAATATTACGCAAGAATTTCGACTTCAACATCCTTGCCGAGGCTGTTGTGAACCGGGCACGCATGAATCGAAGCCAGATACTTTTGCTTGTCCGTTTCGTCCACCGAAGCGGGAAACGTGAACTTCAAGCTGATTTTGGCAACACGTCGCGGATCGGCCGCCATCACTTTTTCAATGTCAACTTTTGTTCCGGCGATGGATTTTCCGCGAGTCTCGGCCATTTTGCCCATGATCGTGACCGCACAGGCCGCCAGCGAAGACGCAAACAAATCGGTCGGCGAAAAGTAACGCCCTTTCCCCCCGTTGTCCGGCGGCAGGTCCGTTTGAATTTCAACGCCGTTGTCCGGGTGTTTCAGCAGATTCAATCCGTCACCATTGTACATGCATGAGATTTTCGTCATTGTGTCTTTCCTTTGTCAAAAAACAATCATTCTTTTTTGGTTCGTTTTTTTCTGGTTTGACGTTCCTTCAATGTGACGCCGCTTGATGTGTCCGGCGCACTTGTCAACGGATCGGCGGCACCGTCAAGCGGGTCGCCGGCGCGAATCGCGCCGAGTCGTTTTCGGCACAAATCAATGTATTCCGGGGAAACATCAAAACCGAGGTATTTTCGCCCCAGTTTTTTCGCGACGGCAACGGTTGTTCCGCTTCCGAGGAACGGATCGAGGACTTTTTCTTTCGGGCGGCTCGAAACGCGGATGATGCGTCCCAATAATTGTTCAGGCATTTGACAGCCGTGCCAGCCGGCCCGTTCCTTGAATGTTCCGCAAACCCGGGCAAAATACCAAACGCTTTGTTCCCCGTCGAACGCATCGGGAATGTCTTGCGGCCGCAAAATCCAGGTGTCGTCGGGGATGCGTCCCCGGGGATTTGCCCGTTTGTCCCCGTAAACAAGCTGGCGCGCACTCGGAACACGTATCTCCGCATCATTAAACGTAAAATGCGCATCGTCTTTCACGAAATGAAACAAATGCGTGTGCGAACGGGTGAACTTTTTCGTGCAATGAACGCCGAACGTATAATACCAGATGACCCAACTGCGGCAATACAGCCCCAATTCGCGGGTGGCCGTCACTTTCAGTTCGGCGGCATAATCGTCGCCGATCGCCAGCCAAAACGAACCGTCCGGCTTGAGAACGCGTTGAACCTGAAGCATCCAGCGTTTCGACCAATCAAGATATTCTTCGGCGGTTAAATGATCCTGATAGACGTCGTACCGGTATTGGATGTTGAACGGAGGATCGGCAAACACCAAATCAACCGTGCCGGCTTCCAGTTGCTGCATTCCCTCGATGCAATCTTGTTGCAATATCGTATTCCAATTCATAAATAAAAAAGTGAAAAACTGAAAACTGAAAACTAAAAGTTAAATTCGCTTTTCAATTTTTCTCTTTTAGTTTTTCACTTTTCACTTGAGTTCTGGCCGAAAACTACCCCCCATCCCATGGTATATCATAGCATTTTTCATGTCGACCACAACTGATCCTTGATGAAGCACAAAATAACGAATTCGTTTCCATTGACACTGGGGAAACGGTGAAATTCGGCCGTCTAAATCGAGCACTTTTAGAATTCCGGAGAGTTTTTCCCCAAAATTTTTTCCCGGTGACAACATGTTGTCACTATCGAATGCGAGAAAGAAACATAATGTTTGCCGGTAAAATTTACATAAAGGCTTGCATAAAATTTCTGTTTGATTCTTTTGTTTTTTGCTCGTTATCTTTTGGTCACATCCCTGTCTATTGGATTGGAGAAATCTCATCATGTCAATTTTCGAGAATATCTTGTTTGATCCAAGTGAAAAACCACTCATTTTCCAGAGAAAAAAAAGTCACCTTCATGCCCGGATTCAGTGGTTTCCCGGAGAAGAATATGCTGCATCTCTTCTTTGTCATCAATTTTTCGCCCGCTCGTTGAAACGGAAAGAATGTCAAATGCTCTGCGGTTGTTCTTATTTTGGCAGCAGTATCACGCTTGGAACCGATAAGGAGTCCCTGTATCTTGAATATTTTGATCAAAAAAAGGGGATTGTCGGTGCCGCACTTTTGAGTCAATCCCTGGAACAAGAGCAAACCCTGGAATTAAATAACGAGTGGGTCAGATTCCTATTGCGGAAAAATATTTTTGAACAAAAATTGCGATGGTTTTCGAATCAAAAATTGATCTCCGAACGATTGGGGATTGCCGAAATCCGATTGGCGGCTTGTAAAACATCCATGACAAGCGGGTATCGTTTTTTTCCTGTGTTCGGGTTTGATGCAATGATTCCCAAGACATTGGTTCCTTTGCTTCCCGATAAACTTGATCGTTGCCAGACGCTTCTTGACCTTTACGAAACCGAACTCGGAAAGACATGGTGGTCGACGCACGGGTGTTCCATCAATGTGAAATTTTCTCTGGAACCCGGCAGCCGTTCGCAACATGTGTTCCGCCAAGTCAAAAACGTTCCTCGTGAGAAATAAATCCGATGAAAAATGGGCAAAATTTCGACCGAAAAGCTCTTTTCAAGGTATATTTGATCGGTTCAATTTCTGTAAGTATTGAATACTTGGGATTAGCGGTCGAGCCTGCCCGGCAAAAATCCTCACTTGAAGAGAGTCTCATGAATCACATCGCAACGAATGAACGGCAATCCTCCTTGTACTCCGTATTGGCAAATGACCCGGATTTATGCGAACTCGTCCGCCAATTTGTGGACGAAATGCCGGGACGCATTCAAAAGTTGACCGCCGAATGGAATGCCTTGGACTGGGAAAATCTGCTTCGGACCACGCATCAACTCAAAGGGGCCGCCGGAAGCTACGGATTCGGCGAAATCAGTCCCGCCGCCGCCTCACTGGAAGAATTAATCAAATCCGGTTCGCCGGAATCCGAAATCGCACAATCGGTTGCCTCTTTGGTCAGCCTTTGCAAGCTGGTCAGTGCCGAACCGCACCAAAAATGACTGGAGCGGGACAGTACAATCAAAACGGTGAGAAATTTCTGAAGCTGATTGCGGAAGCCCTGCAACGCAGGGCGGTTGCGCGAGGCCGAAGACCACCGTCCATACCGACTGCGGTATCAATCAGCTATTTTCCTTAATGATTGCTGTAAGTTTTTTCAACATTCCGAAATAATCACGATCGAGCGTCGAATGCGGCAACAGTTTTGTGCCGGTTGTTTCGTGAATTTTTTCGGAAACCGATGAATTGAATTCCGGCTGAACAATCAAATATTTCACTTTTTCATCTTTGATGTCTTTGATCCAATCGGCGAGGATTTTCGGGGTTGGCGATTTTCCTTCGATCTCCACCGCTTTTTGAACCAGCCCGAACTCGTCACAAAAATAACCATAAGTCGGGTGATATACATAAATGGCTTTGCCACGAAATGGATCAAGTTGTTCATGCAATTGCCTTTGAATTTCGTCCAGATCGGCAATCCATTGATTATAATTTGTACGATATTCTTTTTCTCCTGCCTTGTCCAAAGAAATCAAAGCATCAAGAATCGTTTTTGCCTGCAATTTCACCAATGCCGGGCTGACCCAAACATGCGGATCGATTCCGTCATCGCTGCAACCGGCTCCACTGCTTGTGTTTGCGTTCAAATAATCATGGTCGTGTTGATGCGATTCCTGCTGTCGCAGCGAAAGCGATTGACGGGTATCGATCACCAACAATTTCGGAGCGATGGTTTTCAATCGGGAAAGCAACGATTCTTCCGCGACAAATCCGACCCGAAAAAACACTTTGCAACGTGCCAGCTTTTTGATCTGATCCGGTGACGGCGTATACGTTTCCGGCTCTTTTCCCGACGGAACAAGCACTTCGACGGAAACACGGTCGCCGCCGATCCGTTCGACAAAAAATGCTTGCGGCTCAACCCCAACCATCACAGGCAGTTTGTCGTCAATTTGATTTTCGCTCGAATTTTTGTTCATGCGGAGGAAGAAAAAGATCAACACCCCGAAAAACAAGAGGTCGAAAATGATAAACCCGGTAAGGAGAAATTTTCTATTCATCTTCACTCCATCTTCAAAAAACTTCAAACGTCATCAGAGATATTTGATTCCGGGTTTTTGAATTCCTGGCAAAAAGATTGCTTGAGCTGTTTGAAATAATCGTCGATCATGCTTCCTGCGTCCCGCCAATCAAGCAAATCCGTGATGGTGATATTCAGCACCAATGCCTCAAGAATTCCGTACAAATGGTTCGTCGCACGGGAAATTTCAAACGCCGGAAGCTCATGTTGTACAATCGCCTCGTTCAAAAAACGGTTCATGACAAACTTGATTCCGAGCGTGTGACGCCTGATCTTGCGTTTGATGTTGTTGCCGGCCTGTTTTTGTGAAAGGAGATATTCGAGCAAAACGGAGAAAAAAACACGATTTTCGTCGAGCGTTTTCGCCAAAATGTGCAAAAACCGTTGCAATTTTTCGAGAGAAGACCAGTCTTTGCGATCCCGGATTCGCTGGAACAGCAGTTCCATTTTGCCGGTTGCCTGTTTGATTGCGTAATCGAAAATCTGTTCTTTATTTTGGAAGTATTTATAAATCGAAGTGCGGGAAATCCCGCAACGATCGGCAATTTTTTGATACGTGACGCCATTGTAACCTTTTTCCGCGAAAAGCGCGAATGCGTTTTCGAGAATCAGCGTTTTTCTTTGCTCATGATCGACAATGATTGTCACGAAAATTCCCAATCGGCTTGAGTATATTTATGGTCAAGTCCCTTTTCCATTATAGCCTTTCCCGGAACAGTTTCAACGGCTAGAGCGAATCAAAAGTGGATGTGGAGTGTCATTTCGATCAAGGAGCGACCAACGGGAGCGGAAACATTCCAGACCAACTTTTTATTGACTCTAAACAGACTCAAACCGGTCGGAAATTCCGCAAGCAAAACAAACAATGTTAAAATCGGGGAATTAAAACATCTACAAGATTTCGGGGTGAAAAACCCCCTTTTCTTTTTGCGATTCTCTCAAGAAATTCCTGTCGTTTTTCTCGCGGTGTGATTATAATGAGAAAGTGTGTGTTTGCTGGCGTTGCACCCGCCTTTTGCAAATAAAGGTCAAACAAACGTTCCGTCGGATCGTAGACAACGATGAAATAAATTTCCGATGACAATCTCCCCCCTGGAGCGTATCACGTGAGTGACGAATATATTCCACTGCCGCGATTGATTTTGTTTTACGCAAAATACCTGGACAACCAGGACACGGCTTCGTTTATCAGCAATGTTTCGCGATTTTACACGATCGGCACATTGCAACGCCTGACGTCGTCCGACCGGGGCGAATCAAGACGGGCGGCTGCTCTTGCACTCGGGTTTCTCGGCGATATTGAAACCAATCGCACTTTTGCAAAATTGCTTTGCGACAAAGACAAGACCGTTCGTCTTCTGGCGGAAAACGGAATCCGTGCCATTTGGACCCGTGCCGGAAGCGACGCCAACCGTCAGATGCTCAGGAACGTGTTGCGACTGACAGTTGCCAAACAATACGAGGAAGCGGTCGCCAAAGCAACGGAATTGATCAGCCTTGCGCCGCGTTTTGCGGAAGCGTGGAACCAGCGTGCCATTGCCCACTTCGCGTTGCATCAGTACCAGTTTGCCCTCGAAGACGGTTTGAAAGCGTTGAAGCTGAATCGTTATCATTTTGCGGCGGCCGCCGGGATCGGACACGCCCATCTTTTTTTGGGAAATGTCACCGAAACGATTCGTTATTTTCAATTGGCACTCGAAATCAATCCGAATCTCGAAACCATTCGCGAAAGTCTCTCGAAACTGGTTCAAAAATTGAAAGAGGAATAACACCGCTGTCGTCTCTAGGGCTCGCGAAAAAATAACATGGTCGTTTCAATAGCAGCCGGGAACGCAAGTGACCGGTTTTATTGTGCCGCCACTAAAATTTGAGCTTGTCCGGTGAATCGCCTGCATCGCCGACAATTAAAAGTCTCGCCATTTTGCGTGTATTGACAATGTCGGCGC
>JGI20166J26741_11467140_pt1 | contig 13222 bp, 12 predicted proteins | sample TergutCu122P5_FD_26741 | JGI IMG/M metagenome (IMG submission 26741)
ATGCCATGCTTTCGGGATTGGCTTTTTCCATTTTACTCGAACATAATCTGATAGAAGAAAGCGACTGTTCAAAAGAAGTTTCCCGCAGGCTTTCGCCCGGCATTCCTGCCGATATTGGCGCAGGGTGGTTCGAAGGGCTTGCGAGTAGAAACCGTTACGCCTTGTTATCGCGCATACCGCTGTGGAAAGAATTGGATAATTACATTCAAAGTTTGGATGAAAAAGACTTCTTTCGTTCGGTCGTTTTCTTGCGGCGCGCATTTGGGTCTTTCGAATCCGGTCAGAAAAACAGCATTGCCGAATTGCTGGGCGATATTTGGGGAACAGGCGCTGAAGCGACTGCCGAAATGTTGCAGGATGAACTTACAGAAGAAGAAACAGAAAAACTGAATGAATTAAATGATTTTGAGTTTTAAATACAACTACGTGATTTGTATGAATCACAGCGTTTTCAGTACAATTTGAGCTTTACAGGCATTATTGACAGTTGTAATAAATTCTTTACAATCAGCATCTTTCGATGCCGGATACGTTCCTTTTTTTATCAACAATCGCTGTACTACCTTGATGCTGTTGCCTTCCTGTTTGACGGACGACGTAAAGGCGCCAAAATCTTTATCGATCGATAATTTTGCCGGCAATGATTCTACGGAAAAACCATTGGGAATGGAGATAGTAATGGTGTCACATTTTACGCTGCCCGACCCAAAATAGAAAAGTTAATTTCCGAACTGCTACCCTCCCCATTTTTTAAGGCTTTTTTCAATTCAGCGCTGTATAAACCAATCCTGTTATTCCATTTTACTTTCGATTGTACCAACTGATAAAGCGCCGTAATCTTCTCGCTATTCGGCAATGACGATGTTTTTATCGCCTTCACTTCTTCTTTCAACAATCCCGACTGTTTCAGGTTTCCGCCAAAATTGTTGTCATCCATTAATTGCTTCTCCACATCTTGCCATGTGTACGAAAATGATTTGTAAAGGGTTCCCGGAATCTGAATTCCGGACATCTCAAACGAAACAGATGACACATAGTCATTGATATAAGCAACATATTTATCTTTCTTAATTGCCGGCAAATTGGTAGCTTTCATCACTATATGTTTGCTGATGCAGTTAAGCATGCCACCACTCGGAAATGAAAAGGTCTGATTTCCAGGCTCATTGATAGTTTCCAACGGATAATAACCTCTTACATTGATATGAAATGTAAAATATTCCGGTATCAGCACATCGCAAATGCTTTGGCAGACAGGAATGTTCCACTGGAAGCGCCAGCTACGAATCGTTCTCTCAAAATCAGACACAAGCGAATATTTGTATTCTATTAACGTGCCGGCTTTCACGTTAGGAATGGTAAATTTGCGGATAAAATGTTTACCATCAGTATTTTCGGTTGTGATATACTCTTTGCTCAAACGGGTCTTTTCCACTTTACCATTTTCATAATTGTAAGCATAACCGTCTAACCCTTGAATATATTCTTTGTTCCCAACGCCGTAATCTTCGTAGGGAATTTTAACAATAGCATAGTCAGTTCCTGATGATTTTAGAATCTTGATCTTGGCATACACGTCAAGACAAACCTGAAGTCCACCTGCATTCACCTGATAATAAGTCGTCCCTTTTTCATAAAGGACAACTGCGGCAGCGCTCGAATCGGCAGAAAAAGTTGACATCTTCACCTCATCGTCAGTTACTTTTCCAAACTTATTATCTTTCTCTGCACCAAACACGGTTGTTACAAATAAACAACAAACGGCAATAAAAAAAGTGATTTTCATCTGTACAAAATTTATTTTTAAAGGTCAGATGGAATATCCATGTTGTTGATTTTGTTCTTCTGCTTGGTGTTTGTCAAAACATGGATATTTCATACTATTCTGATTAAAGTTATTTAAATAATGATTCTACAAACTCCTCTTTTTGAAACTCTTGCAAGTCTTCCATCCCTTCGCCCAAGCCAATGTAGCGAACGGGAATTTTGAACTGGTCGGAAATGCCGATCACTACGCCGCCCTTTGCCGTACCATCCAGTTTAGTGATTGCCAGAGCCGTAACTTCGGTGGCTTTGGTAAACTGCCGAGCCTGCTCAAACGCATTCTGTCCCGTAGAGCCGTCCAGCACCAGCAATACGTCATGAGGCGCGTCGGGCATCACTTTTTTCATTACATTTTTGATTTTTGTAAGCTCGTTCATCAAATTCACCTTGTTGTGCAGGCGCCCCGCCGTATCAATCAGCACCACATCCGCTCCGTTTGCTTTTGCCGAATGTAGCGTGTCATAAGCCACCGAAGCAGGGTCGGAACCCATTTGCTGCTTCACCACCGGCACATCTACGCGGTTACCCCAGATAACCAACTGTTCCACCGCCGCAGCCCGAAACGTATCGGCAGCGCCAAGATACACCTTCTTACCCGCTTTTTTGAACTGATACGCCAGCTTGCCGATGGTAGTCGTTTTGCCAACGCCATTTACGCCAACCACCATAATAACGTATGGTTTTTTGTCCGCCGGCGTATCAAACCCTGACGCATCGCCTGTATTGTTTTCTGCCAGCAAAGCGGCTATTTCTTCCTTGAGGATAATATTTAATTCCGAAGTATTCAGATATTTATCGCGTTCCACACGTTTTTCGATACGTGCTATGATGCGAAGCGTAGTTTCAATACCCACATCGGACGTTACCAGCACTTCTTCCAGATTGTCGAGTACCTCCTCGTCCACTTTCGATTTTCCTGCAATCGCACGCGAAATTTTGGAAAAAACAGTGGATTTAGTCTTTTCCAACCCCTTGTCGAGCGTATCCTGTTTCTCTTTTGAGAAAAGTTTGAAAATCCCCATAGCATTATTTATCTGATAATAAAAGCAATAGCAAAACAGCCATCACTTTACAAAGATAAGAAAAAAGTTGTTTGTTTTACTTATAAATTTTCCCAAATAATGTAATGTACATCTTCTGACACATTCTTTAGGGTATGCAACCATTTTTGCATCCCAATTTTTTTTGATTGAAACGAATCGGCAGTGGTTATTTTGTTAATATTCTATAATTTTCAGTTTCCAATGCAGCGAAACCAGATCAAGCAACATCTTTACATAATAACTTATGATAACTATTCCGTCATATCTTTACAATCTTCATTTATTGTAACATTGTTAATCGGAACATTTTTCATACCTTTGCAAAAATTTTGACCAATGGAATTTTCCGCTCAACAGATTGCCGATTTCCTTCATGGAGAAGTTGTTGGTAATCCGGATGTTAAGGTACATACTATATCAAAAATAGAAGACGGGAAAGCCGGTACGCTTTCTTTTCTGTCGAACCCCAAATACATACATTTTGCCTATTCTACCCAAGCAAGCATCTTACTTGTAAACAGAGACTTCCAACCGGAACACACAATCAGTTCCACACTTATAAAAGTAGATGATGCCTACCAGTCATTAGCTGCTTTGCTTCAATTGGTTGACAGCTATAAAAAAAACAAATCGGGCATCGACACACTGGCTTTTGTATCAGGCAGCGCCGCTATCGGGGAATCACCCTATATCGGCGCATTTGCTTTTATCGGCGATAATGTGCACATTGGCGATAACGTAAAAATTTATCCTCAGTGTTACATTGGCGACGGTGTGGTGATTGACGATGATGCTATTGTTTACGCCGGCGTGAAAATTTATGCAGACTGCCGCATCGGCAAGCGTTGCATCATACACTCCGGAGCGGTACTTGGAGCCGATGGATTCGGGTTTGCTCCCGACGGAGACGGCGCCTACAATAAAATACCCCGCATCGGCAACGTCATTCTTGAAGACGATGTGGAAATAGGCGCAAACACCACTGTCGACAGCGCTACACTGGGTTCTACCATTATCCATAAAGGAACGAAGTTAGACAATTTAATAATGGTTGCCCATAGCGTAGAAATCGGAAGTAACTCCGTTATTGCAGCTCAAAGCGGTATTGCCGGTTCCACAAAAATAGGCGATAATTGCATGTTTGGCGGACAGGTGGGCATTGCAGGGCATCTTCATATCGGGAATAACGTAAAACTCGGAGCACAGAGCGGGGTTATGGGAAATATCGCTGACGACCTTAATTTTATGGGGTCCCCGGCATTCGACCTCCGCCGGTATATTAAGTCGTATGCCTATTTTCGTAAATTACCCGATTTAGTGCAAACAATAGACACATTGCAAAAAGAAATTGCTGCACTTAAAGAGAAATTAATAAAAAACAACGTACAAAAACAGTAATATGCCCAAGCAAAAAACATTAAAAAAAGCCTTCACACTGAATGGAATAGGACTTCATACGGGAATGGATATCAAACTCTCTTTTTTGCCTGCTCCCGAAAATCACGGATTGGTTATTAAGCGGATTGACTTGAAAGGGCAGCCTCTTATCCCTGCATTGGCGGAATTTGTTACCAGAACGAACAGGGGGACGGTGCTCTCGTGCGAAGATGCACAGATCAGCACGATTGAACATGCCATGGCAGCTCTCTTTGCTTCTGAAATTGATAACTGCCTGATGGAAGTGAACGCGCCCGAGTTTCCGATTCTTGACGGTAGCGCAAAACCTTTTATCGAACAGATACAAAAAGCCGGCATTCAGGAACAAAAAGCAGATAAAGACTATTTCACAGTAAAAAAGAAAATCGAGTACGCCGACCCCACCGGTCAATCGTCTATCATACTTCTTCCTGACGAATCATTTAGTATTCAAACTCTTATAGGATTTCCATCTGTCATCTTAAATAACCAGTTCGCTGTATTGGACAAACTCAGCGATTTTGGCGCCGAAATAGCCTCCTGCCGCACATTTGTCTTTGTGCGCGAATTGGAACAACTTTTAGCGATGAATTTAATCAAAGGCGGTGATTTGGAAAACGCTCTGGTAATTTATGATGAAATGACTTCGCAGGAAGAATTTGACCGTATCGCCGATTTGGTAGGACATGCGCATGTGTCGGTCGATCAGTTGGGATATTTATCGCCGTTGCAATTCAATAATGAACCGGCACGCCATAAATTGTTGGATGTACTTGGAGACCTTGCTCTCATTGGCAAACCGATAAAAGGCAAAGTGATTGCCACTTGTCCGGGACATACTATCAATACCGCTCTGGCAAAACTTATCCGCAAAGAGATAAAACGGCAGGAAGTCTCCATACCCGTGTACGATCCCAACAAAGAACCCGTTTTCGATATCAATCAAATAAAAACAATGCTCCCGCACCGCTGGCCTTTTTTGATGGTCGATAAGATTCTTGAAATGACTGATTCTGTGGTGATTGGATTAAAAAATGTAACAGGAAATGAAGCATTTTTCAATGGCCATTTTCCTGATGAGCCTGTCATGCCCGGCGTACTTCTTGTAGAAGCAATGGCACAAACCGGAGGGCTTCTTGTGTTGGGGCATGTGGACAATCCCAAACTCTATTCTACCTATTTCATAAAAATAGATAATGTAAAATTCAGGCGTAAAGTAGTCCCGGGCGACACCATCCTCTTTCGTTTGGAGTTGCTGGCTCCCATACGGCGTAATCTTGTGTCCATGAAAGGATATGCTTTTGTGGGAGATAAAATTGCAGTAGAAGCTGAACTTATGGCTCAAGTAATTAAAAATAAAGAGACTGCATAAGATTCTAAAATTTCAAACCTCAACAGTTCGTGTGTGATAAAATTTAAATTTTGAAATCATAAATTTATTTAAATGAGACAACCATTAGCTTACATACATCCCGAAGCAAAAATTGCGCCCAATGTGGTCATTGACCCCTTTGTAACAATCGACAAAAATGTTGTCATTGAAGAAGGAACACACATCAGCTCTAACGTTACCATCATGGAAGGCGCACGAATCGGTAAGAATTGCAGAATATTTCCGGGCGCTGTTATTGCCGGTATCCCTCAAGATTTGAAATTTAAGGGTGAAGATACAGTCGCAATTATCGGCGAAAACACAACTATCAGGGAGTGTGTTACCGTTAACCGCGGAACAGCCTCCAAAGGCAAAACAGTTATCGGCAAAAACTGCCTGATAATGGCTTATTGCCATGTGGCACACGACTGCGTTATCGGAGACGACTGCATTATCGGCAATACAACACAACTTGCGGGCGAAGTTCACATCGACAATTTTGCCATCCTGAGCGGAGGAGTCCTTGTGCACCAATTTACCCATATCGGCTCTCATGTAATGATACAGGGAGGTTCAAAAATCAATAAGGATATCCCCCCTTACGTGAAAGCAGCCCGCGACCCCATCTCTTATTGCGGCATTAACTCTGTAGGACTGCGCCGGCGTGGGTTTACCAACGAACAAATCCGCGACATCCAGGAAACGTACCGTTATCTATATCTCTCAGGAATGAACAATTCTACGGCAATAGAACACATCGAAGCCGAATTGCCTGCCACCAACGAAAGAGATGAGATAGTGATGTTTGTCCGCAATTCGCCCCGCGGCATCATGAAAGGATATTTCGATGAATAAAAAATGCGGAATACATAAACAATAAATGATGCTGGTTATCCGTTCAACTGTTAATTTCTAAATTGAATTTCAGTCATGGATAAAGACAGAATATTGTGGGCAGACGACGAAATCGATCTCTTGCGTCCATACATTATTTTTCTCGAAGATAAAGGATATGAAGTGGTTATAGCTACAAACGGAACCGACGCCATTGAGTTGTGCCACCACCAACGGTTCGACATCATTTTTCTGGACGAAAATATGCCGGGGCAAAGCGGACTCGAAACATTGAGCTGTATCAAAGAGATAGATCCTTCTGTGCCTGTCATTATGATTACCAAGAACGAAGAAGAAAATCTGATGGATATGGCTATCGGGAATAAAATTGCCGATTATCTGACAAAGCCCGTTAATCCCAGCCAGATATTGCTCACATTGAAAAAAAATCTTCAAAAAAGAGAGATTATTTCAGAACAGACCATGTCGGGATACCGTTCCGATTTTGGCACTATTGGGAGGCTAATCAACAATGCACTCACTTACAGCGATTGGGAAGATGTCTATCGCCGGCTGGTATTTTGGGAACTGGAACTGGCGCAAGCCGAAAACAACATGGACGAACTCCTCCTGTTGCAAAAAACGGAAGCAAACAGTACGTTTGCCAAATTCATCAAACACAATTATCCAAAATGGTTTGAAGACGCTGATAAACGACCGCTGATGAGTCCCGACATCTTTAAGAAAAAGGTTTTCCCACTGCTCGACAACGGCGAAAAAGTCTTCTTTATTTTAATCGACAACTTCCGGTTCGACCAGTGGAAACTGATTAAAGAAATCTTGGGCGAGTTCTACTCCTTCGACGACGAAGAACTCTATTGCAGCATTCTCCCCACCGCCACGCAATATGCGCGAAATGCTATTTTTTCAGGGTTAATGCCGTTGCAAATCCAGCAAATGTTTCCCGATTTATGGATAGGAGAAGATGACGACGAAAGCAAAAACATGCACGAAGAGGCTCTGTTGCAGACACAAATTGACCGTTTCCGAAAAAAATACACCTTCTTTTTTCAGAAAATATTCGATACCGTAGCAGGAGAAAAATTGATTGAAAAGCTGCCTCAGTTATCGAAAAATCCACTTAACGTATGTGTGCTCAATTTTGTAGATATGCTGTCGCACGCCCGCACCGAATCGAAAATGATCCGCGAACTGGCGCACAGCGAGGAAGCCTACCGCTCGCTCACCCTGTCGTGGTTTCGCCACTCTTCAACGTATGGACTGTTCAAAGCGTTAGCCGAAGAAAACTATAAGGTGATTGTAACAACCGATCACGGCACCATTCAAATCAAAAATCCCATTAAAGTAATCGGTGACAGGAATATAAGCGTCAATCTCAGATATAAATCGGGGAAAAGCATGGACTACAACCCGAAAGAGGTCTTTGAAATGACGCATCCGGCAAAATTTGGACTTCCTTCGACAAATGTGAGTACATCATTCATTTACTGCACCAACGACGACTTTTTTGTCTATCCCAATAATCACAACCACTATGTCAGCTATTATAAAAACACATTCCAGCATGGAGGCATTTCACTCGAAGAGATGCTGATTCCCCTTGTTACAATGTCTCCAAAAAAATAACCGCAGAAAAATAGAACAGACTATTGTTTTCAGTCAATAATTTCTGTATTTTTGCACCGACAATAACTCATTAAAATTTCAATAAAATGGCTCATGTAATTAATGAAGAATGCATCGCATGTGGCGCATGTCTTCCCGAATGTCCTGCTGAAGCTATCAGCGAAGGCGATATTTATGTTATTGACCCTGACAAATGTACCGATTGCGACGCTTGTGTGGCTGTATGCCCTTCGGACGCTATTCATCAGGAGTAACCCAAACGTAAGACGCAACCGATTACAGGGGGCTATCCAAAAAGTATTCTCTGACTTTTCGGATACCCTCTTTTTTGTTGAACAGTGAAATGCGTGTATGATTGCCCAATTTATAAAATTCTGTTTTGTTGGCGCTTCCGGTGCAATTATTGATTTCGGACTGACTTACTTGCTGAAAGAGAAAGCTCATTGGAACAAATACATAGCCAACTCTACAGGATTTATTACAGCGGCAACTTCCAATTACATATTAAACCGCATCTGGGCGTTCGAGAATCACAATCCGGCAATCGGCAGGCAATATGTGATGTTCATGATCATTTCTGCCGGCGGATTGCTCTTAAACAATGGCACCATTTATTTATTGACAAAGAAAATCAACATGCCGTTCTATGTGTCTAAAGTGTTGGCAACCGGCATGGTGATGCTTTGGAACTTTGGCATGAATTATCTGTTTACTTTCCGGTAAATATTGTTGCTTATGCAAAACGAAGCACGAATTGATAAATGGCTTTGGGCGATGCGGCTGTTCAAAACGCGCACCATTGCGGCAGAGGCTTGTAAAAAAGGACGTGTGATGATACGGCAAATGCCCGTAAAACCTTCACGCACTGTCAAAACGGGCGACATCATACAAATTAAGCGTTCGCCGGTGGTTTACTCCTTCAAAGTATTGGCATTGACTGAAAATCGTTTGGGGGCAAAGTTAGTGCCCGAGTACATGGACAATGTAACCACACCCGATCAGCTGGCATTGCTGGAACTGTCGAAAGTGAGCGGCTTCACAGGCAGAGCGCGCGGCACGGGTCGCCCGACGAAAAAAGAACGCCGAGACCTCAACGCCTTTTTAGACGACGACGATACCCCCTTTTTTGCTGACGAAGACCTGTTTGATTAATACACGAACAACTGTGAAGATATTTTTTTTATGAGTAAATTAGAAGAACTTATCTGGATTGGAGCTATCATTATTGCTACCGTTTTGACGGTAAAGGTCTCGTCGTGGCTGATTAAACGGGCTTTTAACCGCTTGGCAGTCAGGATGAAAATGGACCCCACAAATTACAACTTTCTTAAACATACCATCAACGTTTTTGTTGTAGCGGCGTGGTTGCTGTTTTTGTTCAATAAAATACCCGAACTCCGGCATATCGGCTCGGCAATGCTTGCAGGAGCAGCTATTCTGACGGCAGCCATCGGTTTTGCCGCACAACAGTCTGTGGCGAATATTATCAGCGGCATTTTTATTATTTTGTTTAAACCGTTTCGTGTAGGCGACTCCATTGTGCTTCCTGACGACAAACAGGGAACGGTGGAGGATATTACGTTGCGCCATACCATTCTTCGCGATTCTGAAAACAAGAGCATCATTGTGCCGAATACCACCATTAATTCATCAACGCTGGTAAATGCCACCATCGCCGAACAACCGGTCTGTGCGCTTATTGAAGTGCTGGTAAGCTACACTGCCGACATTGACAGGGTAATGACAGTCATGCGGGAAGAGATAATGACACATCCATTGCTGATAGATCACAGAACGGAAGAGCAGCGGCGAAACGAGATTCCTCAAGTGGTCATTCGAGTCATTGAACTGGGCATATATGCCGTCAAAATACGGGCATGGGCGTGGGCGGCAAACAGTTCAAACGCATTTGTGATGAAGTGCGACTTGTTGAGAAAAATTAAGAAACGATTTGATAATGAGGGAATTAGTTTTCCATACTTGTATAAAAATGTAGTGGACAAATGAGAGCTAAAGACAGGTATTTGAATCTGCTTTTGTGGCGGGAACACCATATTAAGGAAAAGAATTTTGTGTTGTTTCTCAGCCTGCTGGTAGGATTATTAGCCGGAGTGGCGGCATTTTTATTGAAATATGCAATATTGCTGATTGAACGCACGTTGACAAATCATTTTCCGCTCGAAAGGGCAAACTATTGGTATTTGGTGTTGCCGGTGGTCGGTATTTTCATTTCGGGATGGTTTGTGCGCCACATTGTGAAAGACGACATCGGGCATGGCGTAACGAAAATTCTGTACGCTATTTCGCAGCATAAAGCAATCCTTAAACTTCATAATGTGTGGAGTTCGCTTGTGGGCAGCGCCATAACAATAGGGTTTGGAGGGTCGGTTGGAGCCGAAGCGCCGGCAGTGCTCACCGGATCGGCTATTGGTTCAAATCTTGGAAAAATGTTTAAGATGAATCAAAAAACGCTGATGCTTCTCGTCGGTTGCGGCGCTGCGGGAGCTATCAGCGGAATATTCAAGGCGCCGATTGCAGGAGTGCTCTTCACGTTGGAAGTGTTGATGCTCGATATGACGATGGCATCGGTTGTGCCATTGTTAATATCTTCAGTAACAGCTACTTCACTTACATTCTTTTTGAATGACGATCAGGTAATGTTTCATTTCAATGTAACGGCTCCTTTTGTTGTAAGCCGCATTCCTTTTCACATTTTGCTGGGCATTGTATGCGGCTTGGTTTCTCTTTATATGACTCGCGGGATGAACGCTCTCGAAGGCGTTTTCAGAAGATTGAACTCTCCATATAAAAAACTTTTGCTGGGAGGCACAATTTTGAGTTTTGCCATCTTCTTCTTCCCGCCGCTCTACGGCGAAGGGTATGAGTCGATACGCCAACTGCTGACCGGAAATGTGAACGGTGTGTTTGAAAAAAGTCTTTTTTACGATTATCGCAATCAAGCCTGGGCGATTATTCTTTACCTGTCGGCTATTGTTATCTTTAAGGCTTTTGCCACATCGGCTACCAACGGCGGCGGCGGGGTAGGAGGCGTTTTTGCTCCGAGTCTGTTTGTCGGGTGCATCACAGGCTATTTATTGGCGTTTGTGTTGAATCATTTCTTCCACCTCAATATACCGATAGAGAACTTTGCTTTTGCCGGTATGGCGGGAGTAATGGCGTCGATGATGCATGCGCCGCTTACCGCCATATTCCTTATTGCCGAACTCACAAGCGGCTATTCGCTGTTTATGACGCTGATGGTAACGTCTGTAACAGCCTATCTGACTATTATCATATTCGAACCCCACAGCATTTACGCCATGCGTCTGGCTCAAACAGGCGAACTGCTCACCCACAATAAAGATAAGGCAGTGCTTACCATGTTGAAAATGGAGCATGTGATAGAAACCGACTTGTCCACTGTCCATCCTGACGATACGTTGGGCGACTTGGTGAAAGTCATTTCGCAATCGAGCCGCAACATCTATCCTGTCGTTGATTTTGGCAATGTATTGGTGGGCGTGATCCTGTTGAGCGAAGTACGCAACGTGATGTTTCGCCCCGAACTCTACAACCGTTTTCGTTTGCGTCAGTTGATGATTTCGCCGCCGGCGCTGCTCTCTCCCACCGATTCGATGGAAAAGGTGATGTCCATTTTTGAAAGTACGCAGGCATGGAACCTGCCGGTGGTTGAACATGGCAAATATGTTGGCTTTGTCTCCAAGTCGAAGATTTTTAATGCCTACCGGAATCTTCTGTTAAACTTTTCGGATGAATAAAGGCAGTCTTGCCCAGCCCTGAAAGTCAAAAGAACGCGATAACACCGATGACACGGATTTTCGCAGATAATAACATAAAATCACGCAAGAAATAACTGCGCTGTGAAGCGCGGTCAATTCACCCCTCCGCTCTGTTGCGCTGATTTTGTCAGGACTGCATCGTGATGATACAGTCATTGTTTTTTTTGGAAAAGGCGAAGGGCGCCCTTGCAACTTTCAAAGATAGATTTTTCTGAGAAATCAATACGTTGCTTCGATGTTCCACACAAAGGCGCGGATACCTACCTCCTTATTTATTTCGTCGATTTTCTTTACCGCTTTCAGAATAGGTTCTACCTTATCTTCGGTAACAACTGTCATAACAGCCGAGTTCATTTCGGGCCACGTGTGAGTTCCCTGACGCGGTTCTCCATCCACAGTGCCGCGTCCCTGCACGTTTTCCCACCATGTAAACCCTCTGATTTCCAAACGATCAAACATAAAAGTGATGCGATCCGTGTTTGCCTGATTGAATATGATAAAAATTGCTTTCATATAATTTAAGATTTAAGCCCCACCCCATCTTCAAGGGGGAAAATCCATTCCTTACCAGATTTCTCCCCTCTCCCTGTGGAGAGGGGTTGGGGTGAGGTGGGGGCTGTTGTTCACTTTTCGTCCATAAATCTAAACTCTTTGCGTATCAGCTTCTCTTTGTCGCGTTCGCCTCTGCGTGAGAACAAGGCGTACATCACCGGCACGATGATCATGGTGATGATGGTAGAGAAGACCAGTCCGCCAATCACGGTGATACCCATCGGTGTCCATGTTTCAGAGCCGTCGCCTACGCTCATTGCCATAGGCATCATCCCGAGGAATGTAGCCGAAGCCGTCATCAGTACGGGGCGCAGACGAGAGTGCCCGCCTTTTGCAATGGCTTCGTTGAGCGGCAACCCGCGGTCGCGCAGGAGGTTGATAAAGTCGATGAGCACAATACCGTTTTTCACCACAATACCTACCAGCAGTACCACGCCAAGGAATGAAATGACATTCAATGTGGTGTGAGTGATCAGCAACGCCAGCACTACGCCGGAGAAGGCAAACGGTATGGAGAACATAATGGCAAACGGCTTGGCAAACGACTCAAACTGCGATGCCATTACAATGAATACCAAAACGAGCACCAGAAGCACCAATAATCCCAAGTCTTTGAATGTATCCTGCTGGTCTTTGTAAACACCGGCTAACACAATTTGCACATCGGAAGGAACATCCGCTTTGGCAATCACATCTTTTACCTCTGTTGCCAGCTTGCTCAAAGATACATTTAC
>JGI20166J26741_11467362_pt1 | contig 13216 bp, 11 predicted proteins | sample TergutCu122P5_FD_26741 | JGI IMG/M metagenome (IMG submission 26741)
TGCCATTTGGCCTCACCCAACCTAAAGAACGGCCACGTCTTCTCCAACAACTTTCACGTTTCTACCTGCTTCCATTCCCGAGAAAAAAATTAGGAGACCTGAGAACTTGAACGCACCTCGTAGATATAAAATTAAGAGCAGAGTGCTGAGGAGAATATTATGATGTAAAATACATGAAATAACAGGGAGAAAGGAATATTTGGTGAGAAGTTGAAAGTTTTTGTGCTTCAGCTAATTGTGATGTCAAGTTTTAATGTTTGATAGACACATTTGGTATTGTCCCTAGTATTTTATGTATGTAGCTGATTTCTGGTTATATGGTGGGATCCATTGTCACAGATGTCCCTGTCAGGGTCGGCAGTCACAGTCTGATTGCTTTGCAACAGATCTGTACTGTTGGTTATAATTAATGGTTAGTATTGCCCAGTAGTGGGCTGGGTAGCGTAGTCAGTATAGTGACTGCCTTCGGGCTGGACAGTCCGGGGATCGAATCCCGGTGGGGGCGAGATCTTCTGCACCTGTCCAGACTGGCCCTGAGGCCCACTCAGCCTTCTGTACAATGGGTACTGGGTCTTTCCTGGGGGTAAGGTGTGGCCAGGGCATGATGCTGACCCCTCACTCCCTTCTAGTGCTGAGGTCAAAAATAAAGTAGAGCTATACCTCTACTCTCTCTCTCTCGTGGCCTATGAAAGGGTGAAATCTACCTATTGCCCAGTATATCTACAGCTGTGCTGCTGCTTGCTTCCTCTTAACCATTCATTTTATCTGCCAGGCCAATTCCCATATTAGGACTGAAACACTTTTAACACAGTAATTTCATCCTTCTTTTTCATGCTTAGATAATGTTGCACACATGAATTATCCTGTTGCACCCATGAATTATCCTCCAGTGGGAATGGAAATGCCTGTGGTATGTGGACAGCAGCAGAGCCCACCAGTTACCAGCTTGGGTTCAGCTTTCCAGCATGGTGTACCTCCAGCTTCCAAAGGAAGTGACAAGGTATTAATGTCAATTATGTTCAGTATGAATATTCTATAGTTTTGAAATGTAAGTACAGTCAAATACGCGGATTACAAACTAATTCGGACATCTTCATTCCTCCCTAGGGATGTTGTGATCAGAAGTTGCGTGCCTCTTATGCACATGAATTTACACACACAGGCGTGTCAAATGAAATACTTGTAGCTTCTTTACCAACTGATTTTGTGGAGATATGCTTGGTACAGCTTTGTCATTTTTCAACATGGTCCACATTGTGTTATGTGGTCCCAGCACTTTACGAATGCCTGTATTCCTAATGAAAAAATTCCTTTGATTGCATGCATAGCCACTCATGCACCAGCTGTTGTTCTTCTTAATCAGATTGGAGAGACTGTCCACCAAGAACTTCCATGAGTGGCACAGTAATATCATAGACATAAGGAATGAGTTCAGGCAAGTGTTGAGGATGAGACACCTGAAATGAGTATCCTTCATTCTCTTAGATGCCACATGGGCAACGTGTGGTCTAGCATCATCATGGAGTAATAAGACAGTGGTACTGAGCAGTCCACATTTTTCAATTTAATGCCTGATCTCAGATGATGGGTAATCAGATCACAATAACAGGCCCTGGTGACTGGCCCCTTGGATGTGAAATGCTCTACAGATGGGCCTGGGTGATGCTGCAGTAATGTTTGCACATATTTTGCCAGATGCCTATGTGCTAAATTTTTTGGGTTTTGATGAGTTGGGGTGGCATTCTGAGCTTTTCCTCTTCATTCATTTTGGGCCATAAGTAATGGAGCAGACTTTCATCTCTAGTCATTATGTGTTTCAGGATGCTGTCATGTTCTTTTTCATGTCATATAATTTCTTGGCAGGCATTCCACCCATCTTATCTTCAGTTCAGGAGTTAGTTGTTTAGGTGCCCACGTTGTGGATACCCTGTGGCACTGCAGCGTATTGTGGATGATATGTTGTGCTCAGCTATGACTGATGTTCAACATGGCAGCCACATTGTTCATCTTAACACTATGCCTTTTCCTAATGATGGGTTAAGCATCTGCAGTTGCCTGTGGTTTTAAGATTATGTGGGCTTTGCCTGGTTGAATGGCATCCATGACACTAGACACTCTTATTCATAAGGTTCCTGCTCCATTTGTACATCTGCTGCAGAGATAAGCACACATTACCGTACTGCAGCTTTATGCAGTAATGGATTGTGATGGATTTGTTATGCTTACTACCAAGCAACAGATGAGAGAACATTGTTTCTCCTTCATGCATTCTTCTAGTAGAGCAGCATCTTTGCAGGGTCTGCAGCCATCATAAAGCTTGAACGGTCATATGTTACAGTACATCCTTTTAACCCGTGCTTATGAGTTGCTCTGCCTGCAGCTGCTCGTGGTAGGGTGTCAGTTTTGCTCTCCCTATTTCAACATTTTTATTTGACTCATATGGTGTATGATATGATATATATATATTTGTTAACTGCAATTGGGTTGACACCTGGTGGCAGTAGTACAGTACACATTTACACACAAACAGTACACAGAACAACACAAATAACTAGTTGGGAAGAGTGCGGGCCGTGCCCCGTCTTTGCGTGTGAACCCCAAGTTTGTGATGCATCTAAATAGTTTGGCATGGAAAATATACTGCATTTTTTTGTTGTATTAGATATACATTGTGTGGGGATTTTAATCCGTTTCTTTTTTATTTCACTGGTTACTTGATCTGGTTTTAAAAGTGAAACATTTTCTCCAGAAAGCTGAGTCCATGTGGTAGGAGATGGCCTAACATATTTGTTTAAACCAGTTGCTACCCCAGTGCTGTAGAACAGTGATATGTAAAATGTGGCCCTTGGGCTGCATGCAGCCCTATACCTTTGCAATATGGTTGGTGATCTAATTTCAGAAACAGAAAACATAAAAATAAGAAATTTGACAAGTAATTATTTTATCCACAATATTATAAAATATTCAGAAATGTGTTGTATTATTGACAATACATCATTCTTATCACGCCAAAATGTAAACATAAGTTCTGTCTCGCATAGATTTAACTATTGCTTTATTTGCCAAGTGGGATGCAACTAAAATTATTTATGTGTGCTTTGTTAGTTTTGCTCAGGACTTGGTATAAACAAGACACAAGTAAAAACTTATTAGTTAAGACTAGTTTCAGATTTTGTATGATTAATTCAGATTTTTGAAGATTAATTTCAAGTAAGTTTTTAACTGCCTCATTATTGGCACTGTTGATCACAGGGTACAATCTGTCTTTAATGGTACATGAGTAAAAAGTATTGTTTATGATATGGCCTTTTAAACATTTTTTCTTTTCTATAGATTTGGCCCTTGTGCCCAGAAGGTTGCTTATCACTGTACCAGAACATTTTATGGCGGGGGATCCATGAATTTCATTTCTCTTGAGGCCTTTTCTAAATCCTAGTTTTGTTGTCATTATTGCTAGGAAAGTTATTATTTCTGTATTAAATTTTTATATTTACTTAATGATGGGTTTTGAAGTTAAAGTATGTTCCTTACTTATAAATATATAGCAACTGGAATGTTGTCACACATTGTGGTTAAGGGATCTGTGAGTGTGGAGATAATTTTGGGGAGGGGGTCCATCAGATTAATGAGATTTTTTAAGGTTAGGTGTGCAGGGGATCTGCAGTAGTATTGTAGTTTCAGAAACAGTGCTCTAGGCTACTGAAAAGTTTCTCATTCATTTGTGTGCTACATATTCGTGAAGCATTTCAGTTCAGACGAAGTTACACTTTTTTTTTGACTCTCAGAAATAACTTTTGGTTTATATCACTTTTTCTAAAAAATTGTATGCTTCAAATGCACTCTTCCCTTACCATTTCCTTCCTGACCCTAATTTCAGGACTAAAAATTTGGATGAACCAAGTTTGCAGTGAAATGTTTGTGCTTGCCAGGTGGTACCTTGTGCTACCAAGGCCAGTTTAAAATAGTTTGTGAGGCTTGTAGTTAGCTGTGATCTGCACAGCATGCATTTCATAACTTCTGGACTGTTTGACAACTATTGAATGATAAGACCCAAGAATTCAACAGAGGTGGGGGTTGTGTAGTATCCTGAGTTCAGTGGGTATTCACATCTCACATTTTAAAGACAGAGATGACTCTGTTGTACAGCCATGTTAGGGAGTTCAAAGACATATAGGAAGTAGCTTGATGCCATAGTCTTTACATTACTTGGAATGTAACTTGCCATTTCAAATATGTTTTAAACAAATCCACATATTTTATTTGATTCATTTCTTATGTCATTATTTGGTCCGTTTACTTATGTGCGTTGAATTAAGTGTAGTGGTAACACTGCTTTCAGATACACAGAAATTTTTTTAAGGCAGCAATTTGCATTTCGTATAGTTTGCAGACCATGTTTTGGATGTATGCTATCAGTGTCACTCCTGTAAGATAGTTGGAGAGAATGTCAGCAAGCCACAAACGTTGACATCCAATAACATAGTGACCTGAGATGATTTTAAAAGTTGAACATTGCTGCCAGTTAAAAATCAAGTGGCACGTGGCCATAGTGAGGGTCTGTGGGACGTGCAAGGCAACACTGCATTATACAGAGCTTTCGCACAGTGGGTGGAAGCCTTTCGTGAGGATCAGGATGCCGCTGGGGATCATCAGCATGATGACAACCCACAAGGATTTGCTTTTGAAGTCATTGCTGGAAGTGAACATGTATTGGATGACATGCCAGTTGGCTGTGGAGGAAGGAATAAATGATAAAAGTGTGCATCACCTTATTGAAAACCTGTTTCAGCTGTGCAAAATATCACACTGGGTTCAGTACCCCTTTACCATAGTGTGATAGGGCTAATCTCAGCCTTGAACTGTACCACGTTGCATTTCTGCACAATATTTTAGCCCTTGACAGATCTTGGACATGGGTTTATGATTGTGAATGGAAGTGGCAGACTGACATGAGGTGCCAACCAGGCTGTCCACCAGGAACTCATTGTAGATTATTATTGATTATTATTGATGATTTTGATGGTGTCATTCTTTGTCAAGGGCTGTGCTACAGTACACAGATTCAAAGTTGATGTTAGCAAGACTGTACTTGTGCCACCTTTTTACTGTGCTAAGGTGCGGTGGGACCCACCGTGATGGAATTTTTTACATCTTGATTATATGCTTCATAATTTGACAAAAGCTGAAATCATCTGTCACCGTCAAGTGTTGCAGCATGCAGTGCCTCCCCATTTCCAGCAGTGACTTTATGAGCTAAAACTTCTTATCCAGGATGATGGGTTGTACCTACACGATCATCCTAAGTATCATCTTGATCCAGGTGGCAGGCTTCCACCCATTGTGCAACAGTTTGGTACAGTAGTGTATCATTGGCACATACTTCCTGCAGACCATGCCAGTAGGCCCTACATTACCACGTGCCTTGTCTGTTTTGATTAACGAGCATTGTTCCAGCTGAGTAAACATGTATGCAATTAACATGGTAAGGACCATCAAACACATCTACTGAGCAGATTATTTTGTTGTCATATGTATTGCAGCTGCATGTTTTGGCTTCAGTCTCATTAAGCTGTGCTGGGCTGTAGTAAAAGTTATATATGTGGGAAAACCATGTAATGCTACATATGTTGAGGTTAAAACAGTAATTGAAATCTCAGTTGTATGATTATGTCAACAGTTTGTCCTTGTCATTTGGTCAGATGTGTTATTAAAATTGTTATGATTTTAGATGGCAAAGTCATAATTGTTCTTGATGGCTTATTTGTGCAGCTGCATAAATTACCCAAGCAGAGTAGATTTTGTCACTTTGCTTGAGGGGTTTATTAAATAGAGAAGAGTGCTGGTGTGAGTAGAGGAATGTTAGGTAGTAGAAAGCCATGTTTTCTCCAGGAGTAAATCTGTAGTAACATATTTTCATTTTGTTTTTATTAGTTTGGCTTGAGGGAAGGTAAGAAATAACTAAATTTGCACTGTTTGTAAGTGAATTATGGTTGGATTTGTGATATTGTTCAGCTTTATGTTTGAAGAATGGACATGCTAATTAGAGGTGATGTTCCGTGTAGTAGGTTATCTGTAACTAGTAACAGAAGTTGAGAAGGGGTCAAGAATTAAAGTTGTTTGATGATGCATTTTGTGTCCTTAGATTATCTGAGGGCACCGTGTTATGGGATGCCAATTTTCATGGCTTGTTGATGGGCTATGTACTTCCTTGCAGGCCTGACACTGATAACCTTCCTCATAACATGGTCTCAAAGCCACACAGTGCATGATTGGTCACTTTAAAAGTGTTGCATTTTTGACCATTGTTGCTTCTACTCTTTACTCTACCCACACATAAAACTGGTAAATCTTAGAAAAGTTGCAGTGTTGGATGTGGCATCATATTTCTATTTACTGATTGATTTATTATAGGAAGGACTGTTTAACTTCATGGACTTTTTTGTGGATATTTTATAAAATGTTTGAGGCACCATACTTTATCTGCTGACTGATTTGTTGCAGAAATTGGAACAACTGTAGGGGGTACATTATGGATAAATTTTAAAATATTTTGGAGTCCCGAAGTTCACCATGCCACCAAGCATACATAATGTTTGTCCATTTAACCTCTTAATCATTGTCCCTGTCATGTGCAATGTGGCATATTTATCTTTTATATTAGTTTCTTCTTTCAATAATGTTACAATTCAGGCTTCAACACAACAGCAAGCAGAACCAAGTTCCGTTGCTGCAGAGATCCCCAGAATTTCAGTCATGTCTACAGAAAAGGCTGACAAGTCACAACCACAGTTGGAAAGTACAACAGTTACCAAGAAAAAGAAATCACCTTCACCAACTTCTGGACTGACTCCAATTGAATTTACTAGAAATGTGTCTCAACAGAATGGACCTGCTGTAGCAACAAGCCAGGGGACAGCTGATCCAATTGTAACAAAAGCTTTGCCAGTTACATCATCTGCAATTGGGGTGCCCAAACAAAATCTTCCACAGGTGTCAAAGCCTGCTGAACCGCAGAAGCCTTTACTACAGACACCATGTAGCATGTAAGTAAACAAAGTATTTTCTTTGGCAAAGCTTTCACATAGTTCAGTTAAAATTTGTTTCTCTGTTTTAAGGTGATGCCATTATTCTAGTTTGCATGTCTTTCAAACACATCGGCAGTTTCTGTACATATCAGAGTGTTGTAGTGTTAACGCGTTTTAAGAAATACAATTTGTAGGCAACATGTTGTTCTGACGTAGTTTATATTTTTAAGTTGCCAGATGAATGCTGGGTGGTGTCGTGAAATAGATAATACATTCTCTGTTCAAATATTTATATACAAAGTGGGGCAGAAATACATGTTGGTTTTTTAAGTGAAATAACTAATGGAAGAGAGTGAAATATTTAGTATTTACAGGGTGTTTTGTGAGGAATCTGCCATCCTTCAGGAGAATGTTCCTTAGATTAACACACTGTGGACCGGATGGCCCATTAATTAAATATCCCCCAGTCCCCAGACATTTTACCTGCTTAAATGTTCAACCCCTGAATATATTCTTACAGTTGAATTTATAGATGGTACTCCTGAACCCAGTGCTGAAGACACTGCGTTGTGAAGTGGAACAACGCGGAATTTAGAAATGTATCTAGTTTCACATTGCTTCTTGTGTACAGCACACACTTTACACTGTCCTACAGGATACTACTTCTTGCCCTCCCTACCAGCAACAATTTTGTCCATTTTGTTTTTGCTGAAATCCCACAGACAGTCTGTGTGGGTGGTCCTGTTAGGCCCCCTGGCATTGTTTGCTTCTCTGGCCATTGAAATTTATTAACTGGACTTGGTTGGACTCTGGACTTTTGATATCCAGGACCTTGCTACCTCATGCAGGAAGTTCTCTGTACACATAAATGACCTTCCCCTGAAAGTAAATTCTGCATCAGAGCTAATGTTATTTGCTGTTGATACTGGTATTATAATTTCAGGCAGTTATTTCAAAGATTTCTGTTCAGTGTTAAATTTCGTGCTCTGTCATATGAGTAAATGGTTTGCTGCTAATAATTTAGTCCTAAATTTAAATAAAATGAATATAACTACGTTCGTAACAAAGAAATCATCACATTCTACATTACGTATTGGTTATAAAGAAAAGTATGTAGAAGATACACTGTTTAAAAAATTTCTTAGTTTGCAAATTGATAACCACATAAATTGGAAGCACCATATTGACCAAATGATTCCAAAGTTAAGTGGAGCGTGTTATGCCGTTAGGTCGATGGTCCATATCAGTAACATTAACACACTCAAATCAGTTTACTGTGCATGCTTTCATTCTGTTGTAAAATATGGAATAATTTTTTAGGGTAACTGTTCCAACAGTGGGAAGATTTTCACTTCACACAAGCAAACTGTCAAAATTATGGCTGTTGCACAACCCAGAACCTCCTTTAGAAGTCTATGTGGGCTGTTCAAAAAGTGTCTGACGTGATTTTTTTCCGCGGAAAATAATGAAGCACGGGAGGTGTGCTGTGGTAGGGAGGTGGATGGTACCTTCAGTGCACATACATGGATTTTTTCCCACCAGCAGACAGTGTCAGTCACGTGCAGCCAGCGTGTGAGTGAGAGTGCATATGCAGCGCGTGTTGCATTGTTATTTTCTGCGAAAATGACAGAATGACTGGAGCAGCGGTATTGCTTCAAATTTTTCCAGAAGCTTGGTAATAGCCAAGTGGAAACCATTCAGAAGATTCAACAGGTTTTTGGTGATGATGCCATGGGCATCCCACAAATTAAGGAGTGGTACAACCGATTCAAAGATGGGTGCATGTCGGTGGAGAGTGATTCTCATTTCAGTAGGCCCTCAACAAGCCGAAATGACGAGCTCATTTACCAAGTGCAGACTTCGGTCATGCAGGACTGTCTTGTCACCATCCGAGAACTTGTGGAGGAGGTGGGGATAAGCACTGGTTCGGTACATTCCATTTTGGCCGATGATTTGGCCTTGCGGAGAGTATCCACGAAATTTGTGCCAAAGCTGCTAATGATGGAGCAGAAGCAACTCCGTCTGGAAGTTGCGCAGGACATGCTGGTCTCTGCAAACAGCAATCCTGAATTCCTGAACATCGTGACCACTGGTGATGAGTCGTGGGTTTATGGGTACGACCCAGAAGCCAAGGCGCAGTCGTCACAATGGAAACATTCAACATCCCCGTAGCCAAAAAGGGCCAGGAAAGTGCGGAGCAACGTCAAAGTGATGTTGACTGTTTTCTTTGACTCCCGTGGGGTTGTGCATCACAAGTATGCACCACAAGGCCAAAACATTAACAAAGAATACTACCTGGAAGTCCTTCGTCGCCTTCGTGATGCTGTGCAGCACAAGAGACCGGTCCTGTGGGCAGCGGGAACGTGGCAGCTGCATCATGACAATGCATAAGCTCATTCCTCGCAACTGATTCAAACTTTCTTGGCCAAACACAACATTCCTGTGGTTCAACAGGCTCCCTACTCTCCCGACATGGCTTCTTGCGATTGTTGGCCGTTCCCCCACCTGAAAATGCAGCTGAAAGGGTCCTGATTTGAGTCACGAGATGGCATTATACGGAACATGACAGACAAGCTGTACTCCATTCGCAAAGAGGCATTCCAGAAATGCTTCAAACAATGACGGAACCACTGGGAGAAGTGTGTTCGGACACAAGGAAAGTACTTTGAAGGGGATTAGGGTTGCAGACCTCCAGGCGTGTAAATGTATTTTTCCTGGCCAAAGGTCGGATACTTTTTTAACAGCCCACGTATTTAAACAACAACAGATACTACCTGTTCCTTAGCTAGTATATGCTTTCATTAATGAATTTTCAATGTCAATAATCAGGAAATTATTCAAACAAATTTGTCTGTACACAATATCACTACAAGGAATAAGCATCATCTTGATAAACCAAATAGGCAACCTATCTTGTTTTCAAAAAGTACATACTATGCTGGCATAAAAGTTTCAACAGAGTACCACCTAGTGTGACGAACATCGAGAATGACAAGACAAAACTTAAAGTACCCTTAAAAAAGTACCTACACACACACTCCTTTTACTCTGTAGATGGACTTTTTATGTGTAAAGATGATTTGTAATATTTTTGTAAAATGTCTGCAGTATTGCACACTGTAAATTTGTATGTTTGTGTATTTATGACTTGTTCCACATCCTGCTTTCTTTATGACACACTTATGGATCCATGGAATGTGCGTGCGCGTGCGTGTATGTGTGTGTGTGTGTGTGTGTGTGTGTGTGTGTGTGTGTGTGTGTGTGTGTGTGCACAAACACACTCACGCTTATCTTTATGTGGCTTTTCTGTTTTATTAGTTACAATCACTAGTTGTACTCATGCAAATAATTTGCACATAGAAACAATAAAATACAGGGTGCATCAGAAATACCTTACAATTTTTTGAAATTTGGAAACCAGCACACTTGCTACATGCCACTCCCTTACTGACCTTAATCATGTACAGTGATGTTTGGAGTTTAGTTGAGATGGAGTGCTGGTGAGTGCACCATCACACTGCAACAGTGGAATTGTCAAAACAGAGCCTGTTACAGTTACACAGGGTGGTTTCTGACAGCCGTTTCAAAGACATGATGCTCCTAGCTGCAGTACTGTGCTGGTTGGTATTAAAATGATGTCAAGAGGGATCAGTGTTGGACTGTAAACCACAAGGACCTCCACTTTTGGCTCATACACCTGACAATTTGGAGCAGGTACTAGATGCCATGTTGCAAAGTCCATGCCGGTCAGCTCAGCGACAAGCTGTCACACACTGCTTAATTTAATGCAGCATTTCCGAATTCTCCACAAGGATTTGCACTACCATCCATAAAAATCAAAGTTGCTTAGGAATTTAGTGAACAGGACAAGGTGAGCCGACTACAGTTTTGCTATGAATCTTGGACTTGGTGAAAAACAAGTGACATAGTGAACACATTACTAATGTCAGATGAAGCTTACTTCCCTGTGTTTGGTTATGTGAATCAACATAATTATCGCTACTGGGCCCCAAGCAACCCACATGAACTTCACCAATGTCTTCTGTATAGGTAAAAGTGAGTGTGGTTTGCAGTTTCTTCTCATGGCATTATTGGTCCTTATTTCTTTGAGAATGCGGAGGGGCATACAGTAACTGTGAATGCAGAGTGCTACACAGTCATGCTGAATACATTTCTGCACAGTGACTTACATCCTTGTCAGCAAGATTTGCTGTGGCTCCAACAAGATGGAGCAACTGCTCACACAACATACATTTCCATGCAAGTCCTCAGGACAGTGTTTACGGCAGACTCATTTCTCATTTTGGGGACATCACTTGGCCCGCCCGCTTGCCTGACCTTGCAGGACCAGACCACTTCCTCTGGGGCTACATTTAAAGCAGCATATACAAAACGTCCTACAAGTATGGTTGACCTAAAACAGTGAATTCTGGAGTGTATCCAAGGGATCCCTAAGGAAATGTTACAATGTGTTATGACAGCCTTTCCATCATGACTGCTAGAGTGTATTGAACAACATGGTGGTCACCTACAAAACGTCATATTCAGACAGTAGTGACTCCGATGAATTCTCATGGACATGGAATGCATCCAGTAGTGTTAGTAAAGTTTTTCACTTTGCCTTAAAAAGTTATTTCATTTCAAAAACCATCAGGTGTTTTTCACACTGTGTATTTAATCAGTGAAGTTGTATTTATATTCTTGATTTCAAATGTTCACTGCATTCTGAATGTTGTGTTTTTTATTTAGTTTATTTTATTTTTTATTTTTATTTATTTATTTTTATTTTATTTATTTAAGTGGGGGATTCCTGGGCGTCTGAATTGTATGTGCCAATGTTGCGGAACACACTTTTTGTTCCATAACGTCGGCACATACAATTCAGATGCTGGGGAGTCGTCACCCCCCCCTCAAAAGAAAAAGTCTTCTTACACAGCCTATGAAGATGAAACAGGTAGGATGGTCCAAAATATCAGCACATAAAATTCAGACACTGGGGAATCACCCAAGAGAAGGAATACAACACGTATTTATATACTTGAAACTCTAAAGCACTTCTTGTCAGATGGAGAGGATTGGGAAATGCCACATAGAGCTGGCCAGGGGAATAAAACAGGCGATGATTGATATATTCAAACATGTTTAGGCATCTGCCCTTCAATGTCATTGTCTTAGCAAATGTGATTTGATCAGAAAGTGTCTTCTTCAGAGTTTGAAGAGAATATTGGGATCTGATGGACATAACTGAACCTGGGTATAAGGATGCATAAGGATGCTGTTTGAAGAGCCAATAACTTCTGATGTTACACAGTGTTCATGCCAGCCTCTTTCAATTGTGCTGCCATTACCAGAGATCAAGGGAAGCATTATTTCATTTACTTCCCATGACTTCTGATAGAGGCAGCACTATCAGTTTTTATCATTACCTTTTTCTGAATAAAAAACTGATTTTTAGAAGGAATTAATGAAAAATAGGAGATTGTCACCATTGGTGAATCATAAGCTTTCTAAAAATGACTATCTTGAACAGATCTATTTGGTAGTTCTTTAGATCATGATGTCGCAAACACTCCTTATTGTATACATGTACGTCATTTATGGCAAATAACTGTTAATCACACATTAATGTGTCTTCCAGGCGTGAAGAAAAACATGGATTAATGTTCATGAGTTTTCTGAGGTTTGTGAGGTGGGCAGATAGCCAATTATCATTGCTGTGAAAGTTAAATATTCCAGCAGTACAGACTTTCCTCAGAAGTGTGCAGTTTTATTTTTAAACCACATGTTTCAGAAGTTACTTGTGGTGCAGTGGCAAGGCTAGAGATTTTCAGCCTCTGTTTTCAAGCCCTGTCCTTGTAATGTAATGTCTAGGATTCCTGAACTTAAGCCAAATTCTTCCCCTTAACCCTTTAAAAATTTAAAGACTAAGATTAATCTGAGTTGTTTTTAAAGATTCAGCTCATACTGTGCAGCAGACACATTCCATCTTACTGATAAATACCAGTTACTTAATTTTGAATAAGGAAATAATTGCTGTTTTTCCTCAAGATCCGTATGAAAGCATATAAATACGAGGGTTGGAACTTTAATGGTGGCAACTATTTATTTACAACTGATACAAAATAGATACATGTTTCGAAGTTTTCCTGTCCTTCATTGTAGTCACCAGCATTGTGTACAACCCGTTGCCA
>JGI20166J26741_11467584_pt1 | contig 13214 bp, 11 predicted proteins | sample TergutCu122P5_FD_26741 | JGI IMG/M metagenome (IMG submission 26741)
CCTGACTGCGCAAAAAAATCTCCTCCATATCGCGATACCGCGCGTCTGAAGCGCTGAACATGGCCTGGAGCGCCTCGAACTCCCCCTGTTCCTTCGTCAGCGCAGCCTGTTTGCCCGCGATGGCGGCGCGATCCGTCTGGAGCGCGGACAGGCGCTTTTGCCTTTCCGCGGATCCCTCCCACGCTTTGGACAGCGCGGCAAAATCCCCCTGCGCCTTTTCCAGGGGCGGCAGAGCTTCCACCGCCCTGACTGCCCCCTGAAGTTCGGCTTCGGCGGCGGTTTCCCGCTTTTTTGCGTCCGCCAAAGCGGTCAGCGCGGTCTCGTGCTCCTCCGCAGCCCGCCGCAGTCCGTCCGCCAGGGGTTTGATTCGCCGCAACGCGGCCTCGCCCCGGGCGATACGCGTTTTTGTCCCCGCGATCTCCCCGGACAGCGCCCGATGCGCCGCAAAGTCCAGCCGGAGCCGATCCAGATCGGTGAATTTTTTGCTGTCCCCCTCCGCGACGGCCAGCGCGGCGGCCAGCTCCTGCCGCCGCCGGTCACAGTCCGCGAGTTCCGTGTCTGTCTCCTGAAGCGCGGCCCGGTCAACCCGGCTCTGCGCCTCCCACGCCGCGAATGTGGCCTCCCGCTGATAGACGTCCACCTCATAGCGCGCGAAGTCGTGGAGAACCATCTCGCGCTCCCCCTTCACACGCCGCTCGCGCTCTTTGAGTTGCTCCTGAAACTGCCGCAGCGCCTCCGTGCCAAAGATGCGGCGCAGAATTTTTACCCGCTCCTCCGTACCGCTCTGGAGAAAGCGAAGAAAATCGTTCTGGGCGATCATGACGATCTGGGCAAACTGCTCCCGATCCAGCCCGATAATCTCGGCAATTTTGGGTCTGACATTCCGCTCCCCGCCGAGGACACTGCCGTCGGGCAGCGTGAGGACGGGCTCCTGCCCGGTCTTTTTGATGCTCCGCTTGATGTTGTAGCATTTTCCGGAGGCGGTGAAGTCCAGCTCCACAGCCGTCTTGGCCTTCTCCTCTGAAAAGTCGCTCCGGAGCATGGCGCAATCGTCGCGCCCCGCGCCGCTGGCTTTGCCGAAGAGGGCGAAGGAGATGGCGTCAAAGATGGTCGTCTTGCCGGAGCCCGTCTCCCCCGTGATGAGATAGAGCCCGCTTGCGCCGAGCCTGGTAAAATCGATGCACTGCGTGTCGGCGTAGGAGCCGAAGGCGCTCATGGTCAATTTCAGCGGTTTCATGCCTCATGTACCCCCTCCAGGAGTTCCCGCACGATTCCGGCCTGCACCGCGCTCAGGACGGAACCCTGCGTCTCGAGAAAAAAAGCGCCGAACAACTCGTAGGGCGACAGCTTTTCCACCGCCGCCGCCTCTGCCCGGACCGCGCCGGGGTCGATCCCTGTCCGGGCGTTCTCAAAGTCGAGACTCATGAGGTTTGGATAGACGCTGCGGAGCTTGCCCACCGGGTCGGCGAGCTCCTCCTCATCGGTGAGGATTACGCGCAGATAGTCCTCCCGATCCGCCAGGGACGCGATCTCAGGAGAGATCAGCGTCTCCAGCTTCCCCTTGATCTCGCGCATGTCGTGGAGCGGCGCGAGGGGGAGCGCGGTGAGAGTCAAATTTCCCTTTTCCCGCAGCTCAACCAGGGTGACGGACTTCTCCTGCCGCCACTCGGAGAACGAATACTTGACCGGCGACCCGGCGTAGCGGATTTTTGCCTCCCCCAGGGACTGCGCCCCGTGCAGGTGGCCCAGCGCCGCGTAGTCAAAGCGCGTAAGCAGTGCGGCGTCCGCCGCGTCGAGCCCGCCCACCGGGTTCAGCTCGGACTCGCTCCGCAGGGGGATTAGCCCCGCCCGGGTATAAAACTGGTGGGAGACCAGCACATTGCGGGCGCCGGTGGCGATGTCCGCCGCTTCCAGCGCCGCGCCGACCGCGTCGTATTTGACAAAAGGCAGCAGCCAGAAATTTACCGCGCCGTATGCGTCCGGCAGCGTCACTTTTTGCATGTCCCCGTCAAAACTGCCGCAGAGATACAGCTTTTTTTCTTGCAGCAGCCGGCTGGCAAAGTCCAGGCGCTCCGGCGAGTCGTGGTTGCCGGAGATGAGCAGCACCGCCGCGCCCGTGTCTGCCAGCGCGGTGAGGAAGTCGTCGAAAACGCCCACAGCCTCCGTGCCCGGGAGGGCGCGGTCGTACACGTCCCCGGCGATGAGCACAGCGGCGGGCTGTTCGGTCTCTATGCGCGCGAGGATTTGCGCAAAAGCGTGCCGCTGCTCCTCCAGCATGGAGAAGCCGTTCACGCTCTTGCCAATATGCAGATCGGCGATGTGCAAAAATTTCATAGGCGGCCCTCCCTGTCACAAAGATTTTATCACAGCGGCCCATTTCATGCAATTTGAATTTTTCATAAACAACCAGGGATTGCGTTGCTTTTTTAATAATTCGCGCTTAAAATGAAATCAGAGTACGGCAGACAAGGGGGGATGTTGGCATGAGTCCGGAAAAGTCAGTGACGCGATTTGAGACCGGCGAGTTTGATAAGCTCAAGAGCAGCCTTGTAATCTACCGCTGCGCGCTCAAAATGATCGAGACAAAACTCACGAACCTCAACGACTATTACGCCGCGTTCTACGAGGGCAACCCCATTGAACATACCGCATACCGCATCAAGTCGCCGGAGAGCATCGCCGGCAAATTGAAAGCCCGGAATCTGCCGATCACCGCCGAGGCGGCCGTTGCAAACCTTTTGGACATCGCCGGGGCGCGCATCATCTGCTCCTACGCGAAAAATATCCGGGAGATCGCCGATATTATCCGGGCACAGCACGACCTCACGATCGTCAGCGAAAAAGACTACCTCTCCGCCCCGAAGGCCAGCGGATACCGCAGTTACCATATCGTGGCGGAGGTGAGGCCCGGCATCCAGTTCGGCGAGCAATGCTGTCCGGTGGAGATCCAGATCCGAACCTCGGCCATGGACTTCTGGGCCAGCCTGGAGCACAAGGTTCGCTATAAATACGGCGGGCAGGTGCCCGACCACTTCAGCCGCGAACTCCAGCTCTGCGCGGAAAAGATCAACGAGCTGGACGAGCGGATGTATCTGATCCACGAGCTGGTGGAACTGGTGAACGAATAATCGCGGCAGTGGGATTGTCGCCATATGGCAAAAACGGGACGTCTGTCTAAGACGCCCCGTTTTTGCATATTCCCCCGTCACCCGCCCAGTGTGGCCACCATCACGGCCTTGATCGTGTGCAGCCGGTTCTCCGCCTCATCAAATACGACGGAGTGCCCGCTCTCAAAGACCTCGTCGCTGACCTCCATCTCCAGGAGGCCAAATTTTTCATAAATCTCCCGCCCGACGGCGGTTTTCAGGTCGTGAAACGCCGGTAGGCAGTGCAGAAACAGCACGTCCGGGTTGTTGGTTTTTTGGACGACATCCGCGTTGATCTGATACGGTCTGAGCAGCGCGATCCGCTCCGCCCAGACCTCATAGGGCTCGCCCATGGACACCCAGACGTCCGTATACAGCACGTCCGCGTCCAGGACGCCCGTGCCGATGTCCTGCGTGACCGTGACGCGCGCGCCGGTCTCCGCCGCCACGGCCCGGCAGCGGTCAAGGAAGGCCGGATCCGGATAGAGCGCTTTTGGCGCCACGATGCGGAAGTCCATGCCCAGCTTGACGCCGCCGATGAGCAGCGCGCGGGCCACGTTGTTGCGCCCGTCCCCCATAAAGACGAAGGTCATCTCGGAAAATGGTTTTTGCAGATGCTCCCGCGCCGTCAAAAAATCCGCCAGCACCTGGGTCGGGTGATCGAGGTCGGTCAGGCCGTTCCAGACCGGGACGCCCGAGTATTTCGCCAGATCCTCCACCGTGGACTGGGCAAAGCCCCGGTACTCGATGCCGTCATACATCCGCCCTAAAACCCGCGCCGTGTCGGGGATCGACTCCTTCTTCCCCATCTGGCTGCCGGTCGGGCCCAGATAGGTCACGTGCGCGCCCTGGTCATGGGCCGCGACCTCAAAGGCGCAGCGGGTGCGCGTGGAGTCCTTTTCAAACAGCAGGACGATATTTTTGCCGAGCAGTTTCTTCTCCTCCGCCCCGGCGCGCTTGGCGGCCTTCAGCGCGGCGGAGAGCTCGAGCAGATATTCGATCTCCTCCGGCGTGAAGTCCATGAGGGTGAGGAAGCTGCGGTTATGCAGGTTGATGGACATGGCGGGGCCTCCGTTTTTTATTTCTATTATTGTCTCATGCGCACGGGTTATTGTTCTTTTTTGAATATCAACAAAAATTGAGCAAATCCCGCAAGCGAAAATGAACACGCCGCCAGCTCCCAGCCATCAGCCGCGCGTTTGTTTATTTCCTCGTCAAGAATAGAGATGTCCTTTGCGCCGAGTTTACCTTTTATAGAACTGGACGCATCAAGAAGCACACTTTCATACTTTAACATCGTAAAACCGCCTTTCCATCTGTTATGAATACTGTCTGCGTGCGGGTATAGTTCTGCGCTCGCTTAGAACATCATTTTTGCTTTCTGTAGGTAAGAACAAGTAACGATAAACCCCAGACCATTAGAGGTATTCCAACAATAATCGATAGAATCTTCGCCCAGTCAGGCAAATTCAATGCAAAAACATTCCAGTTAAAAATCACTGTAACAGCTATTCCAACTACGATAAGAACGATTGCCAGTATGGTTTTTGTTACACGCTTATCCATTTTCTGCTTCTCCTTTCACAGTTAAATTTTGACCGTTCCCTATGGTAAACCCGCCTTAAAATATTTTTGCGGGTATCACCCCCCCAATATCCCGTTCGCGGTTCATCATTTTAACCTTCTTGCCCAACCATAGCTTACTTGCTTATTTCACGTACTTCTCCACAAACTCATCCAGCACTTGCGCCAAATCCGGGTGGCCGATCTCCTGGAGGTCGTAGTGGACGCGGGTGTTCGGTTTGTTGATCTTGCAAACGCGGTTTAAATCGATCGGCGTCGCGATCACAACACTGTCGCAGTCCGTATTGGCGATGGTGGCCGCAAGGTCGCGCACCTGCTGCTCCCCGTAACCCATGGCGGGCAGCAGCGCGCCGATATTCGGGTAGGTGTCAAAGGTCTCCGCCAGTTTACCGACCACGAAGGGCCTTGGATCCACCGTCTCCGCCGCGCCGTAGCGCTTCGCGGCCACGACGCCCGCGCCGATTTTCATCTCGCCGTGGGTGAGGGTGGGGCCGTCCTCGACCACGAGGACGCGTTTACCCTTGATCACCGCCGGATCGTCCACCGCGATGGTGGAGGCCGCGTCGATGATCACCGCGCCCGGATTGACCTTGGCGATATTTTTGCGCACTGTCTGGATGTCGTCAAAATCGGCGCTGTCGATCTTGTTGATGACCACCGCGTCCGCCAGGCGGAGCGTCACCTCGCCGGGGTAATAGGCGAGCTCATGGCCCGCCCTGTGCGGATCGACGACGGTGATGTTGAGGTCGGGCTTGTAGAAGGGGAAGTCGTTGTTTCCGCCGTCCCAGAGGATGATGTCACAGCCCTTGGGATCGGTCTCGGCGGCGCGGAGGATCGCCTCATAGTCCACGCCGGCGTAGATGACGTTGCCGCCCGCCACATAGGGCTCGTACTCCTCCATCTCCTCGATGGTGCACTGATGTTTTTCCAGATCGCCGATCTCGGCGAAGCGCTGGACCTTTTGCGCGGCGAGATCGCCATAGGGCATCGGGTGGCGCACGGCGATGACCTTTAAGCCTTTGGCGTTGAGCAGCTCCACGATCTTGCGGGAGGTCTGGCTCTTGCCGCAGCCCGTCCTGACCGCGCCGACGGCGATGACCGGCTTTGTGCTTTTCACCATCGTGTGCTTGGGCCCCAAAAGCGCGAAGTTGGCTCCGGCGGCGTTGACTTTGGCGCTCATGCCCATGACAAACGCGTATTTCACGTCGCTGTACGCGAACACACACACATCCACGTCCCGCTCCTTGATGAGCTGTTCCAGCTCATCCTGTGGGAAAATGGGGATCCCCTCGGGGTAGAGGCTGCCGGCCAGTTCGGCCGGATATTTGCGCCCGGCGATGTCCGGGATCTGGGCCGCCGTGAACGCGACGACGTTAAAATCCGGGTCGCCGCGGAACGCCGTGTTAAAGTTGTGGAAATCCCTGCCCGCCGCGCCGATGATGATGACGTTTTTTCTCATGTAGCTCCTCCGTTTTTCGAATTTGAATATAATCTGTCATTCTGAGCGCAGCGAAGAATCTTGAAGGGAAAGACCCTTCGCCACGCTCAGGGTGACAGGTAAGATATAAATGTCACAGCGCCTAATCCAGCGCCCGGCCCAGATTCACCAAAAAATCCTGCACGTTGGTGATGATGCTCTTCGCCGAGAGGCTCCCCCGGTCGGCCAGCTTGTTCGCGGCAAATTCCGAGATGTCGACGGTGTAGAAATAGACCGGGCGGATCGTCCCGCCGGGCAGCGTGCGGAAGGCCGGGGTCATGTTCCCGGCGGCGATCGTGTGCAGCGTGGTCGCCAGCGCGATCACGGTGGTGGCGCGGGAAAGCTCGGCGCGCATGGCGTCCTGTCCGGCGTAGACGTCGGCAAACACCCCCGGCAGGGGGCCGTCGTCCCGGATGGAGCCGGTTAAAACCAAGGGGATATTATGCTTCACGCAGGCGTATACGACGCCGTTGCCGATGCCCTCCCCCTCGATGAAGGCCTCCAGCGAACCGTACAGCCGCGCGCGGTTGATCGTGTCGATGTGGTTGTAGTGGCCGTTCGGATAGGGCAACTGGGTATAGATATCCTGCCCCAGCGCGGTGTTGCGGTACGCCCCCTCCAGATCATGGGTCGCCAGGGCGTTGCCCGCCAGCAGCGCGCCGACGTAACCCTTTTCGGCGAGCGCCGAAAAAGCGGCGCGCGAATCCGCGTCAAAGCTGCAGGCCGGGCCCATCACCCAGACGATGTGCCCATGCTTCCGCTCGTGGCGCAGCAGATCATAGAGAAAGTCGTAGTCCACGGAGAAGGCGGTCTCGCGGCTGCGGCCCTGGCGGAAGGCGAAACTCTCGCGGGTCTCTCTCTGGCTCGAAAACCCCTCCGTGTGGACGAAAATGCCGTCCCGCCCGTCCTCACTCCGCCCGACGGCAACTTTGTCCCCGCGGCGGAGACGCCGAAATTCCCGCACCGCGATTTCCCCGTCTTCGAACACCGCGACGCAGTCCATCCGGCTCTCCTTTGCCAACAGCCAGCGCCCGTTCACTCTGAAATATTCGGGATAGATCGTGGTCGCGTGGTAGCCCTCCGGCGCGGCAAAATCGGCGGGCGCGGGGAGAAACCGGGCATCCGGGGCCGCTTGGAGCGGCGCAGATGAGAGGTCGGGGGGCAGATAGAGGGGCAGTTCAAATTTCATAAAGCGTCTCCCTAATGTAGTCATAGCGATAATCAACGGCGGTTAAACAAGATAATCTTACATCCGCAAGGCCTCTTGCTGCCGCTGAAACCGTGTCCGGCTAATCTTTTTGGATGCGAACCAGCCGATCCGCAAGGGAAAGGCTATCCTCCAGATTGACCACCAAAATAACCACCGCGATACCCCGTTCCAGCAGTCTCTTAATCAGGCCGTAGATGTGCACCCGCAATTCCATGTCCGCGCGGCGAAACGGCTGCACGCAAAATACCGCCTTCGGTTTTTGGATGGCGACGCGCGTATACACCAATTCATACTTCTGTATTTCGCTGAGCGCGTCCACGCGCTTGTCAAAGACGTCGCTGCCCAGCAGCGCCTCATACTCATACTTTATGCCGTTGCGCACACGCTTGTCCCGCCAGACCTCCGGCAGACGCCGATCCACCAAAAAGCAGAGATTGTCCAAATAGCTCATCTCCCGGAACAGCATGGTCTCGGTGGGCAGTTCCTGGATCATGGCGATATCGCCGCCGATCCGCAGGGGAACTGCCCGGCCGTCAACCCGTATTTCGCCGCGCTGCGGGGCGAGCTCCCCGCTCAGGATGGCCAACAGTTCCTCAAAGACCTGTATGTCGGCGCTCTGAAGCACCACGCATTCCCCGGGGGCGACGGCAAAGCTCAAATTGTTCACCAATATACCGGTCAGGCCCACGGCCTCGAGCACGGCGCTGCGGCGGTTCTCAGTGGACAGATCCGCCCGCTGTCCGGCCTGAAACGCTCCGGTATAATTTTTAAAGAACTCCTCGGTGATCTCGTCGCTTTGCAAGATTTTTACAATTCTGCCGTCGGACATGAGCGCTACTCTGTCACAAACCTGTTTGAGCTCCTTCAGGTGAAAATCGATGTACAAAAAGGAAAAACCCTGATCGGCATAGTATTTGAGTAGCCGGTGAATTTTTTTTAACTCCGCTTCGCCGAGATTGGCGCTGATATCCCGCAGCAGGGTCAGTTTGCAGCCCGCTACCACGGACTTCAGCACATCCACGACCACTTTTTCAAAGCCTGTCAACTCGTCGACATGGGTGTCGGCCGAAAGGTGGACGCCGATGCTCTCCAAGAAAGGCAGCAGCTGTTTGCGGAGCGCTGACGGCCTGAGCAGCCACGTGTGAAACTCCGGGCGAAGCACAAAGATATTGTCCGAGACCGTCAGGCCTTCCACAAGACAGCTCTCGCTTTGGATCAGGCCGATGCGGTTATGGCGCTGCTTGGAGTCGCGCCAGGTGTTCACCTGCTCCTCGCGATAGTTGACATAGCCGTAACGCAGCGGGGTGTTATACTGGAGCAGGCGCAGAAGCGCCGTAAGGCCGTGATTGTTGATCGGCAGCAGTCCCATGATCTCGCCGGACAAAATATTTAAATTGAAATCGTCCAGTTCGATTACGCCCTGCTCCTGACAGCTCACCCGCTCCATACGCAAGACTTCCGATCTCATCCCAATACCTCGCTGTTCTTCACATCCCTGTCGCTGCTGATGGCGGGCAGGGAGATCTCCACATCGGTGCCCGCTCCCAGAACGGAGAACACATGCAGGCCGTATTCGTCGCCGAACAGCAGCCGGATGCGGTTGTCCACATTGACCAGGGCCAGGCCGCCTTCGGACTCCCGCTCCCGGGTGGCGATGTTGAGCTTCCCCTTACCCAGCCTGCCGTTGATCCTCCGCAGCGTCTCCTCGTCCATGCCCAGCCCGTCGTCGGAGATCCGGATCAGCAGCCGCTTTGCGGTGCGCGCCAGAGAGATGACCAGGTGGCCCGTGCCCACCTTGAGCTCCGTGCCGTGTATGATGCTGTTCTCCAGAATGGGCTGCATGGTGAGTTTTGGGATCCGGCAGCGGTAGATATCGGCCCTGTCCTCGGGCGCGCAGCGGACGTCCAATTCCAGGCGGTCTCCGAAACGGTACTGCTGGATGCTGAAATAGGTCTCGCAGTTTTGCAGTTCCTCTTCCACAGAGACCAGATTCTCCACCTTCGTGATCGTATAGCGGAAAAAAGTGGCCAAAGACTCGGTCATATCCGCCAAATCTCCGAGCCCGGCCAGCAGCGCCTCGCTGCGGATACTCTCCAGCGTATTATAGAGAAAATGCGGATTGATTTGATTTTGCAGCGCCAGATACTGCGCCTGCCGCTTATTCATGTCGAACAGCTGCGTCGGACTCAGAACCTCCTGCAGCTGGGCAAACAACAGCTGCGTCGCGCCCGAAACCATGCGGAGACCGGAGCGTTCCACCTCGGACAGGCCGTAACCCTCCAAAAAAAGGCGGAGTAGCTCCTCTGTTTTGAGATAGGGCCGGACTATCCAGAACCATGCCGCCGCACACAGGAGAAAAATGCCAATCAGCACGGCAAAAGCCGGAATCAGGGACAGGGCGGCGCAGACTGCCAGCGCCCCGAGGCAAACAAACAATACGGCGGCGCGTAAGTCCAGAGTTTTTCGCCGCCTGCGCAGGACGGGTCTCCGGCGTTTTCCTTTATCCATACAGTTTTCTGTACTGTCCCGGGCTCAGATTGGTCATCTTCTTAAAAATCCCTGTGAAATGTTTCAAATCGCTGTATCCCACCTCCACACAGATGTCCGCAATCGGCATAGCGGTCTCCTGGAGCAGCTCCTTTGCCCGCTCAACACGGATCCGGGTCAGATATCTGGAAAAACCCTCACCGGTCTCCCGCTTGAACATGGTGCTGAAATAGCTCACGGAAAAGCCGGTGGCGGCGCACACGTCCTCCAAGGTAATCGGCTCATGGAAATGCTGCTGAATATACTGCTTCGCGATGCGGATGGGGCGAATTGCCTCGTTTTCGCGCAGCTCCCGGAGGCTCCCGACCTGCTGCCGGATCAGCGCGCGCAGGCAGGCAAATAATTTGTCTGCGGAGCCGCACAGCTCGCAGCGTTCCGTGAAGGCCCGGATCAGCGCCTCCTCCTCATTCATATGCAGCCGGGTAGAAAACATCCTGCCCGCGGCCAAAACCAGATTGAGCAACTCAAAGCCGCGTACATTCGGTATCTTCTCCGCTTCGGCGCGCAGGCCGTCCACTCCTTCATCCGCCGCTTCGTCACTCAGCGTGTCAATGATACGATCTACAGCCCGGTTGTATTTGTCCAAAATCGCGTGGGCGTTGAGCTCCGAGGGCGGCGGCGCGATCTCCAGAAATTGGCCGGTGCCCTCCACCAGGCGCTCAGTGAGGGCAACGCGCGCCTCATGCATCGAAAGCGGCAGCGCCTCGGGATTGGATACCGCCGACCCGACGGCCATAGAAAACTCCACCAAACCGTAAATGGCCTTTTGTGTCTCCATCTGATCCAGACTCTGGCGCATCGAACGGCGCAGTTGCTTGGTTTTCTCCGGGTCATAGTTGAGCACGCCATAGCCCGCGGATCCGAAAAACTGGAAGGCGCTGGCCGCGCACAGCGAAAAAACGGAAGAATGAAAAACTTCTTCCACTTTGTCCTGCAATCCCTCCAAGTGATCGGCCTGGAATTGCTCCGGATCGTAATCAATTTTTAAAATAAGCGCCTGTAAAACACCGTTCTGGACAGGAAAACCGTATGTTTCGCGCAGTTTTTCCCAGGACAGCGCCGCAAACCGCCCGCGCAGCAGATCTTCCGGCAGGCGGTTGCGCAGCAGATCACGGCTCTTGCTGCTGTCATTGCGGAGCGTCTCCAAAACAGCTGTGGAGGCGGCCCGCTCGCGGCATTTCGCCCCCAGCTTTTCCAAGGTAGCCATGAGTATATCCCGCTTAATCGGCTTGAGCAGATATCCCCCCACACCGTAACGCATGGCGGTTTGGGCGTACTCGAACTGTGCGTATCCGCTGATCAGGGCAATTTCCAGATTGGGTGAAATCTGTTTTGCCTTTTCAATCAGCTCGAGTCCATCCAGGCCCGGCATACGCATGTCGGTGATGAGGATGTCCGGCTCCAGCGTCTTCACCAATTCCAGCGCTTCCAAGCCATTGGAGGCCGTGCCGCACACCTGCATTCCCAAGGCGTCCCAGTCAACCAGCATCTGTACCAGCCGGCAGACACGCACCTCGTCATCGGCAATGACCACCTGAAACATTTTTTCACCTTCTCTTTTGAACCGTTTGCGGTACGGCCTTGCGGTGCGACCTTGTAATGCGGCCTTGCGGTGCGGCATGGAAACCGCACTCTACAAATCGGCGTTGGCGTAGGGTCGGGTTCCATCCCCGATCGGATATCAATATTTATTCCGCCGCGGGATACTCGTTGCAGAGCAGGCGGTAAGGGGCTTCGTCCTCCTCGATGGCGGGGAACCGGCCCACGGGCGGATAAAACCGGTTGTCTGTGTTATCGTCATTGCACTGGCTCACCTCGCCGATCAGCACCGCGCCCGTGCCCGGCTCCACCGCGAAATCGTGGTACAGACGCTGCTGGATGGAGATGCTCATCCCCGGCTCCAACTTGACCTGCGTACCCGCCGGAACAATGCGGGTCAGGCCGTCAGTTGTGACGGAGACGTCGCTTATATGGTCGATCTCTTCATCCGGCAAGGCGTTGTACACGCGGATGAGCAGATTCCCGCCGCCCCGGTTGATGATGTCCTCCATCTTGCTCCAGTGAAAATGGTTGGGCGCGTATTGGCCTTCCCGCAGATACAACAACTTCTCCGCGTAAGTCTTGGGGTATTTCTCCCGCTCTGCGAGGTTGCCGTTGCGCAGGGTGACCAGCGAAAACCCGACCTCGTCAAAACGGCCAAGGCCATAGTCGGTGATGTCCCAGCCCAGCATGTTATCCCGCACCTCGTCGTATTCGTGTCCCTTTTCCAGCCACTGCTCCGGGGTAAAATTGCAGAAAGGCGGAAGCGCAAACCGGTATTCCCGGATAAAGGCCTCCATTTCGCGGAGCACGGCGTTAATTTGACTGCGTTTCACGGCGCATTCCTCCTCTTATAGTCTGCATAGTATAGATTTAGAATATCACATAAAGCGGTATTTTTCAACAATAAAAAAGGGCGCCGGCTTTTTAAGACCAGCGCCCTTATGGTGGATCGCTTATGCCGTCTTTGTCAAAACAGAGACGCCGGTATCGGTGACTTTTCCACCGAGGTCAGTTCCTTGCAGGGCCTGCACGGCGGCCATAACACCGTCATAACCCATGGTGTCCGGGTTTTGGGCCATGGTGGCCAGCAGCCAGCCGTCGTTGATCAGGCCCAGGATGGTGTCGGATTTGTCAAAGCCCACGCCCACGATATCCTTGTTGCCGGCGGCCTTCAGGGCATTGCCCGCGCCGACCGTGGAGCCCTCGTTGCAGCCGAAGATGCCGACCACGCCCTGCGTGATGTAGTTCTCTGCGATGGTCTGGGATTTCGCCGCGTCGCCCTCGCCGTACTGGGTCTCCAGAATCGTGAAGCCCTTGCCGTCAAAGGCGGAGCGGAAGCCGGCCTCGCGCTTGACGCAGGAGTCCGTGGCCGCGTTCACGTTGATGATGCCGATCTTGCCGGACGTGACACCTTTGTCCTGCAGCGCTTTGAGCATCTGCTCGCCGGCGGTCTTGCCGGCGGCCGTATTATCCGTGGAGAAGGTCGCGGAGGCGGGGACATTGGCCGGGGAGTCCACATAGACCAGCTTGATTCCGGCGTCGAGCGCGGCCTGCAGGGAGGCGGAGATGGCGTCCGGGCCGTTGGCGGCCACGATGATGGCGTCAAAGCCGCCCGCGACCGCGTTGTTCACCTGCTCGATCTGCAGCGCGTCGTCCTTGGTGTTCGGAGCCATGAACGTGACGGTCACGCCCAGCTCCTGGGCTGCTC
>JGI20166J26741_11467695_pt1 | contig 13214 bp, 7 predicted proteins | sample TergutCu122P5_FD_26741 | JGI IMG/M metagenome (IMG submission 26741)
GGCCCCTAGTACAAAAAAAAAACTTTGAGAGATTCTGTACCTATTGATATGCTCCTTTCTGCCCTGTCTTTCTTGGTTGTTGCGCAGTCGAGTTCGGAAGCTCCGGAGGGACTTATGAATAACCCTGTATGTCGGATGTTGGCTTAACGTCAAAGTTCCGTGCCCTTACTATGTTTTGTTGACATATAAACGATATTTCATACATATTTATAGGAATGTTGGTAGTCTCCTTGCATGTAGTATTTTATATTCATAAGACCAAACAACCATTAATTATCGATGTCAACGTTAAATGAAAATTTGAGCAAGACCGCCATGTTGTTATTTTGTAGTTTACGATAGAATAATCTGATAGGAGTTACACAATTTTCGAAGAGCTGTCGCCATATATAACTTAAAGGTGCCATGCTACGTTTCGCCCATGTCACCTCCACTTTGCTGACTAGCGGTTTAGCCATGTTATTGCTGACCATGGGAAATTAAGGAGTAGGAGTGGGGGTGGTTTCCAGTGGCGTAACTTTCGTAAAATATCGGTGAAATTTTGCAGAAGTTGAAAGAGGAGGCAGACAGTATGGTAATTTCATATGAGTATTTTAGTCCTTGAGAAAAGAAAATAAGCTACGGTACAACTTGTCAAGTAGATATTTTGACTCAGACATGTTTGGGTGATTTTTCTAAAGTTCTTTAGCGAGACACTACGAAGACAGAAATGCCATTCATGTTTTCCTTTTTTATACGTGGACGTGTTTGGGATAAAATATGGCAATAACTTGCGTGACCTGACCCGTATAGCTTGACCGCGAAGAACAGTCATGGTGCCATGCGGGTGTTCGCGCAGACTATTGATCTAGCAGGGTTGCATACACTACAGGATGGTTACAAGCGTATGTTGCCACGTGATGACTAGCGAACTCTTGGAACAGATTTACTCGTGTGTGCGCGTCCTCACATTAGTCTGTTAAGAAATGTACAGAGGTTTGAATTATTGAAGCGTGACTTGCAGCGGTTTCCATACTGATTACTGAGGACCCACCGTTCAAAACTACGCGTCCGGACGACCTGGCTTCCCAGACATGTGCACCCCTGATAGATGTACGAGTATATATATATATATATATATATATATATATATATGTGTGTGTGTGTGTGTGTGTGTGTGTGTGTGTGTGTGTGTGCAGGTAAAGGTCAAGAAATCCCTCTAAAGGCCTAGACAGGCCCTGAAGGTTCCAGGATGTTGAGGTTGAGATTTCCAGACAGTCGGCACATGAAGGTGGTATGCACCGGCCACCTTTACTGTTACTCACTTCTGTTGGAGGCTGAGGGGACCCCAGGGCCATAGTGGGGCTGTCCATGAAAAAATTCCAATGACACCATCAGGAATCGAACCCGCGACCTTCCGGCTTGTAGCGCAGTGCCGTAACCAACTGCGCCACCGCGTTCCCCTGTATATATATATATATATATGCTTATTTAATTTGATTGCGCTGTCGTAACCGCTGAGGCTAAGTAGGACCGTAAGAAGTTAAGCCGAGTAGGATTATGAGGAAGAGAAGATAAGCCATCGTGGTTACTCTTCCTGCTGTAGTCTGAATGGACTGAATAATACAACGGAAACCTCAGGCTAGCCGTTTCCTATACCAGGTCTTTAAATAGAGTACTCGAATATACACCACGTAATACGATATATGTCTCGGCAGACATGTACATAGTCTCACGCAATTTTATTATCATTGCAAATAAACACAATTTCGTTAGTGGTTACGCAGTTGTGCAGATCCACTTCACAGCCATATTTCACAGCAGTGGTCTAGCCCGACTTTCGGCGCGTCCGCAATCCGGTGATCCTGTGAAATCCTACTTTCGCTCGAGTGGTGCGTTGTTCCAGTGTAAATTGCCAGTTACTTAGTTATGTCATAACCTGTATCTGCAGTCTGTCACTGTGCTGGACATTTCTGTCAGAATTTTTATACCCTGCAGTGAGAGAGTTTGTGTGGCAAAATGTTGAAACAAATTAAATTTTCTTGTTAGAATGGAGGTTGTGGCGAATATGGCAGTGACTATGTAGGTCGGTGCCGGTGTTTCGAAGGAACCTGTTGCCTTTCCTTTCAGAGTAGAATGTTAAGTCACGGCGTTGGCACACAGTGTCGCCGTACGCACTAAGTCTCTAGCGCGACCTACAGCATTGGAGACAGATTATATCTGCCTTCACACCGTGGTTTGAAGGTCGAAATGTGAGGAGTCAGGTGCACGAACTAGTTCTGATGTTGAAGCGTGAGAAATTTTCTCTGCGTCTTATTGGGGTGCTTCGGCTAGCGTTGTCGATGTCTCGTAAGAAATAACACTACATTAGCACCATGAAGCAGTACTTTGCATTTATTGATGTAGGTAGGTTTCACCCTGTCGTAGGCCACAAACGCCCTTAGGGAGAGTAGAGGTATAGCTTTACTCTATTTTTGACCTCGGCACTAGAAGGAGGTGAGGGGTCAGCGTCACGCCCCGGCCGCACCTTACCCCCGGGGAAAGACCCGGTACCCATTGTACAGGAGGCTGGGTGGGCCTCAGGGCCGCTCTGGACACGTGCGGAAAATCTCGCCCGCACCGGGATTCGATCCCCGGACCGTCCAGCCCGTAGGCAGTCGCTATACAGTCTACGGTACCCGGCCCACACATTTATTGATTTATACGTTCATATTTAGACGTGGTTAATACAATTCTAGGTTTCCACGCTCTGTGACTACCGTTGGCTGTAAATATCGTTTGCACGGGCTGCTGACCACTGTCCTTACCTTCTGATCACTGTGATAACTTGCAGATTTACCACCTTTGGACCACTCCATCTGTCGTGCATAAATTTTTGAACCCCAGCTGTCTTTTCCCATCTCTCCTTATCCAGGGTATCATCGCTGACAAACGTCCTCGACTGTTGTGATTGGTCGGGCAATGAAAGAGTGTCTTCTGTCGTTGGTTAACCAATTTTTAGTAAACACTACCTAATTCTTATTGGTTAAATTTCAATTAAGTTTTCTGTGGGGACAAAACGTCCACAAAGTAAGCTGAAAAAGTTACACATAGCTCGGATTGGAGGTTAAGTAACGAATATGTCAACTTGAAATTTGGGATCCTATGAGCGAAACTTAGTATGGTCTGGTTATTGTGATGAATGCAATAACTATCACGACTGGAAAAAATTAGATAAAATCCGAGAGAGTCAGAGGCTCCTTTCTGAAGCAGAGTGCGGACGCAGCATGGCAAAACGCAAATTTTAAAAAGATTTCCTTTTTATCGTGCTGAAGTGTAGTCTGACTGAGATTCGAACCCAGTCCATTGTTCAGCTACACTAGATCTATCTACTAAACTGCAAGGCGTCCCATTAAAAAAAAAAAGGCAGTATTTCAGTGCAACGTCCAGCCACCGCAGCAGTTTTACTGTCAAGATACTGAAACTGTGAAGCATTAAATAAAGTAAAGTGAAAACTGTAGCTCCTCTTGACGCTGTATCAAATTAAGCGTCATAGCACGTGTATATTATTTTATAAACAAAGATAGGCCCACGATATATTCTTGTCCATTTATGTCTTATCGCGCCCTCCATTGACAGTCAAACAACACCAAGTGACGGATTTTCGTAAGACTTAGGCTAGAAAGAATAAGATGCCACTAGTTACCAATCCTTTGTAATGTCATAATTTCCTTCTAGTAACATTAGCTTTTTTGTGCTGGTATTTGTAATAATGGGGCCTGGGGTGACGTAGTGGTTAAGGCGCGGCGCTTCTAGTCGGAAGGTCCCGGGATCGATTCCCGGTGGTGCCACTGGATTTTTCAGTGACATATTCCTTCCGACCATACCATGGCCCTGGGGTAGACTCAGCCCCTAGTTAAAATGAGTACCAGGAAAATTTCCTGGGCGTAAAGGCAGCCGGTGCGTGAGGCTGACGACCTCAACACCTTCATGTGCTGAATGTCATGGAAATCTGGGAGCCTAAACCTCCTGGAACCCTCTGGGGCGCACCGGGCCTGTTACGGGAATCCTTTACCTTTTTTATTTTTAATAACGCCTGTGAAGAGTAAAGTTCGAGGAGACGGCGTCAGGAAGGACAAAGAAACGGCAGGACCCCGACACAGTTGAGAATTCCAGCTGTTGTCTTTTGGTGACGTGTGTGGCTTCAGTATCTCTCCCTCAAGTATTCGCAGTGTTATTTCCTGTTCATTTTTATTCGTGCTGTTCTTTCCTTTTCATTGATCCCAGGCCAGGTCATGGTACCGTATTATCTTTTAGAGAAGTACGCTATTAAAAAAGTGACATTGCAGTTTACGTTACATTTAGAATGCTGTTTTGAAATTTCATTTGCGTGATATTGCTGCCTTATCGTAAGATGCTTAAAAATGACTCCTAGTCATAGAGATACTATAAATTTGAGCCTGCACATCTACTGTTGCACGCAATGTTTTGCAAATGTGAGCCAGAGGGCTCCCGTTCCTAGTCTAGGGGAAGGAAATTTCTCACTAATATAAAATCGACACATTTATCATACATCTAACTGGCAGAAAAACTGTTATTGAAATGTCCGTATTAGACAAAATCCTGAACCGTTTCCCTCCACATCCTTAATGTTATCCTCCAAGACTGCACATTTTTTCAAGAAGTTTCGTTCCAGAATTTTGTATATGGTATTTGTTTTCCATCCTAGCTACATGTCCAGCCCGCCCTGATCTCCTAATATCTTAACAATACTAACTGAGCGGTATAAATCACTAATGCCCTGGATCTTAAATTGCGCACCACTGTTTTTTTTCGCAGGGTAAAATATTTCCTTGAGCACTTTCTTTTCAGACGTTGGTACTGCATGTTATTTCCTCATACTAAGATACTACGTTTACACCCCTGCAAACAAGAGTCTGAAATACTTGTTTGTGTTTCCTATAGGAACAAATGTTTGTAAGGCTAAATGCAGAGTTTGATACCATCGTCACTTCCCTTAACCTAGGGTCGGAGATTGTCAGATTGCCGACAGTTTGACGCAAGTTTTCAATTTTACAAATTTTCAAACTTCCGAAACCGGCGCGAATCAGTGACAGGTCCCAAGCGCCAATACTTCCAGCCAGCCACGACTTGTGTTGTACTCTCGACGTTCAGCGGGTAATCGTGTCCCCGGATACGAGGGTAATGAGAAAATGCCGCAAGTTTGCTTGAAGATCTTTTGTAGAAACCGACGTGAACAGCGTTGCCGTGACTGTCCTTCATTTGACAGAGACAGTTTCAAATCGTTGGTTCTCGGTCAGGGAACACTTCATGGCTACAGCTTATTTGTGAAGCGTTAGGAATGGGTAAGGAGCCGTATCGAGGCTGTGAAGGAAACTTTTATGCCTGGCGAATTTCTAGGCTTTCACAGAGGTGCAATTGAGGTCTCCGTTTTTCTGGGATGTGGCTCTGCGTCGCTGGGTGATTGGTGACTAAAGTTTTAAGGTGAGAACACCACGCTGTCTCGAAACGTCGGGGACCTATCATCGACTGACGCGGCGTCGCTTCACAGAAGAACGGAAATTTCAAATTTTCTACAAATCTGCTGGAAATAAATGGAGGTGCGTCTCCAGAGCAGCGACGGGTGCCAGAGTGAACTAAGAAAGATTACAGTTTTAAAGCAACTGCTAGAAGGGAAGTGTATGCGTTGCATATTCTTGAACATAACAGTTCCTACTGAGTGAAGCGCAGGACTATAAATAAGTTTTTACAGCATAAAAATCTCGTATTTCGGAAATTAAATCCATATGCAGATTGTTTCCGAATAAGGTGTGCCAAACTTTAGGATACGGTTATTTGAGTCATTTTGAGTAAAGAATGCTGTAACAACATATGCCCCAGATTAGCACCGCTACATCGCTACGAGCGTTTTGATGTTACAAGGTACTGCACGGTATCAGTTCTTATGAACCACGTTTGTGCTTTCTTCCACCGTTGACTGACATTGCTACCTCGTAATTCTCGTTTGAGATGCGCTGTATTGTGCCTACAAAAAGATGGAGGTCATTTTGAACAGCAATCAGTGCAATATAACTGAAAATTTATTTTCTTTCGTAGTATCTAATCGTAACTCTTTTCTCTTACCGCAATGTAACGTAACCATTCACACACACACACACACACACACACACACACACACACACACACACACACACACACTCTCTCTCTCTCTCTCTCTCTCTCTCTCTCTCTCCAACGGCGCTACATCCCGGGGTGGGCTTCGGCCTCCTTCAAGAGTTTCCTCCGTCCTTCCCGGTTTAGGGCGACTATTGTCCAGTTTAACCATTTATACTAGTATAACGTAACTCGCTAACATAAATAAAAATTGATGCCTACCGTTACAGGTATTTTCTGACACATGATTTTCTTTTGATGTTATACATACAGCAGAGTAAGACGTAGTTGCCGGCTTTGTTTTGTGGTATTATCGGACATGTTGAACAGCAGGTTGAGACTTGATGGATACCTTTATTTTGTAGTGTTGTCTGACACGTACCTTTTTATATTCTGGAAAATACTGCCAGCTGGAACTGGAAAATACTGGCCAGTCATATATTGATATATTTGTCAACTGCAATTGGGTTAACACCCGGTGGCAGTGGTAAACACCCGGTGGCAGTGGTACACACCCGGTGGCAGTGGTAAACACCCGGTGACAGTGGTACACACCCGGTGACAGTGGTACACACCCGGTGACAGTGGTACACACCCGGTGGCAGTGGTAAACACCCGGTGGCAGTGGTATGTTAAAACGTATGTATTGTAAAGTTTTCGGTTACAGCCCTGTACATGTAGTAAGACGCTCGTAGCTATGTAACGGCTGATAATCGGGCATATGTTGTAGCGTTTTTTTTTACCAGACTTGACTTATAGAAAATAACAACCTGAAGAATGACAAACTTATGCGGGAACATTAGGTATATTGCATATGTATTAGCATCAAATCAGCAAGTAAGACGGCAGAGTTCTTTAGTCAGGGGTGCACAAATACTGGGCAACAAAATTTTGTACCATGGGACTTAAAATTTGTGGCTTCTCAGTGTGGATCTTCATGTCAACCTTCTGGCGCGTAGGATTTTGAGATGGCTCATAGGTCTGTGGAAAATTTGTGTACCCCTGTCTTTAGTGACAGTACTAAGTGGACGCTGGAGTTGTATTATATAGACTGTGGATGTCCCAGTTGAGGCTAGAAGGATTGGTGACACAAAGGGTAGATTTACGAGGTACAGCTCCTTTGGACGTAAATACAGCGCAGTAGCACACGTGCGGTGTCAGTGTTGTTTTATGTCGACCCTCTCGTACAGTGCAGACTTCATCCCCATGCGATTGCGCAGTAACTAAGTGTATGTTCCGTCAGTTACATTATGGTGAACCATGGTACTACCTGGAGTTACTTAGTAATCGCATCGTGCGCGGTTTGAACATACGAGGCGTTAGTGTTTAAATTTTGTTCAAGTTTTACAACATAAGTTGACATTTCGTAACGATAATTACGATTTGGAACTGTCCAGGTTTCATTCCATTTAAAAGGCGCGACGTTACATACGTGTAGTACAGTTAAATCCGAACTTTATTTTAACCTTGACCTGTTTTGTGTATTTGTTGGGTAGTGTAATGAACGCCGCTGTTATTAATCCACTATACTGTAGTATAGTGGATGATCATGAATGATCCGTTGGAGAGTATTTGGAAGGGAACGGTGTTGACCCGATTTACGATAACGTCCCGGCATTTACATGGAGGGTCTGAGGAAACCCATGCAAAACATGAGGACATTCGGTGTCCCCTCCCTCCCGAGTTATGAACCCGGGATTTCCCGCATGCAAATCGGGAACATTTCCCCTTGAATTAGCTTGATCGGTATATTATTTTAATATAAATTTAAATCACTCAGTGGCTGCGTACCGGGAAAGTGATATCACAGTTTGCCACTCGTGTGATTTAATTCCATATAGTGTTTGGGTTGCACGAAGAAAAACAGCCAGCCTGCTAGTGATACATGCGTATTAAGATGTATCGCTGTTCTCCTGATAGTTTACGCCTGTGCGAGTGTACAAGGGAGACCTTCGACTACATCTATAGCTGACAGTCCCTTTTGTCGGCTAGTGTGTTATGTATTTCGGCCTGTAAACGCCATCATTATTCGGAGACTTTAAAAATATTTAATAAAAAATGTTTATTTTTAAAGTTGGTGCCTGATGATGGTTTATAGAAGCCGAAACATGTAGCACACAATTTGACAAATATCGTCGAACAACTATAGTCATGAGCGACGGACTCTTTTAAGTACCTGACAATTATATATCACTACGGGATGCCTCATATAAAAGAGTATAATTGATGGTGGTTGTGAGAAAGAGACATAAGTACTCTGGCCTCTTATATGTATCCTCAGTAATTAAAATGTAACTGATTCATGTTATTGACGTCAGGAACTTAGTTGTCCCCTTATGTCTTGTACAACTTTGTGCATATCAATTGCAATTCGAAATATTGTAGCATGTTTTGTTGATGGGAGATACAAATTCAAAGGTGCGAAATCAAATTATGTGCTCTTCGCACGAAGTGCACAAAACGAACCTATGATGGCAAAGTGTCTGTTTGCCCGCAGATTTCGTTCTGCAGCTACTGAACCTATTTAAAGGGGAAATTTCTTATTGGGTTCTACGGTAAAATTTGCTCTTCGAATTTGATTTTTTTATGTTGCTCCAATAAAAATGTATACTTCGGGTGAAGCTGAAATCGGGTCATAAGTTTCCTCATGAAAGACTTCGTTAAAAGACCAAGAACCTGGTACATGGCATAAAATATTTCATTAAGATCTGCAAACTTTGAAATGTTTTTGGTGTAATCTAGTATATGCAACGAAATACAGTGGAAATATTTTACGTCTCGCCGAAGTGCTTTATTAGCTTTGTAACCATCAGAATTTATAACTCTGTGCAGTGTGTTTCCTGTGTTGTTGATTAACTTTGTAATAATAAATTTGTGTCCGTAATAAATGAACATCAAGTGGGGTTTTTGGATAACCATGTTAATTCAGTACAGTGCAGATGATAACTTACAAATCTAGTTGCAACTGTCACATATAAACACGTTTATTTACAGTATCAACATTGACATCTGTATGTGGTAGTCTACTAAATTCCAAAGGACGTCATTATCGCTCACATTCAGCATGATCAATTAAAATTTAATCTCGAGGGTACAAACTGTTTCGTTGCTAAAACAAAGTTACAACCTAAAAATGAATCTGTATCTGTAAAACAGTATTCTTGGCAGCTGTAAAATATTAGTGTTATGCCATGGTGGAATAGACCGATGGCGGTCCGTATATCACCTGTTAATGATAGTGCTGTAGGCTACATGTGTGCCAGCTGATTGTTAAATTGTTTGTTTACAAATTATGTAAAACTCGAGTATTGAGCAGGGAATGTAGCAGTGCCTACGGAAGTAGGTGCCACTGTTGATTTATAATACCACGCTTACTATGTTAATTAATTAATTTTCTATTATATTTGAGTTTTCTTGTCATAACGTCCGAAATTTACCAGCCTAAAAGCGACGTTTTGCGTATTTAAATTTTTTACGTTTCTTATTCGATTGTGATGACGTGAGACCAAGTCTGTGAAGTACGGCCTCAAGAGGGCCTATTGTCTGTCCCATCATGGTATAAAGTGAATGTGAAGCACTGTTGGAATGATAATTTATAGGGAAATACGTGTTCAGCTGTCACTTTGTGTACCGAAAATCCCATATGAATTGCAGTGGGAGTGAATCCGATCCTCAGCGGTGAAAACCCAACTATCAACCGCGTGTGCAACGGGAGAATTTTTTTTTGCTTCTGAAAGTCACTAATCATTGCTACAGAGCGTCTCACAAATTCTTGATCCGAGGATAGGGAAATACGAGCGCGGTTACGCAAGGCGCGTAGGTCCAGTGTGATGTCAACTGTGCTGCCACGTTAATATGGCCGCTTCGTCATGCTGTGATTCAAACCGAGAAGGATGTTTACTGCGTGAGAGAAATACATTCTGCTGCACAAAAGGTGTGTTCATTTGCAAGACTTTTGCGAAGTTTGTATGTGTCACGGAGCGAATGTTGCCGAAGTTTTGTAAAAAAAATTCTCACGTCAAGAGTGGGACAGTGGAAAAATATAGAATCACAAGTTCGTTGCTGGCCAAAAATAAAATACGAGAGCTTGTATTTTTCGCGGATGATGCATGGTTTCCATTAAACAGGAACTTAGAGGGGAAACGTAACAGATGAAGGTGTTACGAAAATTCCCGTGCATTTCGTTCAGTTTTTCTGTACATGACCCTAAGATGCAGTGAGTATGCGCCAAATCTTAAGAGTCCGCGTTTTTCAAGGAAAGAAGTTCCGACGGTTACGTTAAATTAGGCTTGTCTCAGTTATTCAGAGAAGTAATAGAAGAAGAGAAACAAATAAGGTCGGTCTACGTTGTTTGCAAAAACTGAAGGACAGTTTGGAAGAGAAATTGCCCGTGTTTCAAGAAAAGAGCTCTGTCATGTGCCAACAGATATTTTCGGGAGATTCGAAGCTTGCTTAGAAGCCGGAGGTAGGTATTTCGAGACCCTCCTATGAATAATGTTATGATGAACTGCAAGGGAAACACTGGGTATAAATTTTATGGATTCTGCAGGCTTCGAATGCTGTAATGCTGTGGCCAAAGAACGATTAGAAGACGAAACTGGCTATTTATTCGTACAATTTTCACGTCTGTCCATGACGTTTTTTAGTGTGGTTGTTGCAGTAACTACTTACTGGGAATATGTTGGCAAACATAACCAACTGCTAGGCTGTAAACCGAATCGGAAGAGGGGCTCACAATTAAACATTGTATTTAAGGTGAATAATATAAATTACCAACTAGAAACAACAACAGTTTTATTGGGCTGATTCAAAGATCAATAAAATTGTTATTGTTGATTCTAGTTGGTCATTTATATTATTCACCTACATTGATGATGCACGGTCAAACACAAATAAAAAAATCGTTTTTAAGACAAGGAGACACGAGCGTTTTAATTTTTCAGCCCTTGCACCGACTTGAAAATGTGAGTTGTATTCCGCACGTCATTTTCATATCCATGCACGGACGGCATAAGAACCCCTGTGTGGCCCTAGCCTTACCTAAAATTTGAATAATCTTGTGAGAATGCTGTCGCCGAGGATTGCATAGGAGGAAGCAGGGTTGTCTTGCCAGACACGCATATGAATCGCCTTATAACCTAGCCACAAGGAATTACATCTTATTTTTCTTTCTACTTTCAACAGAAGTATTAATGCCCTTATTTAAGGGAGAAGACAAAAGGGAAGCTACCGATAAAGTAACCTGGCGCTTTCGTGAAGGAACATGACGATGTGGAAATTCGTTTCAAGTGGCTTTTACACACAGTTATTTACATCAGTGTTAATGGTGATTTTAGTGGTCTTTTTTGTATACTTAACAGATCGTCTCTACACAGTGCGTTCCTAGAAACGAAATCATCAGTCGGATTGTATATTCCCCTAGGCGCATTGTTATACGTTCCAGGTTCCGGGCTATGCAAAAGTTACAGGAAGTGTGAACCTTTCTAAACATGGTAACATGAAGGGAATAGCCCACCATGGTTGCTTCAAGGCATTAAATATATTGTATAGTTAACCTAACATGCATTTCTGTACCGAAGTTAACGTTAAGCATTGTTATGGAACTTCTGGTACGATGTTACTTTCACTTTGTCTTATTGTTGTCTGTTATTCATTGACGTCGCCGTTTGGTTTGGAAGAGACTGCGAATTTGCGAGATTTGAAGTACTCGTAGCGGTGTTGCTGAAGGTTCAAATATTCTGGGATGTTACATCGTGTTGCTTGCTAAATCGTAGTCATCGACGTTTCGAAATATTGTATTTTCATCTTCAGATGTCAAGCAGGCCTAGCATACGGAGGAATATCTTCAAACTGAGCTGTTATAGCTTAGAGGCTGAGGCTTATAGCCTTCGGTTCTGGCGCGCCTCAAACCACATGGGAGAGGTTAGTGAAGGAGTGTCTTGATTGTCTGGGGTGAGTCTTGAATTGTTTTACTTTTAGTGCGTCGTCTTTGACATGGTTCAATAGCTAAAAATCCACAGATGCGCTTGAGAAAAACGATGCTTCATTCTAATTAAAACTAGAGGCCAGACTGACCAACGTTCGGCTGTTTGGTGGCGTGCCTTCTGTGGAAAGAGGGGTCGTAAATTTACCGGTTGACATATAAACGTCGTGAGTCGGACTGTTGTAATCCTGAGACGACATAATAGGGTAGTTGGTTACCAAAACGCGTTGCTCTATTTTTCTAATTGGAATTCCTGTTTCTTGCGTGATTTCAAGCTTCCACTATGGTATAAATGGGGTCTTCGCTCTTGTGGGATGTTACACAGCGTTGGTTGGTAGTTAGTTACCGACGTTTCGGGAACGATAAGTTGTATGGAATCGTCGGTAACCAGCTACCAATCAACGTTGCTTAACATGCCGGAATAGTGAAGACCTCATTCCTGTTTCATGATTCGAAGGCTCCGTTTTCGAATATCGGGGCAGAGACAGACTCCTGTTTGACGTTTTTGTGTGTTCTGTCATTATCTTCACGAAGCTGCTGGGATGGTACCTTAGAATAGGCCAAGACTCTCCCCTCCGAATTTACACCTCAAGATTACAGTACCGTTGATTGTTACAGAACTTGGAGCAGCTCGCATTGGACCATTCAAGAATCAATGGAAGAGTACGTTATTTGCACTCTGTTGGTCAAACCAGTGGGTCTTGGAATTAACAGCACATGAATTTGAAACAAAATAGGCTTATTGCATGAACTTCAGTATGAAATTTTGTTTTCGTCCGCTATATAAGTAAAGGTCAATTTTATAACACGCCTTGAAGGCACAAATGTCGATGGAGGTATAGCAATACTTATTCACAGCCTCGGTGCTGGAAAGGGATGGGTGGTCAGTGCGAATCCCTGGCCGTTTTATATCCAGGAAAGACCCGGTACACACCGTAGAGGAAGTCGGGTGGGCCTTGGGATCAGTCTGCAGGCGAGTCGCTATACAGGCTGAGCTATATTCCCCGCACTTTTTTTATGTAATAGGGGTAATTTTTCTTCAGCTCTTTCTTTCCTCCGCTGGTATTTAACCCTTTAGGCTACTAATGTCATATATATA
>JGI20166J26741_11467919_pt1 | contig 13211 bp, 16 predicted proteins | sample TergutCu122P5_FD_26741 | JGI IMG/M metagenome (IMG submission 26741)
AGAACTAACGAAAAACCGAAATTTGAAAACCCGTACAAACCCCGTGAAACAGGGATTTCCTCGTTCCCATATTCCTAATTGCGCGCTGGATTTTGAGTCCACCGCGTCTGCCGTTCCGCCACACCCGCATTATTTTCGCCCCGGAATTGCCCTCTTGTATTTTGGAGAGAACTACCGGAGAGAACTCCGGGAGAGAACTGCCGAAAAACTGAAATTTGAAAACCTGTGCAAACCCCGTGAAACAGGGACTTCCTTGTTCCCATATTCCTAATTGCGCGCTGGATTTTGGGTCCTCCGCGTCTGCCGTTCCGCCATACCCGCTAATGTATGTCCAGGAACTACCCTATGCTATGACAAAATTGACAAAAAGTCAATAGCGCAAAATTATATTTTCCCATAAATTTACGATAAATTTACGTAAATAAACGCATGAAGCATTAATCCAGGATTCGCGTCAGCCGTTTGCCTTACTGCTGAATATTGCTTATCAGGTTGATTATCTCATGTATCAGATACATCCTCTCGTCGAGCTCCGCGATCTTGTCCGCGCAGACGATCAGCTCGTCGCCGAGATGCCTCGGAATCTCCTCTTTGTACTTGTATCTGACCTTGTGCTCCAGGGAAGCCCAGAAATCCATGGCCTCCGTGCGTATCTGTATTTCGACAGGTATCTTTAGCTCGCTTGCCGTCAGATAGACCGGCACCTCGGCGATTATGTGGTAGCTCCGATAGCCGCTCGGCTTGGGGTTCTTCACGTAGTCCTTCTCGTCGGTAATTGTGATGTCGGCCTGCTTCCTGATGACCTCCACGAGGCTGTGGATATCCTTCGTGAAGGAGCAGATCACGCGGATGCCGGCTATGTCGTAGACGTTTTGCCTGGCGTTCTCCGCGGTCAGCTCCAAGCCCTTCTTGTAGAGCTTATCGGCGATGCTCTCCGGCGATTTTATCCTGGATTTTATGTGCTCGATGGGGTTGATCGGGTGGAAATTCCTGAAATCCTCGTTGAGTATGTCGAGTTTTGTGGCGACGGTCCGCAGCCCGCAGCCGTAGACGGTCAGCAGGTCCTTTATCTTCGCGAATTCCTCCGGCGGAAAAAGTGTAGCCATGTCATACCCCCTGTGATTAAATTACTGCGCCAGCGGCAGCCTTACCGTGAAGCACGCGCCGCTCTCCGTGTTCTCCGCCGTGACGCTCCCGCGATGCTGCTCGGCGACGGACTTGACTATAGACAGGCCGATGCCGTGGTTGCCGTTGGCGCCGCGGAAAAATCTGTTGAAGATATTCGGCATGATCTCCGGGTCTATGCCGCTCCCGTCGTCTCTCACGCAGATCACTGCCTCGCCGCCGGCCTCGCGGCAGGATATGCGGATCAGGCTTTTCGCGTAGCGTATCGCGTTGGAGATGAGGTTGGCCGCGGCCCGCGCGATCAGTTTCCTCCCGCATACCATTTTGACTGGGTTTTCATCCATGTCGAGCTCTATCTCTATGTTTTTGTTGCTCGCCAGCGCCCTCTGCTGCGCGACGCAGTCCTCCAGTATCTCGCGAAGGTCGGCCTCCTCCGTCTGGAACGCCTGGGTGACGTTGTCGATCCTGGAGATGTAGAGAATGTCGTCCACCATGCCCGTCAGCCTGTCGGTCTCGCTGAGGATGGTCTGGATGGCCTCCCCGGCGTCCATTACGCCGTACTTTATGCCCTCCGCGTAGCACTTGATCGACATAAGCGGCGTGCGCAGCTCGTGCGAGACGTTCTGGAAGAAGGTCTTCTGGTCGCTGTCGTAGACGCCGAGCTGCCTCGCCGACTGGTTGAGCCTCTTGTTGAGGTTGTCCAGTTCCTCGTCGTAGAATTTCAGGTTGTTCGTGGAGAAATCGCCCTTGCCGATGCGCGTCGCGAACAGGCTCAGCTTCCGTATCGGCCTGGCGATCGAACCGGCCAGAAACGTCGTGGCGGCAATCGTCGTGATCCAGATTATCCCGACCAGCATCAGCAGGATGATGTTGATCCTGCCGGCGAAATCGGAGAGGCTCGTCATGTCGACGTAAAACAGCGCGTAGTCGACGGTCCCGTCGGCGCGGTCCAGCGGAAGCGCCGAGACGAAAAATACCTTGCTCTGGGTCGCGACCCGCCTGTTCAGAAGCTCACCGGGCGGGAGGCCCTCGCTCTTCAGCTTTGCCAGTATCTCCGCCGTTTCCGTTCCGGGCACCATAGTGCTGCCGTAATCCTGATTAATCACGATCACGTTGTGCGGCAGATTGAAGGCTCTCCGCTCCTGGGCCGCAGTGTCGCCGCCGGCCGCCTGGCCGCCGCCCGGCGTGAGCGCGCTTTGTATCTCGGTTATGACGGGGATGTTGGCGATGATGGCGTAGCTGGCAAGCTCCTGGGAGGCGCGGCTCTTGATATACTGCGTCACGGCGATGTTAAAGACCATATATACGAGGAAGAACGCGAAAAAAAGCAGCGCCGAAAAGACCGTCAGGATCTTTGTGCGTATGCTGCTTCGCGGGATTTTTTTCATCGGACGACACCTCCGCGGGTGGAAAGGGGCAAAAACGTTTCGAACAACAACAATGGAGCGGCGCGCGGCGGGTCCCGGCTCTTTACGCTCCGCCGCCGGCGTTTTCCTCGAAGGTGAGCCTGTCGAGCTCCAGCCTGCGGAAAATGGCCTTCACGCGCAAAACCAGCGACATGGGGCTGAACGGCTTCGTGAAATAATCGTCGCTGCCCAGCGACAGCCCGGTCATATAGTCCAGGTCGCTGTCCCTGGCGGTCAGCATGATGATCGGCGCGCGCGTGATCTTCCTGAGCTCCCGGCAAATGGCGAAGCCGTTCGAGCCCGGCATCATCACGTCCAGTATGACCAGGTCGGCCGGCCGCTCCAGGAAGTTCGCGAGGAGCAGGTCGCCGTTTTCGTAATCCTCGACGTAATAGCCTTCGTTCTCCAAAAATTTCCTTATCGCGCTCCGTATGTTGGCCTCGTCGTCGGCGATATAAATTTTCTTCTGTGTGTCCATCGGTTTCTCTCCCGCGCCGCGCCCGAAAATTTTGAAATTCATATAGTATTATACACTATATTTATGTTCAAAGTATAAATTTTCTGTAAAATTTCAAATTTACGCAAAACTGGCATGAATAATAAAATTTGGTAAATAATATTACACCGTAAACCCTATTTTATCATAACGCGAAGGAGGTTCCGCATGAATCAGGAAATCAGATGCAGCGTGGAAGGCTGCCGCTTCAACGAAAACGCGCACGCCTGCGGGCTGAGGGAGATCACGGTCGGCGACCAAAACGCCCACGCGGCCCAGAAGACCGACACGGAGTGCGACAGCTTCGAGGCGAAGTAAAAGGTTATTCGTAGGGGCGGCCATTGGCCGCCCGCTTTTATTATCCCGGTATCCGCCGGCACGACAAGCGCATGAAAGTATTTCCGCATAAAATTAGAGTTCCTTTTGTTGTAGGGCGCGCCGACCGGGTTGTTGTGGCGTGCATATTGTCCGATACGGCTATGCTGCCGACTAACACGGCGTAAATCGCTACGCAGACCATTATCAGGAAGCCTTGAAACGCCAGAGCGAACAGGCTTTTCAGGTAGTTGTTGCCGATCTGCCCCCATTCGCGGTTGACCATCGTGCTGAACGGGATCGGAGCCACGGAAACAGTCAAATAAATTTCCAGCATACGCCCCCTCACGATAATCATGATGACGATGGACATGATGAGCATACAGAGCCGGACAATCTGAACCTCGAAGAACAGGCCGAGAAGTTCGCCTATGCCCATACTTTCGAGGCTGGCGCGGATTGCGTCCATCATGGCGCCGTCGCCGAGGGATAGACTGCCGGAGATCAGCCCCGCGCTTTGGTTGACAACGTGCTGGGCTACGTCAAACACACCCATCACGATGGCGAAGGTGTTGGTCAGAATGAACACGGCGACAAAGGTTTTGAAAATCCACTTGAATATATTGAAGGTGTCGAAATCCTGAAGATTGTTCTTTTCGAAGATGAGCTGTATCAGCTCGTAACACAGGACAAAGGTTAATATCATCCCCGCTATGGGGAGTACGACCGTTTCAGACAGCGTTCGTATCATGGCAAAGACCCCGGCGTTCCAGGGTGTAGGTTGTCAAGGGGCAGAATGATGTTTTTATCCTGTGTGTAAAAATATTTTTCACATTCGCAAAGAAACCGTTGATATCTGCGATTTTTATGGTATAATAGGATTGAATCGGGTTGTAATGCCTTTGTGACGAAGAGGTGCGTGTATGGCAATCAGTTACAATAAGCTCTGGAAATTACTAATTGATAAAAAAATGAATAAACAAGACTTAAAAAACGCCGCTGGTGTTAGCACGGCGTCCATCGCAAAATTAGGCAAGGGCGAAAATATAACAACAGATGTACTCTTAAAGATTTGCAAGACACTTGATTGCGATGTGTCGGATATTATGGAAATTGAAAAGTAGTTTTACTCACGAAAAGAAACTCGAAACAAGGTGAAGGATTTTATGCAACGGTCGAAATGCTTTGACATATTTCTTACATGTATAACTGCGATGCACGATGGGAAATTGATACTCCCGGAAAGTGCTCGTGACAAAGAATTCCATTTTCAAAACTGGTGTCAACAACGCATTGAAGAAACCGGCTTGCATTACGAGCAAGGTGGTCGAAATACATATCCTGATTTTAGGCTTGTTGAATTTACGGAAGGGTATGAAATAAAAGGGTTGGCTTATCCAGGACGTGAGCGAGATTTTAACGCTAATAGCAATTTGCCTACAGGTTATCATAATGGCAGAGATGTTTTTTATATTTTTGGTCGCTATCCGGCAAATACAAGCGATTTCAAAACAGATAAAGGACTTGAATACCCCGTAATAGATTTAGTAATTTGCCACGGCGATTTTATGAGTGCCAATCACGAATATGTTCATGCAAACAAACACATTAAATGTTTTGGCACTTCCCTTACCTCTTTTTGCCAAAACCGAAACTTCTGAAGTTATCCCAGTTATGTCTCACGCTTTTGCCGTGGCTGTCTCCGCGGCGCTTGACTAAACCCTGCCGGGGATATATGTTACGGTTATAACAATCTATTAAATCTATTTAAGGAAGAATCCCCTATGTCCGACAAAAAATCCAAGGCCGCGCGCAAGGCCGCCCCTTTTCCGCCCGAAGCGCGTAGGCCCGCGAAAAACCGCTCGATGACGTTTGTGCTGGCGATAGTTTTCGCGATCATCGCCGCGTACATAATCCGCTCGGTATACACCTTCCTGACGGTTCCCCCGATAGGGACGGAGACCGTCAAAATGGGGAGCATCGACGTGCCGAAGATAATCGACGGTATAATCGTCCGGGACGAAAAGGTCTACCGCAGCCCTTCGGACGGGGTGGTGAACTTCGACGTCTCCGAAAACGACAGGATCAGGAAGGGCGCGCTCGTGTGCAGCGTGGACAACGCCGGCGAACTGGCCAAACTGAACGTGGAGATAGGCCAGATCGACGACAGCATAAAAAAGCTCCAGGATCAGCGGGCGGGCTTTTCTTTGGCGGACGACAACAGCCGCCGCATAAACGCGCAGATCAAGAGCGCGATAGACGGCAGGATGTTCGCGCTGACAAACTCGAATATACGTTCGATTTATTCCTTGAGGGACAGCGTTACCCAGAACATCGACACCCGCAATCAGATGATCCTTACGGAGGATACGGGCAGCGTCAGGAACCTGGCCGACCAAAGGAAAGCCTACCAGGACGAGATCGACAGGAACACCGCGCCGGTCTACGCCAAAGAGAGCGGGATACTCAGCGGCGTGCTCGACGGTCTGGAGGAGACGCTCACCGTCGGCGCCATGGACTCCCTGACGAAGGATCAGACGCAGATGAAGGTGGATTACGGCGACCTGGTCCCGGTCAAAAACGCGAAGGCGGACGCCCCCATTTTCAAGATAGTGGCTTCAAACGACTGGTATATCGCGGCCTACATACCCTCCGGCCTGACCGACGGCTTCGCCGCGGGGCGGGGAATGTCGGTCTACGCCGAAAAGGACGGCGTCTTTTCGCCCCTGGACGTGGAGATACAGAGTTTAACGCCCTCCGTCGACGGCGCGGACAACCTCGTCGTTTTCAGGTGCACGCGGTACATGACCGACTTCCTGGATATGCGGAGCATCCGCCTGAAAACCAGCGACAGCGTGGTCACCGGCCTGAAGATCCCGAACACCGCGATAATCGAAAAGACAATGCTAAGGATCCCGAAAAAATATGTCACAGCCGACAGCCCCCGGAGGGTTTTGAAGAAAAGCGGGGACGTTCTCGCCGAGACGTCGGTGAGCATATTCGCGTCTGAGGAGGACTGTTACCTCGTCCCGGAGCGGGAAAACTATCTGCTGGCAGGCGACCTCGTCGCGAACCCGGACGACAGCTCCGACGTTCTGACACTCACAGATACCGAGAAGGTCAGCGGAGTTTACCGCGTAAACAACGGCACGGCCGAGTTTCGGAGCGTCGTTCTGAGCGGCGGCGAGATGAGCAACAGCGGGTATACCATCCTAGACCCCGGCACGGCGGACATCAGGGCCTACGACAGCATCGTCAGCGACGCGTCGACCGTGACCGACGGGGAGTTAATACACTAAAAACTAATAATTCCGTAAATTCCGACGATTATTATTGACATTATATCCCATAAATGATATTATTGCGCCAAGGTAATTATGAACGAGCAATAAAACGTTTTGGATTCTTAAGCTAATGAATAAAATTGGAGGTGATTAAGATTGACAAAGATTTACTGCCTATACGGGGCATAAGTGTGGCGATCGTGGGACGCTTGGCGGAACAAGGCATTTTCACGGTCGAGGATTTAAGGCAGAACACCCGAAATCCGACGGATCGCAAGCTTTTAGCGAAAAAAACCGGCGTCAACCTCAAAAGCCTGTATATTTGGGCCAAACAGGCGGATTTAATGCGCGTTAACGACATTGACGCGGTGGCCGCCGATTTACTTGTAAAATCCGGCGTCAGAAACGCCGCGGATTTGGCGGCCGCAAACGCGCAGAACTTAAAACAGCTTGTTGACATTTCTTTCAACAACGACAACATCGCCTACAAAAAAACCATTTCTCTGGCCAATATAGAGGCTTGGAAGAAAGAAGCGGCCGGATTGAAAGATGAAATGGAGAACGACCCGGAAGACGCGCCGTTTGGTTTGCTTTTTGTAAAAAATGACAGCGTATCGCCCGCGGTGAAGCAGGAATTGCGGGATATACTGCGGAAAGACCTGATACTCGCCGAGAAGGCGCAAGCGAAAGAGCTCAACAAAACCATTAATTTCGCGAGCCTCGCGCAGCCAAAAACCGTAGAGGGCGGTTTCTTTTTCGGCTTGTCCGAGCTGATAGCCGAGATTGGCCGCGGCGTTGCCACGGCTCAGCATGAATTGGATAAGAGTTCCCTAGCGATTCAAAATTATATCGACGCGGACGAAATACTGAGTAATTACGGCCTTACGGCCACGTGGTACGTCCTGCCGGAGACCTCGTTTCAGATAAAGGCCGATTACGCCGTGGTCAAGGAAGAAACGGAAGACGGAACCGTGAGAAGTCTTTCAAACAGCCTGCGCGTGGCGCCGGTAAACGCGAAGTATAAAAATTATTTTAAAAGCACGTCGAATATCGAAAGCGAGCTGAACTTCAAGATTGTTCCCGTTCCCCCGCCCGTAAGGGTTACCGAGCCCGTGCTGGTTCCGGATCTTCTGGACTTGAGCGTGGAGGAAGCGCAGGAGCTCATCAAGTCGTCGCGTTTATGCGTCGGCCTCTTGGAGTTAGCTAAAGGCGAGCCGGATAACGGCAAAGACTCCCAGGTTGTCGCTCAGTCGAAAGACGCCGGGACGGAAGCCAAAGTAAATGACATCATAAGCCTCGCTTATTATAAAAAGGAGGGATAGGCGTGCCGGAGCCAAGCGGCTTAGACCAGGCAAAAATGGAATCTGAGCTTGTTCTCCAGGAAAGACTGAACGCGGCGCAGAAAATGCTGACCTCCAAACAAGATGAGATCGACAGGCTTCAGGAGCAGCTGAGCGCGAACTATATAAGCGCCGGCGCGGACGAAGAGCTGCTTCGGGAGTATACCCAGAACAAATTGGTTACCCGCGCCCTGACAAGAGAGGCGGAACTGAAAACCGACAGGGTGGTCGAGCTGGAAGGAAGCGTGGAAAACTTACGGCGTGAGTTAAACCGCGTCAATGTTGGATTAAGCGATATGGAAAAGTTGTTTTTAAACGAACAGGATTTAAAAAACCAGGTTGAGCGCCAATTGGCCGCAATAAACCAAAAAACCCAGGCAGCCTTTGAAATAGCGGATATCTCCAAGTATCTTACCGGTGTCATCAACGATTTTAACGCGTCGGTCAACACCGGGAACGCCGCCGTAAACTACATAATCAAAGAGCTGGATATCGAAATGAAGGCGCATATCGCCAAAACCGAGGACAGCCGGCTGCTTATGTCGGCCCCCAGCCTTGCCGCCGACAGCGAGGGATCTTTGAGCCTTATCAGGTTTTCGATCGGCGCTGTCCCGAAGGATATTGCGGCAAGCGACTAATATTAGAAAAGGTGAGCTAAATGGCAAATGTAGGGCAGGAACTGTTAAATGTTCCTTTTGCGGAAATGGTTCTTAAGCTGGCTTGCGCCATAGCCGAGGGTCAGTTTAAGCTGGACCAGGTGAGCTGCCAGATCGCCAAGTTTATGGGGGATAAAAAAGCGGCGCCCATCTCGCTGCCGGACTTAACCGACCCCGAGGGTAAAAAGGAAATCGTGACCTCACTGATCGGCGCCGGCTTCCAGCCCACGTTTTATCAGTTTACCGATACCATAATCGAGGTCAAGATGGCGATATCCATGAACCAAAGCACCGAGGCCTCTGTTTCCGTCAGCGCGAGCGGCGGGTTCGGCCCGTTTTCCGCTTCGGTAAACGCGTCTTATTCTTCCAAATATTCATACAGCGTTGAAGGGTCAAGCCTTCTGAGAACAAAGATAACGCCTCTGCCGCCAAACCCCTTCATGACGCGGATTCTGGATATGAAAGCCGAGATGCTTCAGCAGGAGATGGCTATTAAATTGCTGGAGGCTCAGGCGAAGATTGAGGAAAAGCGTAAGGAGATAGAAGCGAAAATCGGGGAAAACAAAGACAGTACCCCCGCCGCCTCATAGAGGCGACCGCCGATACGGTGATTTTATTATTTTTATTTTATTGATTTTATTAAGAAGGGATGTTGCTGGAATGAGCGTTGGTCAAAAATTACTGGATGTGCCTTTTCCGGAAATGGTTTTCAAACTGGCCTCTGCCATAGCCGAAAGCCAATACAAGCTGGATATGGCCAGCGTCGACATATTAAAGATTATGGGCGATAAAACCAACTGCCCCGTATATCTTCCGGCAGTTAAGCTCGACGCGGAAGGCGGGCTTGTAAACACGGAGGACGCCGAAATTGAAACATCGATGATAGGGGCCGGGTTTCAGCCCACGTTTTATCAGTTTGCCGAAACAATGATAGAGGTTCAGATGTCTATCAGCGTAACGACTGAGGATACGTCGGAACGCAAGGTTAAAGGGACCGAGTATAGCTATTCGTACGGCCCCTATCCCCGGTATCTGAGCGTTAGAGCCACCCCGATAGACGCGACCTATACAAGCAAATATAATTTTTCACAGGACGGCAGCAGCACCATTAAAACCAGGCTGGTCCCCATGCCTCCCAACCCGTTTATACAGCGGTTGTTGGAGATGAAGTCACAGGCTATGCAAAACGAGTTTGAGCTTCAGCTTAAAAAAATAGAGCTGGCTATTGAGGAAGCGCGGAAAAAGACGGAAGAAGAGCCTGTTAAATAAGCGGAGCCGTTCTAATCAAGGGAACTCACGACTGTGTATGGGGGCGCGCTTTGCGCGCCCCTGATGCGGATATTTGAGGTAAGGCATATGAATTCCGGGAACGAAGCGCCCGACGTTTCCCTGAGCAATGACGCCATGGATGAGCTGCTCAGGGATTCGATTTTGTTAAACCCTGAATTTTGGGAAGACAGCGGATTGGATGAGACGGCGGAAAGCCCGCGTGAGGCGGAAAAGCCCGCGGAGGAGTCTAACCCGCTGTTTCAGATGCCTATGCCCATGGATATGCTAATGCCTATGGATAGACCCACATCCATGATTATGCCCATGGACAAAGCGACCTGGGAAAAGAGACGGCCCGCGCGCGGGAAACGAAAGCCGGACAGGCGCGAGGACGATGGCCCGGGAAAACGCCTGACGGAAAATCAGATCAAAAATCAGATCAAAAAGCCTGGCAAAAAGCAGATCAAAAAGCAAACCAAAAAGCTTATTAAAAAGAGAAAACCCGAAAAAGACGAAACTGAAAAAGAGGAAAAGAATAGAAACGAGGACAGGCCCGGCATTGAGAAGGCGCTGATTTCAAAGCCTTCGGCAAACAGTTTTTCAAACAGAAAACCGGCCGGCTATAGCCTTGAAAAGATAAGCGTTAACGCGCCCGGCATAAAAATAATTGAAAAGGACAACAAAAAGAAGCGCCTTGAACCCGCGCGCTTTAACGAAAACAAGGTGAAAAATTCATGGAAGACGCGCTCTTCATGGAAATTGCAAATGAAATAAAAGTGTTGAACAGTCAGGCCGTAAAACTGGTCAGTCAGGGCAGGCTTACCGAAGCGGAGGCCATATGTAAAAAAGGTTTGGAGTTGACCGGAAACCTGGCTTATTATGAGGGCATGGCCGTGTTTTTTTTTAATTTGGCCAATCTGGAAGCTCTTCGGGATGATTTGATTAAGGCGATGACATACGGCGCCTTGTGCGCGGAAATGCACGACAAGGCCCAAGCAGACGCGGAAGACTGTGACGCGCTGATGAGAAGCCTGGCCAAAGCCGCCATGAAAAAAGGCGTGGAGCGTGAAAAAAAAGGCGAGCTCAAGACGGCTCTCGAGTATTATTACGTCAGCCTTCCGTTTCTGGAGCTAAAGTACCGCCAGGCAACGCTTAAAGAGATAGAGCTTATTGAAAGGCTGACTAACGGTGGATAATAAATTGGCCGCCCAAACGATGATACACCTGAATCGGCTTGCCATGGACGCGGTTCGCCAAAAGAATTATCGGCGCGCCATAGACTATTTTACGCAAAGCCTGGTTCTGGAAGATAAAATGGGCATGAGAGCCCAAATGGCCGAGTCTTTTTATAATATGGCCGGAGCGTACTATTTAATGGAAGACTATGCTCAAGCCCTGTGTAAGGCCACATCGGCCGAAACCCTGTTCCGGCAGGAGAATAAAACGGAAGACGCCGCCAAAGCGTGCAACATGCTTCGGGAGATTAAGGAGAAAATGGATCACACCGGCGCTTAGCGCGGAACGGAGGGCGTCATGCGTCTGGAAATGACTCAGGAATTGCTGGATAAAAACAAATATTTCCGGCTGAACCTCAGCGCGGGAAAGGACAAGATGGAGTTTGACAAAAACCCCAAAGGCGAACGCCTGCCCCAGGGGCTTGTCCTGCACAGTATCGGGGCGCAAAACCCCTTCGCGCAAGCGGAGCAGAACAAATTCAACGCGGAGGATAAGTATCCGGTGCACGGGATTTTGGAACCCGGTTTGGTCATACAGTGTATGCCCTGGAATTTTAAGGGCCTTCATGTCAAAGACCCCGTGAACAAATTTTATTTGGGCGTGGAAATGACCGAGCCCGCCGGCATCGTTTATCCCGAAGGCAAAGGCGCTTGCTGGACCTATAACAAAGAAAAGGTAAAGGCCAAAGACGGTAAAACGGCCGAGGACGCAATGAAGGAAATAACACAGGCCACATCCGGTTTTGTGGGGCAAACATATGAGACCGCCGTCGTATTATTCGCTATGCTGTGCCATTTGTACAATCTGAATCCCCTGGGTGAAATTTTAATCAAGACAAACCCTAAGGCCACTCCTAGCGAGCTCTACTATAAAGTCGTTACTTCTCATGTTGAGACTCTGATGCTTGGCATGAATTTATGCGAGGAGAAGCTTATACAATGCAATAAAGATTACAGCGGCAAGAAAAGCGCGTATTGCACCCGGCATATAGTCAAGTGCGCCAAAGACCAGGACAACGTTCCCTTTGATCAGCTCAAAAAATACTGCGACGAAGAGCTTATAAGGTGTAACGAGGGCGTCGAAGGCCGCGAATACTGCGACGAGAGCCTTTTCACATGCACGAGCGCGGACGCGAAAAAAATCAGCGGCTATTGTGATGTGGCGCGGGTATACGACTGCGGCGTTTCTAACTTTGACTTTGGGAAGGAATGTCAGTACAGGCTGGCTCCATGCGGCAAGGCATATACTAAGGATAAGAATGGAATAAAATCATGCGCGCACAGGGCGGCCCTGTGCGGCGAAAACTCAAAAACCTGCGGACACAGAAGAACCGAGTGCGGCGAGCTCCCCGAATTCAGACCGGATAAGATATGCGGGACAAGATTAAAGTGCAGCCTCGATTACAACAAAACATGTGACAGGCGGGGGAGATCCGAAAAAGTGGACCCCCAAAACCCCGCCGGCCCTAAAATCATAATAGACCCGAGGGACAGATGCACCGGTTCAAACCATGCCGACCCGCTGCATCTGTGGGACAGGATCAATATGTATCCCAACCGCCCCAAGCGTCTGACTATGGATGGGTTCAGAAGAGACGTCGCGGAAGCGATGAAAACCACGACAATTTATTATGTGGCGGAAGTGGCGGATAATCCTGATTTAGATGTAATACTGGGCAAAAAAATAGGCGGGACATTGAGCGGGAAAACGGGAGCGCCGGGCGCCAAATACCGGCCCGGATACCTTCTGGCGAGCAACAGCTTTGAGAGCGCGGTAAAAGCAGCCGAAACGGCCAACGGCTCCGAGGCCAAACCGGCCGCCGGCTCCGCCCGGAAAAAGTACATAGTATGCTACTACAGCGGAACCATCCTTTGCCAATATGACCCCGGGACTCAAAAGATTTTTCAATACGACACGACAACCGGCGTAACAAACGGCCCCGATTCCGGAATCGGCGACGCTGTTTACGGCCCGCAAAGCCTGTCTCAGTATCCCGCGTGTTTTTCCGATATTTCGTTTGCCGTGAAACCGGATACCTTTTTATTGCTGCAGGGGTTAAAGAATCAGGTTAAATAGAAGCGGCC
>JGI20166J26741_11468252_pt1 | contig 13208 bp, 7 predicted proteins | sample TergutCu122P5_FD_26741 | JGI IMG/M metagenome (IMG submission 26741)
AATTTACATTCATGTCTAGTTTGCTTTGATAATGGTACATCACACTTAGCAATATACACTTTTTGACCTATATCAACTGTCAAGTGTTTAAAAATAAAGAAGCAAATAATGCAAAGGAACAACAATTAAAAAAATATATAAAATTTCAGTAGTTGTGTTTATAAAAAAACGTATGATGGACAAGTCAAAGAACTGACCAGTACTAAATTACTGTACTTGCTCCATGTAAGTTCATGTACCAGATACCATTCCACTGACCACAAACTTAGACTTACAGCCACGTTCACCACAATGAACATAATATTTCCTTCCATTCTTATTGTAATGCATAGAAAGAGAAGGAATAATTAACATTTAGTATGTGTTTGGGATTTTGAAATTGTAGTAACTTTTATACATGTAACTTTTATTTTGGATGTTGGCTTGATGGAAATTTTAAATTCACAACTAAGATACAATTTTAGCTGAATTGAGTGCTAGAAACAGGAAAACTTTGTCATGCAACATTCCTTAGCAACAGCACATTCTTTTTATGACAGCATATGCTGTTACTAAGTGGATTTATATATTGCTGACTTATGAGTTCTGTGAACCGGTATACCGACGTGTAAGGCCAGTGAACAGATGATGATTATGATCCGACTTACAACCGGGACAGACGCAAAAAGATAGTGCTCTGGGCAAGGCTGCAAGATGGGCCTTGTACCCCAAACTTTCTTTTTCTTGCCAGGTAAGTGGTACACAGTACAACCATAACTCAGACAACAGGAAAATGACTGAAGGATGTTTGGTTAGTTGTTTTTGTTTTCCAAATTTTTTGTAAAGTGATAAAAATTGAATTCGCGTAAATGATCTGCCTTCAAGTTACTAGGCCAAAAATTTATTAGAATGGGTTTCAGTTGTATAGACTTTGCTTATTCTTGAATGTAGACTATTTTTAGACAATATGCATATATATTTTACTAGAAAGATGTAACCTATTTTCTGTGTTCCACTGGGACGTAAGTCGTAATGAAGTTTCGATATAACCTAATCCAAAGTACTTCCTCGAGCTTGTTGTTTTATTAAAGAACATTGATAGACATTAATGAGAGTTCGATATATAGAATGTGTAGAAAAACTAACGCCCATGATAGTTTAATATGTGTGAATTTTAGGATACTACTAGAGTATGTAACTGAGAAGGAAAACTAGTGTTCTTCAACTGGAATGCATGGTATAGTAGTTCGTCTGTTTTCTATTATTTTAATCTAATAAAGTGGAATTGTGGCAGCTAATAGATCCTGAGAATCCAGACAACGAAGTTAGAGTAGTTAGAAATTTATATACCATAGTGTCTCTGTGAGTAGGATAACATTGAGGTTGAATCAGTATGCCCAAGAGGCACTACATTATTTAGGGTGAGAGGAAACTGCATGTCTTTGAAGAAACAAGTTTCCTGGGATATGATGCTGTGTTGATTAATAAATATTCACCAATACTTGAGAGGAGCTTGCTGCTTTCAACTGCAGGATACAAGTAGTCCAGAACCTTAATTCAGCAGCCAGCTTCTTCAAAAAGTTTGAAATTATTTATCAATCAACATGAAGACATGCAAGAAGACTTGAAATTTCATCGCCACCACTGTGAGAACCTGAAATCCTACATGCCTGTGCTTTGCCATTTCCAAGTTACATGCATGTATCTTATTATGTGCTATACTTATAAAAGACAAACCATTCTGATTTATAGTATAAAACTGGATATGTGCAGGGGTGTATGAAAGAAAACATGGTGTTTAAAATTCACTGTTCTATGATCATGCAATAAAATGAGAAGCTATATTTATAAATTTACAATCAGAACACATTCTCTTCTGAATGTCAACATATTCATATATCTGTATGCAAACTGTACCTACATTTGTAACTTACATGCTTAGTTAATTATATGATCATGCTGAATATATTGGCACAAAATGTTGCAGTTTCAACAACACATTATAGTAAGTTAAGGTGACTAGACTCAATAATTTTAACCATTATTATTTTTATTATAAGGTTTTGCAACACCTAGGTCTGAGTATCTAGTATGACAGAAGGAAAGAGCAGAAGACAATTTCATAATTCAGTCATGATTATGTCTGTCATATAAAGTCTACAGTACTAGAACCCTATAAGATTAGAGCTAACCAACTCTTTGGCACCAGTACCCAAATTTTCTATAGCACTGATTCACATTAAGACATGAAACAAAACCAGTTTCATACATCCATCACACTCAGAACTTGTTTCCTTAGTATTCATCTCAATATTATCTTTCCATATCACTTTCACTCTTCAAAGTGGTTTCCCCACAAAAATGTTGTATGTTTTTAATGACTTTTCACCTCATCTACACTGTAAATTCCTCAATTTTGCTATTCTGTCAATACTGGGTGACCTGTGTAAATTACACAACTTTTCATTATGTAATGTCCTCAAGTTCTCATGTACTTCAACCCTCGTAGATGCAGATGTAATCTGATCACATTATTTTCAAACTCTGGGAATTTAAATTCCTCCATCATTAAGAGAAAAAAAATAGTTACAACTATGCAAATGAATTAGATTTTTTTTTTTATACTTATACTTCTTCAGTGTTAGTTTTACTGAAAGATGAGTATACTCAGATACATATTGTCAGTTTTCCATACTTCTTTTCCTAGGTATGCATGATACTTCAGTTCCTTGTCAGTTGGTAAGATAACAGTAGATGGTGACATTTGAATTCTGGACTTTACAGAAGTTCTAGCAATAAATTTGCCTGTAAATGTCATCCTGCTTTGGACACTACACTTAGATAAGCAACATTCTAATTTTAATGTGGATGTCACAGTCAAACAAGGTCTTTTCTCATCTAAACTTTACCTCCTCAAGAATATGCTGTGGAGTATATTATTCTGTTAATACTATGCAATTCTCAATAGCAAAATTAAACATATTTTGCCTGTCTAATCAGTAAATTAACATGGAACACAGATATCCTTGTAAAGCTAACATTTGTTTATGTGATAAAAAATTTACAATTTTTTTATGAAATGTAAATTTTCATTACCATATTCATCAAAGTTTACCTCGGCCTGCTATCCTGATTGTGCTGAATCCAGTTTACAACATTTCAACCTATTTCTCTAACATCAATTTAATATTACCTGCCACACATTTTCTGCTTCAATACCTCATGCCATGACCCTCACATCCTCTGTCATTTAATCACTACAGTAATAGTCAACAGCTCTTAGTAAAGAAAAAATAACAGATGGTATTATATTTGTGAATATAGTAAAGTTCAATTATCAGGAAGTAACACTACTGTTATTCTAAACTTACCTAGAAAGACAGTGCAATTTCAACTATTTTCATGCTAGTTTTACACACCTTGAACAATTTTTAGATTTGGCTTTACACTGTTCTCAAATGTATCAGCTAATGTAAATAGCTCACACATCAGGAAGACAGAAAGAAACGTTTCTGAAAGTGTTCTCTGTTGCTGGTTTTCTTCAACGTACATTGACAGCACAGACTGTTCACTGAAAGTGGTTACCCTACAGGAAGTGTCTTTATGGTAGAAAGAATATCCATATAAGTGTGTATGAAATTTAAGCAGATAATATCCCTTAAAACAAATGCAAAATTCATGTTTCCTCAAAGAACCAGTGAGTGGATTATCTGCACAGTAAGTAAACTAGTTCAATGGAAAGACTTAAATTTGTTCAAAGTCTGTGGTTGATGTGTGTCGTATGACTATTGGCAGATAACCATTGCTTCGTATGTGTACTATAGTTAATGAATATTCTACACTTTCATCCCTGGCTGTCATGTATTAATTAATGAAGCACATTCAGTGAGTACACAGTGAAACCTGTTAAAACTGTACATTGTACCTGCTACACTTTCATCCCTGGTTGGTATAATAATTAATAAAACACATTCAGTCAGTACACAGTGAAACCTGTTAAAAGTGTATATCATACTGAAGATTCAAAGGAAGACAATATAATATATGCAATCACACAACAATTAATAATTTAAATAAATAATTTTATGCACTAGTTTTAGGAGGAACCACAAAATATGATAAGAATAAGGAAGATTGGGCGGAAAGGAAAGAGCAATTAGGAAGTTGAAAAGCAAAAAGGGCACACACACACACACACATTCTATGTCAGACAGCCACTATGCTCACGTCACTGTTTGGCCCGACTGTTTCAGTTATAGGCAATTCTTATTAGTGGAATGATTTGGTCATTAATTTTTAAAACCATGCTGTAAGTTTGGCATATGAATATTTCAATGTACCAACACCATGCTGTAATTGAAATCATAAACAAAATTAACTTACATAAAAAATTAAAGTTATTGTACAGCAGTTAGACAGCAGTTTCAAAAACAAGAGGTGGAGTGAATAGAGCCGCATCCTATAAGAAGGAAAATGTCTCAGAACAAGGAGTCACAACATTTTGTATTAAACATGACATTTGCATTGGACATTCACTGCAGTGGACAATCACATAGAGATTAAGTAACACTAGGACTACAACTGCAGAAGGGCAAGAGACTCGGAAATAAGGAACAGCATTCTGTAGGCACTCTACTTTCATCTTTGCATAGGACAGCTTTGGTATCTGAACAGCCTACTTCAAAGCAACTGAGTCACTGTTAACATAGTTTGTTTCCAGCAACTAGCAACCTTATACATACGAAGATGAAAATTTTAATTCTTCAAAATGGACTCTGCCTTATGTTTGGCTTTGTTTAGTATTTGGATCTAATAACTGTCTTCCACATATCCTCATATATTCCCAGACATTTTAGTGTGGGTGATACATAAATGATATGACAGGTTTCACTGTAATAAATTAAATATTTTTGTTCTTAGTTCTGAAATGAGTCAAGAAAATAATTACTTGCAAGAACTACACACATATATATATATAAATACTACTAAAATTACATGTCTATTCAGTTAGCAGTGGGATGCAAGTTATTACATAAAGTGTATTTACCTTGTTTGGTGCTGACTGCATGCCATGGAAGGGCAAATTCTCGTAGAAAGCCTTGTCCCCATCAGGCTGTAGTAGGCCATCACTTGGGGAGCCAGCAAGATCAGACCTCGATTTATCTTTGGTAGCTGATGCACTTGGGTCTGTAAAGAATCCATAAAATTGTAAAAAAAAATCATTATGATAATCACACCACACAATAGAAATTTAAATTAACTGTTCATGTAATATCAGTAGAGTACAAACTTAGAACCAGTCCATCATTATTGTTGATGTTCTCCTCTTTGAAAATGCTAGTATATTTGTCACATTAATGCCAAGGAAATAGATTTTAATTCAAAACCATAAATGAAAGTGGAATAAATGACACCAGAATAATATCAACAAGTAACTGGTGAATACTGGTATTGATATTTGTTAATACAGAAGTTTTAGAAAGGGAAAGAGAAATTGTATGCTTACTTGAGCTAAAAAATATTTACTTACGGATGTATTTCTTAATGAGAACGTTTTCAGAACTTCTATTTTATTCTGGTTTGGCCAAATACATGAACTGTATTGTGATGGTATCCCATAATGACTTGGCATGGAAAATTACTGTACTCAAATGAGAGACAGGAGAGAGAAATTAGAGTAACAAAAAATGTTTATATGCCTACTTCCATGAGTTGAATCCAGTCCTGTCAATAGTAACACAAACTTTTTTAAAAGTTGATTATTCAGTGTTGTACCCAATGAAGTTTAGTGGTGTGTGGTTGCAATTACATATCTTCAAGGATATTTCTGAAATTTTTTGAAAGAAAGAATGTTATTTTTTAGCTCATAATACTGTCTCACACATTCATGAACTGTGCTTATATGTATACCATCACTGGTATCTATGTCCCTTTTTTAAACTAATATTACTGTAAAGTAATACCAATACCAGTAATTTTCTGTTGGTATTTTCCATGTTGACAATCAGGTTAACTTGTTATATTGAATTTTACATTTACATTTAGTCCCTATATAACTTGTTATATATTACACAAAGGAACTCTATGTGACTGAAATAAACCATATTCCATAGTATGTCGTTTAAATACTTCCAGTCCATTATATTTCAGAACAACAAAGTTCATGCCCATTTTCTGACACATAACTTAACCCTGATACAAAATATAATTTATGCAGTAATGTGACATATAGACAATATAAAAAATGTAAAAGAAAATATTTTGAAAGACAAAAAATGTATTACAATGGATAATAATATATAATTAAAACAAAAGGAGATGATTTGATTGGAGACAGCAAACTTAGAGGGGTATGATATTCAACATGAGTCTCTTTCTTTATGCTGCAGACGTCTGAAGGATTAGACATAGGCCCATGGTTCCAAAAGAGTAATACAAAATCATTTGTCTCATATTAAAGTTCTGCATTTATAATCAAGGGTTAGAGTGTTAAGCCCTGGGGACATACATTTATTTTGTTTGTTGGTCAACGAGTCCAGTTCTTGTTGTACCCAGTAAGGAAGTACATATAGTTTTTGTACCACTGTGTTTAAAAAATCCAAATTTGGAACATGACTAAAATATTAAATTCTTCTTTCTTTTGTGTGTGATGTAACTAAAAAGTCAATTACTCTGACATAGTTTGTAGTAACTACTAAACAGAAAATTCAGTAAGATATCACATAAATACATTTTTCAGTAGCCAGAAATTTAGATTTTGCCATTCACATGCCTTATACTGACTTACCTTGCAATGAACTACAAACACACTCTTGAGTGATGTATATAAATATGTGTATGTTTCTACAGACAACAGTTTTGAATTTTACTATTCACAGGTTTTCAAAGCTAATTGAACTGGCTTTTGGAGAGTAGAATAACACTATACTTTTAGCACGGGGGAACTGACATATTTCGTTTCATTTACCAATTTTAACCCACTAAATTTAATAACAGATGAATTATATTTTAGGCATATTTATTTTTACACAAATATTAATGTAATTAAAAGAAATAAACCAAATAATTAGCACACATTTTTGGTGCCAATATGAAGTTATGGTAATTTAATTAATAATTAATATGAGCTACAGCAGAATATTTTTCATATTTCTGGGTACATTAGCGTTTATAAATTTAACGATAAAATATAACACAACAGAATTCAAACAAATAAAGTTTTATGCTTTTACTAACCTATCATTATTATAATGCAATTATCATGTTATATAATGTCAATTTGCTTTAAGTTAGCCTCATGATGAAAATATACACCCTTATATTAAGAAACTACATTGAGTAAATAGGATAAAATTACTTTTTTACCTGTCGCAGTTCTCTTCTAATATTTTCCCATTTGCAATGGCACAGCAGCTGTGACACTATTGTTTGCATAGCTGTTATTTTGCAAAATGTGACAGAACGTAGTTTTATTTGAAATACATCAGCAGTTGATAAAGATTTTTACACATTCATGCTCCTGTTAAGTAGGCGGGGTCGCAAAATTTTTCATAAATGGGTGGGGGTGTGAGCTGGGCTGACCCTGAGGCTATATACAATTTACATTTGATTTTAAAAACTATGTATAAAATTCACTTCAAAATTATAACTGCAACATAACATTATTTACAACTCTATTTATACACTTATAAATATAACTTCATGTTCCATGACTCACTCAATTTAAATTGTGTGGCTTAAAATTCTTGGCTGTTTAAGTTCATCAAAGATTTTACAAGTTTATTTTATTTTTAGATCTTCAAATGTACTAGGCAGCCAGTGATTTCAGTGGCTGATTTTGGCTGAAGGGTAAAATGTATAAAATGTTTGACCTGTGTCTTAAATTTTTTTTTTGTAATTTCTGTTTGGAGTGAGGGGGCACTGCAGCCCAGCAGCTCCTCCTCTGGGGGCGTGCCTGCCCATATGTATCATCCATTGGAGAGTTTTATGGCCCAGACACTCCCCCTTTCCCAGTACTGGTTATGGTTATGACTTCAAAATGTGTTCACAAAGAAATGTGTAGAGAATCTACTGTCTTGAATCAAGTCATAAGAATGCAATGACTGCTCAAACTAAATGGACAGTCATGAAATTTAGTAATGACAATCTTATCCAAAATTTTCTGCGTCTGGTCCAGACTGGATAATAAATATATGTTACAGGGTCTATATATTTCTTACACAGTACTGTATTCAAGAAGGCCTACACTAATGAAATTGAACTGCCGAAATACATGTTAAAGTTGCCAAACATTTTGAACAAGAACAATGTTTTAATTTAAAATTCCCATTTCTTGTTTTGTACTTATTCAAAAATGATGAATGAATGAATGAATGAACTGAAACACACTGTGAAATATATAAACAGAACCTCGATATTAAGTGGTGTTAGAAATTAGTGTGTATAAAATATATTTTTGATTTTATAAACTGAATATTATCAGAAAGAAAAGCTTCAGAGAAGAACATGATGCCTTTGTTGAATATTCATGTGGAATAATATCGACACCAGACAATGTAGAATTAATAACTGGTAAAGTACATTTTGTTTTACAAAGTACGGTGCTAGGATATGTTTAAGGATGACAGCACTCAACAAAATACAAGCATTATTCATCCTAAAAGATGTAGCCCTAACCTCAAAAACATTAAAACATACTCTCTAGCATTACTTATTCAAGCAGACTTTGAAGAGTGACTTAGAATTAAATGCTTCTTAATTAGTTAATGCCAAAAATGTTGTCTTTCTCATACACTAGTACCAGTAACATCAATTCAAAACATTCTTTTACAGAGAACATCATATCCTGTCCACCTGAGGAGTAAAAAACAAACAAAAACAATACAGGATCAACTAAGCTACATGAATTGAGACTCTGGGCAAATATATCTTGTGCCAATTAATTCTATTAACCTACCACATTCACAGAAAGGAATGATTTTGAACTGTAAAATATATACATTAAATAACAAATATACACTAACCTGTTCCAGGTTTTTTACGCTTCCTTGACACACCACTGTTGAGTGGACCATCTACTTTCTTGAAAGTCACCACTAAAAAACATAACACAATGCACAAACCATGCCAGTCACAAAGCTACTAGAACAAATAACAGTGCTACAAGGTGTTGAAATTATGTTTATGACTGCAAGTGTGGTATAAAAGATGCTATTAAGGCATGCAACATTAAAATATTGTTACGGGGCTGTATAACAAATTTGTATGTGGATTATTGTAACACTGCCAAGCAGTTTATTTCTTTACAATATTTTGTGATACCTAAAATGTAGCTAAATCAACAAGTCTTTTTAAATTCATTGTACTTCAACAAGCTAACTTTTGGAATGAATTATAAATACGATAAATAATGGTATTCTCTTGAATAATGAAAAAGAAGCAACAAAAGTAACCTAGGTATTGCAGTTGGTGATCTGGTAAATATAATCAAAATTAGTTATATGTTTCTACACAAGGCATAATGTACCTTGACAATTACTTGTGGGGAAAGAAAAAAAAAAGTATAAAACAGCATCAGATGTAATTTTACGTTTAAAAAGTCTTAAATGAACTATTAGATCATCCAACACCTCTTAAACAATACTGCAGCATGGCAAAACACTGATTTTGAGAGTATGTTCATTGAGTCTGTCTCTGAGCTACATAAATAAATTCACATACTATAAACATTTACTGGTTTACAATAATACCAAGTGATAAGCTTTTGTGTATGCATTTATAAAGTTTTAAATAAGATACACAAGGACTTGATGCAGTTAACTTACAGTGACTGTACAGTATGCACTGTGGTACAGCATGCATCTACCGTATCAAAGAAAAAGCACAATTAATGAAACCTGAAGTGAATATTTATCTTTATACTGTTCATTTTGTGAATTACTGATAAACAGATTCACGACACTAAACCAACATAATGCACAAACGTGCACCTTAAATATTTATACTAGAAGATCACGCTTAGTATTCCTGTATGTTTTGGTCTGCAAGGGACCAGCATCAGAGAATCAAACGAAGTAATAGAGCATAAACCAAATGTATCATAGTGCAGCATTTATGAAATTTGGTACAGTGGCAATTTAAAATTTAAATATGCCTTATGACAGAATATTAAAACATCAATTATATAAAATATTTACTAGTCAATTTTAAATGTTCTTATGGCAGTATATTACACTTACTATTACTTGGTTTAACTCATTCCTTTGTCTTATATTAAAAATGACTATGCACTAAATAATTTATGTAATTATATGTTTATGATAATAATTCTAGGTGTATATATATATAGTTATATATAAATATATTTATTCATTACTGAACATGCAGGTAAATTATTTTCTTGCATGTTTGCATGTGATGGAGTTAATAGGTATGGAATAGTTTTATTTTCTCATCACAAGTACCTTTTTGGATCTTTTGAGTTAATGTTAAACTTGTTAACTTGTATTTTAATTGATCTTTATTTTAAAATAGTATTTATGTCCACAAAAATTTGCAGATGTGATAATGTCACTGAACTAAGAAAAAGAGCTAAGGAGTAATGTGCACAACACTACGGCTGCACTGAAGAAGACACAAGACATGTATTAATTTCCAGTGTGTATGTTGCTAATGATAGTGTACCACATGCAACACTATTCAGTTTCTGGACTTTCTCCATTATACACTACTTTGAAACACAAAAACTGAACACATTATTTCAGTAAGGCTCTGTCTCCATCTTCAGGTAAAATGGCAGAGGAATAGCTTCCCAGTGGGGCCCTGAAAGCGCTATTCTTAACCTATGATAACTAGAGATCATTTTGAAAAAATGAACATAGCTAACTCTAACCCAAATCACTGCAATTCTGATTTATGCTATTACAGTGATATACAAGTTTGTTGCATTAATTTGCCCTAAACCAAGTTTTACTGCAAAGAGAAAGTGTAAAAATACCTTTATATGTGTTTCTTCAAACCACAATTAGCAGGAAAGATGTTTTTGTTTTATGAAGGCAGAACTGATTTTGGACAGTAACTCCTAATATACAGGAAGGCCTGCTTACCTCCCGATTTACCGTGAATGATCCCTGGCAATGTTTCACAATGGTATTTATTGGTATCAGTGGAAAACATCTGGCGAATCCTGTTGGCTCTACTGTGCTGATTAGTATCATCAGTTTGAAGATTTGCAATACTAGTAGCATGTCTCCTTTTCAACCTTTTAGCAGCTGTCTTAATGCGATCTTTCTTGCACATTTTGTGTTTTGGTACTGCAGTGTTGGGTCTGGTGGGAGTGCTCTTGGGGGTGCTGGAGTTAACAGCTCCACTGTATTGCTGTTGAGGTAGTCTGCCTGCACTTAAGCTATGGGTTCCATTCACATGCACAAGCACACCTGGACGAAGTGGCCATTTGTGAATGGGCCTTGTCTGGATTTGAGCTGGTGCTACACTGGAGTCTCCTTCAGGGCTGAACATCAATACATACACATTGCTAGCAAATCAACACAGAACAAGAAACATGCCAGGACATTACCTCCTATTGCTACAGAAACACATGCATGCCCTGTGACTAATAAAGTTACATCAAAAATAAAAGTTCACATTTTTTATTTATATGTAAGGAAATAATCCTAACACCAAACAAATAATGTGTGTATACATGATTAAACAAATCAATGTATGTGCATAAAAAATCACACGTGAGTATGTGCAGGCATGTAATATGTATGAATGTATTTTATGAGGCAAAATTCTGGAAATAATTAAGGTCATTTATACTTGCACATAAGGTGGAATATAATTTAATAATGAGCTTGCATTACTTCTTTCAGCTATCCCAAATCAAAAAGGAAAGTCAGCAAAGAGCAGAATTGGACAGATATGGAAGTGCTAGATTAAATAGACCAAGCATAAGAACCAAAGCAGCAGCCAGAAGAACAGTGAGCAATGTACAACAGTAAGTACTGGAAATACCTTTTAAACTTAATGGCAGGAAAAGCAATAAAGATGTGCTTCCAATGAAATACCTTTAAACTTAGTGGTGACAAAGACATGTGACAGCCTCTAACAACAAAACTATGTTTGTGTTTAGGTTTTGGCTGCACTTGAGCAATGTGGTAGGCCTGACAGTGAACTTTAAAATATTATTTCTTAAAGCATGAGCATAATTTGGAAGCCTAAAATGAACTTCTAGCTACATAATAATGAATACTAATAGAAGAAATTTAAGAAGGCCACTGAAGCAAATGGTCATTAGGATCTTACATTTCATTAAACAGAAAAACAACACTTCAGTTACTATCCAGTGGTGTAAAGTTCACTCTCTTGGCCCAGATTGAGGCCATTCTGAGCAAAATGTATTTAATGGGAACTAGTGCATAAAACTGAAATGGAAATTACCTGGACATTGTTTGTCAGGAGAAGAAGCTAGAGTCATGGAGGTTGGAGATGCATCAATTGTTGGTCGTCCCTCGGGACTGCGGGATAGGAATCTTTGCATGACAATAACAATTAGATCTTATCAGTGCTGAATGGCCCAATGAGGAGTGTAACTGAAATGTTGTTGCAAGAAATAAGGATTCCCATGGTCAAAACTATCACACAATCACAGTTTTCCTACAGTATATTTTAAAATAAGCATCTGATTCTGGATCATTTATGTAAATTTCACTATTCACCATAACACAGTAATTTAATTTTGATGTACTACAATAGCATAATTTTTGGGTATTTTAAGTACATAAAATCTTTTGCCGGAACTAAAACTCCAACAGCTGATTCTGCAGTATACTCAATGAGAGGCTACATTAGGTATGACAAACTTATTGCCTGTATTAGCCACATGGAAACTAATCTACTTTATGTTAATGTGTTTATTTACAAGCCAGGTGCAAATAAATAAATAGATTGGACTGATTTGTACTCTGTGTACACAAACTACACCACAGTAAATAATGACAGCACGATAAACAAATACGTAACAGCTATCACAGGAAGGCAGGTATGCAGGATGTGGAGCATATACTTACAGTTTTTGAGGACCATAGAGGTTTGTGACAAACCTCTGATACCCGCTGCAAAAATTGCAAGATAGATAGATAGATAGATAGATAGATAGATAGATAAATAGATAGATATTTTATTGTCCATGCATCATTCACATGATATCGGACTTGTCATACATAATA
>JGI20166J26741_11468363_pt1 | contig 13208 bp, 11 predicted proteins | sample TergutCu122P5_FD_26741 | JGI IMG/M metagenome (IMG submission 26741)
ATGAGTGAGTGTGGAGAAGTCCCGTGCCCCCGGTTACTTCTGTTGAAATAAATAAACATAAAATATTTGATGCTAACAATGCTTGAATCACTGAATTATATTTTCAGAAACCCCAAAAACATAATTTGAGTAAACTATCGCATGAAACATTTGAGAAATTACAAAAAAACCATGGGGTCCTCCGAGGTCTCCAGCTTGGTAAACAACGTTGCCGAGCTAGGCTTGGTATATTAAGGGTTAAGTCCAGGGTAAATAATGACAACAACACATTATAAGTATAAATACGCTGTTACCAAATGACCTACACAAATAATTGTGCCAGTCATTCGGATCTAAGTAGTAATCGAGTAACTTACTTCACTGCACTAAAAATAGGACCACGAACTCACATTTAAATCCGATTTGTAGAAAAACGTAAACACTACGGAAATCAAATTAAAGTCTGAATACTAGTCATGCTGGGAAAACCAGAGTCCATTAGTTGTATCCAGTCGACGTCATGGTGAGTGTGTACGACAGTAATAGTGAGATTTTACAACACATCGGATCTTCACCACCAACATAACCAAGAATGTCTACTTTATAAGCCTGGATGTGACCAAGAAACCGTTATTTCTACAAGACGCCGACCATTTCAAGCCAAACAGTCTAGGTAAGATGGACATACATTATACGATAGATGAAAGAGAAACGTAGTTAGGAAAGTCTCTCACTGACCAGTCTAGTGTTGTAACACTGGACACTGTTTAAGATACAATGGCGTAGCTTAAAAGCGCACCCTACCTCTTGCTTCAGATGGGATCTCGTATACTGAAGACACATTAACGGTGTGCTCACGACAAGCAGATATGTTGCCTGACGACTTGTCATGCCGTCGTCTATCGCTGTAACTCTCGCGAAGTGGTGCTGCAGATAGTAAAATATACGCGTTGTCTAGTCAGACGGTAGTATAATGGGCCATGATTTATCATGATATTCTACTCGAGTACTTAGAATGTCAGTTTAAATAACATGAAATTCATCGTTCAAAATAACATAATGAGAAACATCACGAAATTTTTTATGAAATCCGTGTTGTAAAAATTGCAACCAGGGGTAAGCGGGAGTTTCAAACCGTTTCCCGTATTTGGTACATAATTGTTAATACTCTTACTTTATTTTCTAGATAATCGAAGCAAAAAGTTTCCTTGTTGGGCCGGGGGTTATGGCTGGCTTGACCATTCGTGACATTTAGCATATTATGTACGATTGTATCTTCTCTTCCATGCAATTGGAGTTGTGAGATTCAATTTTTCAACTGTTACGAACCTATTTTGGACTCTTTGATAGGGGATGCAATTTTTATCAAAATTCGGTGAAATATGAGTATAGATCATTTGTTGGCTTTGTCCGGTGACATACCTAAAGCTGGCGGACAGTCCTCTTCTCTACGTGAGATGGCAAGGGATGGGTATTTATTTTCTTTCGTAGGTCAATCCTCTGTTGCAGTAGAAAAGCAATAAGTATTACATATTCTGAATGTGGTGTCTGTAGCCTTAGGTATTCAACATGCAATACGCATGCGCCATATTGTCATCTGTGGCTTGTCCCGCTATGCAATATTTTTCCACATTATTTCCAAAGCGGAAATATTTTAGAAAAGAAAAAGAGTCATTGAACATTAAATGTGTGTGTTTATTTTCTCTACACCATTGTCTGAAACATATTTCATTGTAAGAAGAAATGAGCGAGATATGATAAAAAATGTATATTGGTGTGCATGTGAAGTGCCCGTTATTCTTGTCCCATTTTAACGAAACTTGTAATTTCTCGACAGATTTTCGAAAAATACGCAAACATCAAATTTCATGAATATCCGTCCAGTTGAAGCCGAGTTGTTCCATGCGGGAGGAAGGACAGAAAAACATGACGCAACTATTAGTCGCTTTTCGAAATTGTGCGAAGGTACCTAAAACCATAAGTCTCAGTACTGGCTGGACGTACAAGCAACACAGTACTTTACTCGAGGGACCAGTGAAAATCGAGCAGTAAATTATTTTTAACCTTATCCGATAGCATTGGTGAAAGCACGCGTGTTGTGCTCAGCTTACGGCGTTTTTCGCGGTTGTTAACTCAAATTTCGCTGAAAATAATTATTATACACAGAACTGTTACTGGAGAACATATTTTCTGCAAGACAGAGATCCAAGACGTGTGCATTGTGAATAAATGGCTTCTTGCTACGACGGTCATTAAAGACAGTCGTGTGGGAAAAATGAACAGAAAAGTCGGTACCACAGACCGCAGTTGTCGTTGTAAAATACACCAAGAAGTCGTGTGTGGCAAAGTGAAAAGAATGGATGACATTTTAAAACGAGTTTTTTCACTCGTTAATTTTATTCGTGCAGAAGGTTTATGCACACTGCCCAGCTGAAAGCGGAACCCGCTCATAGAAATTACAAACCTACAAATCTACATTAATAATATGAAAGTCAGCAATGGCTCGACTTCACCACTACACACGGTTTTACAGAGCCAGTTACAAAAATATACTGTCACAAAAAAAGGCCGAATTTTTTTTACAAATCTACATTTTTGTTGTTTCAAATGAAGGAGTTTTGTGGTTGCGTGCACGGATTAACCTGATTCACCCTATATCCCATGATAACCGTCTTGGGATTTTGGTGGATGCTTGTAATCGCGCTCCATTATCGTCTAACGTTTCTTCTGCAAGAACCCTTCCTCTCTGCTGTCGCTTCTTCAGTAACAAAGAACCTTTTGTTCAAAATTTGATCACTAGTCGATGTATTGTTTATGTCGAATTCACAACAAGAAGTCTCTGTGTTGCATTTTGCTTATATTTACGAAAGGTAAACGAAAATTCAAGCCTATTATACACAGCACATAAAACTCGAATGTAAGCACAAAACTCGCGACCGCAATGAATGATGCAATGTAAGAACCGTACGCGCGGCGATAAGCCTGGTGGTGTCTCCTGCTGCAGCCGATCAGGTTGTCGTGTGCTGTTTTAATCTGAATTCCCTGTGTCATTGACAGTGTGCTTCTTTTCTTCAATATAAAGATTGGTAATACTACATAGAAATTTGTTGGTTACCTTTTCGCAATGTCTAGCAGATACTTAATGATTTTATAAGTGAAAATGTTGTAATTTTGGAAAGAAAACACGATGTTCGCGACACAAAAATATGAAAGCTGAAAGATCCCTTAGTTAAATGTGAAAATATATGGAAGAGACAATTTAAGAATACCACTCTATGACAACATAACAATTTTTCAGATATAACTTCAGCTCTGGGAACGGTAAATAGAAAGGCAAAATTTACATTTTGAAATATACAAAACATTAAAAATGTGTCAGCCAAATCTACGGTACGATTGCTACTCCGAAAATACTGAATTGCTGAGAACCAAATTTGAATATTGATACCGAGATTTCAAGGTTTGTGAAATGAAATGTGCCATGTTGCCTGCAGCAGGTGATTTTTACATTGATGAAGTGGACGAAACATATACAAACGGAAGTGACGTCATTGCAGCGTGACTCGGTCTGAAAAATATTTAGTGACACTGGAATTTCAAGTTTCTCTACCTACTTACCTCTACAAAAATTTCCAACAATAATTCAATTTGCTAGCCAAATATGTGTGCTGTTTTGTAGTATTTATTTGTGTCAATAATTGTGTTTTCATTCTTGGAATGAAACAAGAGCTCTGAAGAACCACAGTTAACACAGCACATTTTGTCAATAATAATGGAACTGGCACAAACACAGATTTGAGACCTGACATTATTAAGCACAAGTAAAAGTTGCCAAGTTTCTGGAAAATCTTTTGGAGGTGAAAAATTTTGAGAGTGCCCAGTTTGATGATCTAATTCAGATTTTCCTTTGGCTTTATGTTTGGATCCAACAAAAGATTATTTTACTTATAGTATCGTGATATTTTTATAGCATATCTTAACAGTTATCATTGACATAATCCTTCCACCCACACTATGGCCCTGGGGTCGACTCACCCTCTAACAGAAATGAGTACCAGCTTTATCTCCTGGGGGAGTAAAGGCGGACGGTGCATAGGGCTGACGTTACTACCTTCATGTGCCGATTGTTTTACAATTTTGGCGCCTCATCCTCCTGGAGCCCTCAGAGCCTGTCCAGACATTACTTTAACTATTACCTTTACCTTTACCCGTACATTTACATTTAAAAATTTGCAGCCCAACCTCAATATCTCTTGGCTCACTGCAGCCCAAATTCACTAATCAGTCTGACATGACTGTTTTAGAGAATTGGTGGATATAGGGATGTATTTGGAACTATACAATATTCACTGCCAGGTTCCTTTTATTTTAAAAAAAGGGTTGACATATATCCACCTAATCATAATGAGGTCATACGTCCAGGAAACTGCCGTGACAGAAGTGTAATTGTTGTTTCAGCCAACCGGAGAGGTGAAAAAACAGAGATCAGAATAACCTTATTCTACAGACTGTTTCAGGGGGCATGTGTGTCATGATTCCACCCTACAATTCTGGAACAATAAAATTACTCACCTCCTTTGGGAAGAAATCAGTCAAATTACATAATATAATTAGTGAAAGGAGGCAGCAGCAGTTCACTAAGTGCAGTGGTCAACTGTAGGGAGGATGACCAAGCTTTAAGTCCCAGCAGGCCGACCAGCCTCCTATCTGATGGCAACCATATTTCCTTCCCAACAGACGTCAAGTGGCTCTAGCAAAAAGTTGACCACTCACCTCTGTCTAGCACCAACGTTAATAATGCCTGCAGACATACCTCTATTCCTCCATGACATGGTGCTTAATTAATGTGATCATAAACATAAAGTTGTCACTTTTGCTTAAACAACATGCCATGTAGACATATGAGGTAGTGGGTGCATAGATTCATTGTTTTATAACTTTTAGCATGCTGGATGTCTATGGTCAGCTTTGAGCCCCCTCTCTATGACTCTTGGAGAAAGATCCGCTGGTACTAGCTGATCCTCCAGTCATCCAGCTTCTAGCCTGATGGACTCAGCTACAGCAGCCCCCAGATTAATTAAACACACAGACAACTTCATGTCCACTTAATATCATACATATTCCGTGCAGTTGTGCTCCTCACACAAGTAGGTGGGTAAAAACTAGCTTTGTGCAGTAGCTGGAAATACAATGTGTGTGAATTTATGTAAACTTTTACAATAACTGAAAACAACAATGATTAAAATCAACAAAATTATATATTTATCTTCATTTGTAAATGCAACACAAGATACAGGCCTGTAAGTAGAAGTTAGAAATGCCGAAATAATCACAGTATGTCAAACAATTATACTATACATTCTATAAAATGCAAGTGCCTTAACTGGAACATCTACATTGCTGACAAAATATCAGTGAATATGACAACTGCAGCCCTCACAAATGTAACTAGCTACCAGACAATATGGCATCACATTCCAAAAGACAAGGAGTTAGTTTCCATTGTCCAATTTTCAACTCTAAATTGAAATAAAAGGAAAATCATTACAGTGTCAAACAGTATGGTGATTGGTGTATGTAACTTAGAAAGGATGTGGAAGGTAGTGGTTGTGACCTTTTTTAATGAATTATCCCAGCATTATCTGGAAGGCATAAAGAAAACCACAAAAAAAAGCTCATCAGGATAGCAGATCTTGAGACTGATATTAAAACCAAATACCCCAACTATGAAATAGGCATCATGTTCCTTTTTTGTGGTCAATTTTATGAGATTATACAGCACAGTTTTATGGCAGCTGGTGGAAGACAAAGTGAAAAAGACTCAGAAGGAACCAGTTATTGCCTAATTCAGGTACTGTTCAAGCACTTGTCTGGAGGGACTGAGCTAAGCCACAGAAAAATAACCTCAGTCACAATAGCCACTGTCATGGCAGAGATTTGAACTGGGCAGCAGCCAAACACAAGCCTGGAGTGTTCCTGTTTCACCAGTCTCCTTGGTGCTATTCATATGTTTCCTAGCTATCAGTATTATCTACAGGACAAGCCAGATTTTTTGGAACTAGGGTTAATATAACAGTGGAATTGGTTTAAGTTGGGGTGGGAAAATATGACCTGGGAGCAATTCAATCCATTCAGCAGCAATGTTCAGACATTAAAAATACAAACTCTCAGCACTAACTTACTTGTTCATACACAACATAAAGAAAGAACTGTAACTGCAGTAAAGCTCAAGAAAACAAAAGAAAACAATTACACTAACTATACAGAATTCAATATAAATTCAACACCTCAGTCTCCAAGCATCTGAATTGTCTCTACCTATAACAATTCCAGATTGGCTTGTTGCGTGTCACAACAACACCTCCAGAACATCAACCAGGTTTAGGACAGGTGTATGGACCGTCAGTGACGTTTACTCTTTAAATGAGAATACAGTTAACTTTCAAAGAGGACCCTGCTCCATGGAGTTTCTATTTTTATGTACTGTCATATTTACACAGGAAGTTCTCTCATTTTCAACAGCTGATATATATATATATATATATATATATATATATTTAGCCAACTTTTGAACTTGAGAATGTTCCTCAACAAACACATCATATGGTCATTTCAAAAAGTCCTCCACTTGGCATGTCAGAACAGTTCGCCATCCTTGCTGTGGTTTCCACAGGCAACAGAACAGATATGTTTAATTTCATGCTGTAATTGTTTATGAGGTTTGTACATAACAGCCTTCAATATTAGTGTTTCATTACCTACAGGTGAAAAGCCCATACAGATATACAGTATAGTCCAATTATCTGTAAATGAAAAGATGCAAAAATAATTGCAGAACACAAATAATCAATTTTTCAACCATTTCACCTAGAGTTCATACACTTGCCAATTACACTTCTGCAATAGCTTAAGTGCACTACAATATACTGAAATTACAGTGACTAGCTAGTATGGCAAAGAACACATGCTGAACGAGGTCAAGCACCTATTACCCATATCTCACTCCATTCTTCATTTAACCTTCATTTTCCTTCCACAACTGGTGAAACAGCCATAACCTTGTTCAAATATGGGAAAGGATGATGGACTAATTCATATGTTTCTGATTTAGGAATATGTGTAATTTGATATTTAAAAAAGTGCATGCAAAATCTGCACACTAGATAATCCATGCACAGATAATATGGACTATACTCATACAGTCTGTCATGCTCAAACAAAGTTTCGAGTACAAAGAGGTATTCTTTATGGACAGATATACAATATACATAATGGTTTCACTCTACTTACATAAAAATGGTTTGTAAATATGAACTTCTTGATAACTTGACATCCAATTTGACATTTTACAGTCCTTGTATAAGAATGGTCTTCCAGGGTGTCATTCCATGCAGTTTGAAAAGTATGTACTAATTTTTTCAGAAACCCTGCTACGTCCACCTTCGAGGTATAGAGGGGTACCCATCCACCAGACTATAACACTCAACACCCCAGCAGATCATAACCTTAATATTCACTGCCGCTGTAAAGTCCCTCTGCAAGCCACACAGCATATGGGGGAGTGGCACTATAGCTTCATGCATTCATAATCTCAGAACTTGATGCAGGTGAGTGGTCTGCTTCCTATCCTAGCCATTGCCTTACCCAGGGTAGAGTACCCAGCATCCACTGAAGAAGAAATTGGGTAGAGCTAGTCTCAGTGCTGTAGGGAAAAGATAAATTTCTTGACCCTGCAGGGAATCAAACCATGATTCCTCAGACAACCAGCCCAAAGCCTAGTCACTATACCAACAACACTATTCCCAGTCAATTTAATGCCATGAGAACTTCACCTTGTATTTGTACATAGTTATGAGAAAACTAAAAAAGTAAGTTTTCATTTTACTGTTGTAGTGTCCATAATGTTCTGTACAAATTAATTTACTTCTGATTTTCCTTATATTTTTCTCTCTCTCTCTCTCTCTCTCTCTCACACACACACACACACATATTTAACAGCCTTTTGTTCATACAATTCACATAGTGTCTGAGCAAGCGTGACCTAATTCAGACTTTCTGGATATCGTGACCACTAGCTCTGAAAATCAAATATATATTTTAGACCTGTAAATCCCTTAACAGTCATTGTATTTTCAAGCCCTTCTTTATAATTGCTGAATGGAATAAGTTTATGAGCAGGAGCTTTAAGATTTCCATTCGCATACAAATTTGAGAGATCTCTGAACATTTCAGTCTGCTCTGGCGTTCCAGCATGATCTATGCTCCAGCGTGTCATCCAAAATCCACGAACACTGATATCCTTAAAGATGAGAGCAGAAGTAAGCACAGTAACCGGTTCCCGGGACATCCCACCATATGTCACCATAACACCACCTCTATCAAGATGGCGGAGACACTCCAATGCGTTTTTTCCACCCACGCAGTTTAGTACAAGTTTAGGCTTTGGCACCTTTGTCTTGAAAAGATCTGTAGTTCTGTTAAATGAGAAACAGAGAACAATTACAGCTTAAAATTCACTTTGTTGTCATTTAAATGATCAGATCCATGAGACATGAAATGAGACTATTAAATAATGAGGAACTTCTTAACTTTTTCTCTTGGCTCGTAATGTACAGAACAAGTAACAGTATAAATCTAATTATTAGTGGCATATCCAGGTAACTGAGGATTTTTCGTTTTCTTTGCTCTTTGTTTTCATATGTTGTTTCTGTTTATTTTGTATTACTTACAATATAGAAAATAATGTCTTATATGGTATTAACACACCCAGTCATATTTCAGTGGTTTGTAGTCTTGTATCCTGTGTATGTCTTAACACTTCCTCAGACCTGAGTATTTTCACCACTTATGTGTGTAAATGGATTTTAATCAAACTTAATTAATAGTTGAATGCCTTCAATTAGTAAAGTGCACACCCTGTGTTACAGACTTTCAAAGTACAGAATTCTGTTACAGAATTATAAAGCATGACCACAAATTTCATGATACAAACCACAGATTCAACCTTACAGGAATTCGGGATAAACAGCACAATGTTTTCAGAACAAACCACAATGCAACAAATTCACCCAAAACGGTTTTAAAGAAATTATTATTTGTTACGAAATTTGAACCACATATGTGAGTGCATCAGCCACGCAGCAGGATATGCAGCTGGCCATTTATCATGAGCCAGGACAGTTCAGTCAGTATAGCAACCACACTACCTGCTGGATGACTGTGAAATCATGGTTTCATTGACAGGAAGGGCAAGAAACTTTTCTCTTTTCCAAAGCATCAAACCCAGCTATGGTGTCCTTCCAGCCTCCTGTTCAATAGGTACCAGGGATTAAGATGGCCATTCATGTCCATCTAGTGTCAAATTTAAGAATACATAAACTTTCACTCTGCACACACCTCTACGTTAAACTAAGCATATGGATAATGTTATTTTATGTGTATACATAACTGATACAGGAGGATGGCAATTAGCAGTCATCTTATTTCAGACTGCAGTTCATTACTCTTACATAAGTTGTGTGGAATGAGACAACAAAGTTATAGAAGTACTCCTAAAAGAGCATGGAGAGAAATTACACTACATCTATGGTGTGCAAAAATTTCCACATTAATCTGCCTCCCTTTATAACCTGGGTGAAACAGAAAAATAGGGTGCATATTATGAAATTTCACATTATGTAAACATTTTCACGAATACAGCTTGTCTGCAACACTGCGGTGTGCTGTATTAACATACAGACTGCAAACAATCCAATTTCCTTGTCAAGAGTCTAAATTCTATCTAATATAAAAAGTCCTGACTCACCTGAGTTCCTCTTCAGTAAGAACATATGATGCTCCCAGACTAGTCAAAAAGGCTTTCAGTTCATCAATGTTATCTCGATTTCTCACAACATTCACGGTTGTGTTCCCCCATGCTCGACACAACTGAATGACATTTTGTCCAGCTGCACTGTTTGCTCCATTCTGCATAACTGTACTTCCTTTAGAAAGATTAACAAAATCACGTAGCATGCGGTATGCTGTGCACGGGTTCACAATCATTGTAGCGGCTTCAACATTGCCAATATTACCTGGTATCTGAATAAAAATTCAGTAATACATTTCATTATTAATTTGTTGTAACGATGATTGAAAATATCAAGTATTAACTGTTATTATTGTTACAGTAATATAATTGTATTGAAAGTATCATGAGAATACTAAGATTAGGATTGGGAAGTGTGATGTCATGTACTCTAATATGGACTAGTGTTTTGAAGTAGCATATTGCCAGCATCTTCAAGACAGAATAAACCTAACAAGCCTCCATTCTCAGGATAAAAGAACCCTAAAAATGGAGGCAGTATGTTCCTCCAAACACTGGTGTATGCATCTACCAGAATACACCTTGTCACAGCCCAGAAAACCATTAACTTAATATTCACCACTCTCAAACATTACCATGAAGTCACTTCATTTGTCACACAATAATGTCGTTGTTTAAAGATGAAGTTTTTAAACACAAACACAAGGTTACATCTACAGTGCCGCATGCTTATACCATGTGGCACACAGCAATGACTTTTACCACGTCCACAGGTTTTGTGTCTTGCAGAAAATAATTTCTTTCATGTCCTCAGCATTCACGCATCCCCCGTTCTTCACCCTTGCCATTATTCATTTGATAATGGTACTTATCTACATCCCACCTTTCTCCTATATTCCCTTCCCATACCATTTATGTGTCTGACCCAATAGAATATATAAAAAGCTAGGCTGTTAAATCTAATGATATATATAACAGACCTGACCCCTCACATGCCATGAAAAGACATACAGCAAAAATAAATTTGTATAAAGCACTAATTAACCTTTATTGTCCATATACTACACTACTGTGACTGCACACTCATGCTCCAGGTAGCTTAGCATTTTTTCAGTACAAATAACCATAACTTGAGTTAAAATCTGGCCACTAGTGCTACAACAGTAGCAGATTTAAATCCCCTATTCCCATATGACAAAAGTTAAACTACCCACAGACAGTGATCACAGTGCGTGACAAGATGGCACAAAATGATGATGAGAGTGGTTGAGTATCAGTGAGAAGTCAAAACTTTCAAAATACAATTTATTTATCTTTTAATAAACTCCAAACCTGTATACTTTCACATCATTATGTCTACGCACAGATATAACTTATTTCACAAACTTACTTTCATCATTTCTTTTGCATCACAAACTGCATGTGTCCGCCATGTGCCCCATGCATTAGCTCTGGGTAACACTCTGTCTCCTGGCTTAAGATCTGTAACTTTAGAGCCTACACTTGTAACTTCTCCAACTCCTTCATTCCCGGGGATTGATGGAAGCGGAGGTTTTATAGCATACGCTCCTTGAATTGTGTTAATATCTGCAGGATTAACAGGGGCTGCCAACATTTTAACTACAATCTGCAAGCAAAACATCAGTACTATAAATTCCAATTATAAGACAATTACTTAATATAAGTAGTACACTAAAATGCATAAAAGTCTAATGTATCCAGTACATGTTAAATAACACCCACGATACATCTAACGTAGAAAAAGACAACTCTGATTCTCCAATCAGCACTTAAACTGTTTGCAATTTTTCATTTACTAACATTCGATGCGCTCTTATTTCTTCAAGAAAAGCAATATTTATGAGTGAATATGCGAATATAATCATAATATATACTTCCATATCTGCTTTGCGTTCTTCTCACATTATCTATTTTACCAGAATAAAAAAAAATAATTTATTTACGCGGTATATAAATTAATTTCATTCAAAACATCTAACCTGATATAATTCAGAATTTTAACGCATGTTTTCTGATATGTAATATATTCTAACCTAAGAAACCCACCATGTAGTTACAACATTACTAAATGCCTGCCGCCTATACTTGTAGTATAACAGGAAGCTTACCTACACTTATCACATCAAACACAGCCCACTCTAACCCATACAAAATTTCTAATCTGCCAATAAATTTGGCTTTAATATCTAACTGTACGAATACCTCATTTTCTTTGGGTGCCGGCAAGTTCTCTTTTTCTTGTCGTACAACCTTCACGGGATCTCCGTATTCGGAATACACTAATTTTTCGGCTACTATACTTTGGCAACGAATGAACTGAATTCCAATAGAGGATCTTCGCGAAATGTGGCCAAAATAGGGCACAAAACAAGCACCTATCTTAACACGGAGCGCCATTTTTGTTGACTTCGCGTTTATTGCTTAGTAACACTCGCCAGCTGGTGGTGACGTGTGGAACTTGCCTCGTTAGTCGCATGGCCCCGTGTATGTAGCAGAAATTCTACTGCATGAGTGCATATTTCATCCTGTAGGATTCATTTTCTCATTTTCTGAAAATTAATTTAATCTTTGATGTGACTCCGCGTAGTGTGGTAGAAATTTACTGACGTGTAGGAGAAACTTTCCTTCTTAACTTTCATCCTCAAGACTTGAGCGTGCAGAATATTACGCAACTAAGGGCGTCATAATTTGCATTCAGTGGGTGAATAAATCAGGCGTGTGTGGTAAACGTAACATACAAAACTTATGTGGGGAATAGAGAATATAAATATTGGTTGGAAATCCACAGCAAGAAGAGGTGCCGTTTTGGAAGTCTAGGAATAAATGTGTTAGTATAAAATTTTTGGGGTTGGAGAGTTTCCCAGTTGTGAAAATTTACGGTGTGGACTTCTGGTTATGACCTGCTTAGGTTCGCAGATGGTTATCAACGTTTCGGATGAACTGTGTGTTTCCATCTTCAGAGGAGAATGGTGTTATGACCAAGAACAACATACGCTGGCGTAGATACGATATTTTGGCCCATATACGAAGCTTACCCTTGGTACCTGTTGTACCCACGAGGCACACAACCACTTGTTTGTATAAAATCGTCATAAATAGAATTGGCTTTCAAATGACCGTTTATTTAAATGGCGTTGCTTATACACGTAATTACAAGCAGAATTGCTGTTCTGAGTGTGATATGCATCTTTTTCTGTACTTGTGTCTATTGTTCGTACTATGTATCTAAAGTGTTTGTACTATGTTTGTGTTTGTACTATGTCGTGTTTGTACTATGTTTATCGTGTTTGTACTATGTTCATGTATTTGTACTATGTTTATCATTTGACAACCGGACTACTTGACTTAGATGCCGGACGGCTGGCTAGAAGCCAGAATCCGGAAGGTCCTGCGACCGGCC
>JGI20166J26741_11468474_pt1 | contig 13208 bp, 14 predicted proteins | sample TergutCu122P5_FD_26741 | JGI IMG/M metagenome (IMG submission 26741)
CGGCATCTCTCCAAGGACGACGAACAGCGACCAGATGCCTCCGAAACCATGATCTACATCGCCTTCGCTCACCAACTTCTGCAACGAAGTAAATAGCTTTTGGACGGGTTATAAGCGGCGGTGAGCCAGGGTCGCCAGGCCGCCGAGCAGCATCAGGCCGGTCATGCCGAGCGCCAGGTTGAGCGTCGCGCCCCACAGCGCTGGCGCGATGAGCGCCGCGACCAGGCCGTTGCCGGCCGCTTGCAGGAAGGTCTGGCAGGAGGCGGCGAGACCACGCTGGGCCGGGAAGGGGTCGAGCGCCAGGATGGTCAGGCAGGGCATCGCCAGCGCCATGCCAATGGTGTAGAAAAACAGCGGCAGCACGCTCCACGGCAGACCAGGCGGCAAGGCCAGGTTGATGCCGAGGTTGAGCGCCGCGGCGCTGCTCATCGCCACATAGCCGAGGGCGATGGTCCGCCCCAGCGACAGCCGGCCGGCCAGCCGCCCGGATAGCCAGGAGCCGCACAAGAGGCCGCCGGTGATCGGGCCGAACAGCCACAGGAAAGCGGTTTCCGGCAGGCCGAGATGACGCATCAGAAAGACCGGGGCCGACAGGATGTAGACGAAGGAGCCGGCGAAGTTGAGCGACAGCGCGGCGCAGGCGAAGAGGAAGGCGGGCGAGGTCAGCACCCGCCCGTAAGTGCGCGCCAGGTAGGCGGGTTGCAGCGATTGACGCCGTTCCGGCGGCAGGGTTTCCGGCAGCAGTTGCCAGCAGGCCAGCCACAGGGCGGCGGTCATCAGCGCCAGAAAGGCGAAGACCATCCGCCAGCCGAACCAGGTCTGCAACCAGCCGCCGATGACCGGCGCGGTCGCCGGGGCCAGGGCGAACATCATGGTGATCTGCGCCATCAGCCGCTGGGCGGCGGCGCCGTCGAACAGATCGCGGACGATGGCGCGGCTGACGACAATGCCGGCGCCGGCGGTGACGCCCTGCATGGCGCGCCAGAACCACAGTTGCCCGATGTTGGCGGCGGCGGCGCAGCCCACCGAGGCGATGGCGAACAGGGCCAGCGCGACGAGGATGACCCGGCGGCGGCCGAAGCGGTCGGCGATGGCGCCATGCCACAGGGTCATCACGGAGAAGGCGAACAGATAGGCCGAGAGCGTTTGCTGCACCTGCAATGGGCTGGCGTCGAGCCGGGCGGCGATGTCGGGGAAGGACGGCAGGTAGGCGTCGATGGAAAACGGCCCGAGCGACGACAGCCCGGCCAGCAACGGGGCGATGCCGCGCGTGCTGGCTGCTCTTTCTCCTTCAGCCACGGGCCAGACGTCGGTATTGAATGGCCTCGCCGACGTGCGCGGCGGTAACCGTATCGCTGCCGGCGAGATCGGCGATGGTGCGGGCGACGCGCAGGATGCGGTGCCAGGCGCGGGCCGACAGGCCGAGGCTGCGGCTGGCCTGTTCGAGCAGCTTGCGGCCGCCTTCGTCCGGCGCGCAGCGGGCGTCGACTTCGGCGCTCGTCAGGCGGGCGTTGGCCTTGTTCTGCCGCGCCAGTTGCCGGGCGCGGGCAGCGACGACGCGCCGTTGCACGATGGCCGAGCTTTCGCCGGCCGGCCGGTCGAGCAAGGCTTCCGGCGGCAGGGCGGGGACTTCGATCAAGAGGTCGATACGGTCGAGAAAGGGGCCGGAAAGTTTGCTGCGATAGCGGGCGATCTGATCCGGCGTGCACCGGCAGCGGCCGCTCGCCGCGCCATGATGGCCGCAGGGGCAGGGATTCATCGCCGCCAGCAGTTGAAAATCGGCGGGAAACTCGGCCTGGCGGGCGGCGCGGGCGATGTGGATGCGCCCGGTTTCGAGCGGTTCGCGCAGCGCTTCCAGCACCTTGCGGTCGAACTCGGGCAATTCGTCGAGAAACAGAATGCCTTGGTGCGCCAGGCTGATTTCGCCCGGACGCGGCGGGTTGCCGCCGCCGACCACGGCCACTGCCGAAGCCGAATGGTGCGGCTGGCGATAGGGGCGGCGGCCAAAGTCACACGGTTTGAACTGCCCGGCCAGCGACAGCACGGCGGCCGAGGCGCGGGCCGCGGCCGGTTCCAGATCCGGCATCAAGCCGGGCAGGCGGGCAGCCAGCATCGACTTGCCGGTACCCGGCGGGCCGATCATCAGCAGCGAATGGTTGCCGGCGGCGGCGATTTCGAGCGCGCGCTTGGCCTGCGCCTGACCGCGCACCTCGACCAGATCGGGCAGTGGCGGCGCGGCTTCGCCGGTGGCCGGCGCGGCGGGCGGCAACGCCGCGCGCTCGGTCAGGTGGGCGCAGACGGCCAGCAGCGAAGCCGCCGCGAGAATGACGCCGCTGCCGGCCAGCGCCGCTTCGCTGGCGCTGGCATTGGGCAAGATGAACGTCCGGCCATGATCGGCCCCGCCCAGCGCCATTGCCAGCGCGCCGCGCACCGGGCGCAGTTCACCGGAGAGCGACAATTCGCCGGCGAATTCGTAATCGGCCAGCGGCTTATTCGGCAACTGGCCGCTGGCAGCCAGCACGGCCAGCGCGATCGGCAGGTCGAAGCGGCCCGATTCCTTGGGCAGATCGGCCGGGGCCAGATTGACGGTGATGCGCTTGGCGGGGAATTCAAAACCGGAATTGACGATGGCCGCCCGCACCCGGTCGCGGGCTTCCTTGACTTCGGTATCGGGCAGGCCGACCAGGGTGAAACTCGGCAGGCCATTGGCGAGATGGGCCTCGACCGTGACCGGCGGCGCATGGAGGCCATCCAGCCCGCGGCTGTGGGCGATGGCCAGGGACATGTCGGTTGTCTGCGGAACGGTTTGCGGGACAGCGCGTTATTACTCGCCGCGCGCCTTTTCCAGCGCCTCGACGCGGGCTTCGAGCGCCTTCAGCTTGTCGCGGGTGCGGGCCAGAACCTGGGTCTGCGCATCGAATTCCTCGCGGGTCACCAGATCGAGCCTGGCGAAAGCGCCGCTGACCAGCGCCCTGGCATTCTTCTCGAAATCCTTGACCGGCGAATTGGCCAGCAAAGCGCTCATCTTGGCGCCGATGTCATCCAGAAATTTGGGGTCGAGCATGGTAGTCCTCCGTCGGTGCGGCAGTGTAGCACAGCCGGATTCGCCCCTTCTTTGACCACGACTCGCTGCGGATGCGCGATGACTTGAACTGCCGGGCAACACGTCTTAAACTGAACATGTGCTGACCATGACCATCAAGGAGCAACGAATGGCTACCGCGACCGAACGCATCCCGGTTCTCGTGACCGCGCAGGAAAAAGCGCTGATCGCCAGCATGGCGCGCGACGCCCGTTTGTCGATGGGCGAATTTCTGCGCCGCGCGGCATCCTCGTTTCGTCCCAATGAGGACGAAAAATTGCTGGAGGGCATGATTGAGCAAATGCTGAAAACGACGGCTCAGGCCAATGCCGCGATGGATGATGCGCTGGCCTTCGTCGAAGCCTCCAACCAGCGCATCGCCGCGATGGAAGACAAGGGGGGCGCGCACTGATGGGCGTTGCCGACAAAATGTGGGATGCCCTCACCACGGTCATCAAGATGAACGACAAGGTCGAGCGCATGGCGGGCAGCATCAAGGCGCAGCAGGAAAAAATCGAAACCCTGACCGAGCGCGTGATCCGCCTCGAAACGGCGCTGGAAATCGCCCTCGCCCGCCCTGCCGGTAGTCGCTCGCCGACCCGGCGGATTGAAAACAAAGGCTGATTGCGCGCCGGGTCAGGCCAGGTTTTGCGCGATTCAGCGTTGAGCGCGCGCGTCAATGTAGGGCCGGGCTTGCAGCAGGACGACACGGCCATCGGCGGCGAAGGCCCACTCGATGTCCTGCCCGCTGCGGTCGTCGAGGACGGCCTTGACCAGCAGGGCGGTTCTGGCCAGCAGGAGTATCTGCGCGTCGTTGAGCACGTCGCTGACAGGGTCGGTCGGGATTTCCTTCAGCCCGCCGTTTTCATCGAGTTGCAGTTCGGTCACTTCGCCGGAACGCGAAAAGCGCTGGATCGCATGGCTCCAGGCATCGTACAGCGCCTGTTCGGCGATGCGTTGGCCATCGACGACGCGCACCCCGAGGCCGCGCTTGGCCGAGATGTAGACCACGTGCTGCCGCGAAGGGTCGAAGGGATCGCGGGTAATCATGACGCCGGCAGTGCGGGCGGCAACCGCCGTCTGCACGAAAACCGCCATTTGCACCCGCTCGTGCGGCAACCGGGCGGCGCGGCGCGCTGCAAAGGCTTCGGCGTTGTAAACCGAGGCCCAGACGGTCTTGACGGCCTGCGCCAGCGCCTGCGCATCGGTGACGTTGGGCACGGTCGTATACAGACCGGCTCCGCTGAAGTTCGACAAATCTTCCGCATTGGAACTGCTGCGCACGAATACGCCCTGGCCGGCGAGTTGGCCCCGCCAGCGGACAATCCACTCCTGCGTCCATGAGTCGGACACGGGGAGCTTGACCAGTTCGGCGCGCAGTTGTTCGAGCGCCCGGCGGCGCACGGCGCTGGATTGATCGAAGCGCTCGGTCGCCAGCGTCTGTTTGATGAGCGCCTGCGCCGCCGGCTGCGCCATGAAAGCGGCGAATTGCGCGTAGGGAATGCAAAACCCATCAGGCACGGGCGCGATGTCGCCCAGCCGGCCCTGCTGGCGCGCCTGTTCGAGCACGCCGAGCCGCGCCGCCTTGGCGCCGCAGCGCGCCGCGTCTTTTTCCGCCAACCGCAAGAGGGGAATCAGCGCGGGCCGGGTCGTATCCGGCGGCGACAACAGCGCCGCCGCCGGGCGCGCCGGGCGCACGGGCGGGCCGCTGGCCTTTTGCAGGCGGTAGCCATTGCGGTCGGCTTGCAGGCGCACCCACTGGCCGTCCCAGTCGCGCAACTGCTCCGGCGCATCGCGCAGGTAAATGTTCGGCACGCCCCAGCCCTTGGCGAGCAGGTTGACATGCGACAGCGCCGTCGAGGGCTGCGCCAGAATCACGCCGGCCACCGGCGGCAGGCTCAACGGCGCTTCGCTCAACACCACGATGTCGGTGGGCGCGATGTCGTCTGGCAAATCCGCGTCGAGCTTGCCGACGATGCGCAACCGCCCCTGGGTCTTGCCCGTGTTGAGCGCCAGATAAGCGCGCTGGGCGGCGATCTGCGCCTGCGTGATCGCTTCCATGTGCGAGGCGTCCGCCGCCCGCTCCTGCTGGGTCGAATTGGCCTTGAAAGTCAGCGGCTGAAAGAAGGTCGCGCCGAGCGCCGCAGCCGTTTCGCGCAGCAGATCGGGGCTGGTCTGGTCGCCGTCCCAGTATTCAAACAGCCAGCGCTTCAGTTCGGGATGAAAGCTCACCGTGCCGAGGATGAAACGGCGCGTGGGAGAGAAATAGAAGCTCTCCAGCGTGGCGTGATCGAGATTCAGCACCAGCCGCTGCCCGCGCAGAAAATCCTCGTGCAGCGCAAAGCGCGCCGTATTGACGTAGTGCGTCTGCCCGCTGGCGCGGTCGATGACAAACAGCGCATGCGGCATCGCGGCGGGCGTACCGGCGTCGTAAATGCGGGCGATGGTGTCGAATTGCTCGCGGGATTCGATGCGCGGCAGCGCGTTGGGCGCTCGCGCATCGGCGCTGGCCGGCGCCAGCGCAATCCCGGCCCGGCGCGCGACGAAGGCGGAGGGCTTGTCGGCGGTTTGGGCGTATGCGATGGCGGTGGCGAGCAGTTGAACCGCAAAAGCCGCGCCGGCAAGTTTTTGCAGGATCATGGGTACGCCTGACCGACCCCTTACTTGATGAGCGGCAGCAGGGCGCGGAATTCGTCGGTGCCGGCGCGGCGCAGCCATTCGAACAGCACCATCTCGGTGGTCACGATTTGTCCGCCGAGGGCGCGCAGGCGTTCGCTGGCGGCGTCGCGGCTGGCCGGGGTGCGCGATGAGGCGGCGTCGGCGACGAGGAAAACCGCGAAATTATCCGCAAGCAGGTCGCAGGCGGTTTGCAGCACGCAGACGTGGGTTTCGGTGCCGGTCAGGATGATCTGGCGGCGGTTGGCGGCGCGCAGCAGATCGAGCACGCCCGGTTCGGCGGCGCAGGAGAAATGCGTTTTCTCGAAAAAGCGGGCATGGCCGGCGGCGGCGCGGATGGCGGCGAGACTGGGGCCGAGGCCGCGCACGTACTGCTCGGAGACGAAGGCCGGCACGCCCAGTTGTGCCGAGGCGCGGAGCAGGCGCGCCGAGTTGGCGGTGACCGTGTCGGCGTCGTGGATGGCCGGCGCGAGTTTTTCCTGAATATCGACGACCAGCAGCAGGGAATTGTCGCGGTCGATCAACATGGCGTCAGCGGAACACAATCGTCTTGTTGTCGTGCACCAGCACCCGGTCTTCCAGGTGGTAGCGCAGGCCGCGGGCGAGCACCGTCTTTTCGATGTCCTTGCCGTAGCGCACCATGTCTTCCGGCGAATCGGAATGGTCGATGCGGATCACGTCCTGTTCGATGATCGGCCCGGCGTCCAGCTCGCTGGTCACGTAGTGGCAGGTCGCGCCGATCAGCTTGACGCCGCGCGTGTAGGCCTGGTGGTAGGGTTTGGCGCCGGCGAAGCTGGGCAGGAAGCTGTGGTGGATGTTGATGATCCGGCCGGCCAGCGCCGCGCACAGTTGCGGCGAGATGATCTGCATGTAGCGGGCGAGCACCATGGTGTCGCCGCGCACGTCGTCGAAAATGCGGCGGATTTCGGCGTCGGCGGCCGGTTTGTTGTCGGCGTTGACCGGCACGTGATGAAAGGGGATGCCGTGCCACTCGACAAAACCGCGCAAGCTGTCGTGATTGGAGATGACGCAGGGAATCTCGATGTCAAGCTCTTTGGCCTGCCAGCGCGCCAGGAGGTCGTACAGGCAGTGCTCCTGTCTGGAGACGAGGACGACGACGCGCTTCTTGATGGCGCTGTCGTTGATTCGCCAGGTCATCGCCAGCGGCTCGGCGACTTCGGCCTGGAAGCGCTCGCGGAATTCGGCGAGCAGAAAGGGCAGTGACGACGCCTTGATTTCGATGCGCATGAAATAGCGGCGGGTCAGCGCGTCGGCATGGAAACTGGATTCGAGTATCCAGCCGCCGTGCCCGGCGATGAAGCCGGATACCTTGGCGATGATGCCGACCTGATCGGGGCAGGAGGCGGAAAGCGTGTAGAAACGGTCGCTGGGCATGGGCGGGCGGTCAGATCTTGGCGAAAGCCTTGTCGATTTCCTGGCGCAGGTCGTCGTAGTTGACGACCACCGGGAATTGCGGGAATTCGCGGATGACGTTTTCCGGCGGATGGAAGAGGATGCCGCCGTGCGCCTCGCCGAGCATCGCCGTATCGTTGTACGAATCGCCGGCGGCGACGATCTTGAAGCGCAGTTCCTTGAAGCGCTTGACCGCCTCCTGCTTCTGGTTCGGCATGCGCAAGTGATAATTGACCAGCATGCCGGCGGCGTCGGCTTCGAGCGAATGACAGAACAGCGTCGGCCAGCCCAGTTGGCGCATCAGCGGGTGGGCGAATTCGTAGAAGGTGTCGGACAGGATGATGACCTGATAGGTTTCGCGCAGGGCGTCGAGAAAAGCGCGGGCGCCGGCCATCGGCCCCATCGCGGCGATCACCTTCTGAATATCCGGCAGACCGAGCTGGTGCTGGCGCAGGATATTCAGGCGGTAGCTCATCAGTTTGTCGTAATCCGGCTCGTCGCGGGTCGTGCGCATCAACTCGGGAATGCCGGTGCGCCTGGAGAATTCGATCCAGATTTCGGGGACGAGCACCCCTTCGAGGTCGAGACAGACGATTTGCACGGACGGACTCCCAAGGCGGCGAAAACTCGCGATTTTACCCGATTACGCCTGGGGCTTTGCTGACGCCGCAACCAGTACCCAGGTCACGGCCCGTTTCAGGGATAAAGTCATATTCATCTACAACGTTCGGCCAATTTACACCCTGCCTGTGTGCGGCTATATTCGACGTCAATGATCGAACGGAAACGGACATGGATGCCGAGCAGGGAATTCAGGATGAACGACGCCAGCAGGATGTCGGGCCGCCGCCCGATTGTGTCGAGCGGCGAGTGCAGGTCGAGGTCGAAGAAGTCGAAATGACGGCCAGTCAGTTTACCCGTCATTTCGGCGTTATCGCCGAGCCGGCCGCAGCTACCCCCCCCGCGCGCGGGGGGGGTAGCTGCGAATGCCAATGGGAATTACAGCGTCACCTGCGCGCCCAGTTCGACGACGCGGTTCGAGGGGATGCGGAAGAAGGCCGTGGCGCTGCTGGCGTTGCGGAACATGACGATGAACAGCCGGGTGCGCCAGTAGGCCATGCGCGCGCCGAACCTGGGGATGATCGTCTCGCGGCCGAGGAAGTAAGAGGTTTCCATCGGCTCCAGCGGCAGGCCGCTGGCGGCGGCGAGAGCCAGGGCGGCCGGGATGTCCGGCTCGTCCTTGAAGCCGTAGCGGACGACGACCTGGGCGAAATCATTGGGCAGACGGTTGACGTCGACGCGCTCGCTGTCGGGGACGTAGGGCACGTCGGCGACGCGGACGCTGAGGATGACCACATGCTCATGCAACACCGTGTAGTGCTTCATGCTGTGCAGCAGCGCGTGCGGCACGGCGTCGGGGTCGGGCGTCATGAACACCGCCGTGCCCGGCACGCGGCCGATGCCGCCGATGCTGGCGATGAAGGGTTGCAGCGGCATGGTGTCGGCGGTAAGGCGCTCGGTCAGCAGTTCGCGGCCGCGCTTCCAGGTCGTCAGCAGGGTAAAGATCAAAGCCCCGAAAATCAGCGGGAACCAACCGCCGTCAGGAATTTTCAGCGTGTTGGCAAGAAAGAAGCTGAGGTCGATGACGATGAAGGGCAAGGCGCCGAGCACGGCGCGGATCGGGTGCCAGCGCCACAGCCAGATGGCGACGGCGATGGCCAGGAAATTGGTCATCAGCATGGTGCCGGTCACCGCGATGCCGTAAGCGCCCGCCAGTTTCGACGAGGAGCCGAAGCCGACGACCAGCCCGATGATGGCGATCAGCATCAGCCAGTTGACCGCCGGCAGATAGATTTGCCCGATCTGGCTGTCCGACGTGTGCTGCGTTTCCAGGCGCGGCGTGTAGCCAAGCTGCATGGCCTGGCGGGTCATCGAGAAAGCGCCTGAAATCACCGACTGCGACGCGATGACGGTGGCGGCGGTGGCCAGCAGCACAAGCGGATAGCGGCCCCATTCGGGGGCCAGCAGGTAGAAGGGATTTTCGGCGGCGGCCGGGTTGGCCAGCAGCAGCGCGCCCTGGCCGAAGTAATTGAGAACCAGCGCCGGCAGCACGTAGCGAATCCAGGCAAACTGAATGGGCTTGGCGCCGAAATGCCCCATGTCGGCATACAGCGCCTCGGCACCGGTCAGGCAGAGAACGACCGCGCCCAGGGCGAGGAAGCCGAGCCAGGAATTGCCGGTCAGGAAGCGCAGCGCATGCAGCGGATTGACCGCTGCCAGCACGGCCGGGTTGCCGATGATGGCGACGCCGCCGAGCAGCGCCATGACCGCGAACCAGAGCGCCATCACCGGCCCGAACAAGGCGCCGACCTGGGCCGTGCCGCGCCGCTGGTAGATGAACAGCAGCGCCAGCACGGTGAGGGTGATCGGCTGGATGTAGGCATCGAAAGCCGGCGTGATGACGGCCAGGCCCTCGACCGCCGACAAGACCGTGATGGCCGGCGTGATGATGCCGTCGCCATAGAACAGGGAGGCGCCGATCAGGCCGCAGACGATCAACGCCCGCCGCTGCCAGCTACCCGCCTGGCTGCGGTGCAGGGCCAGCGTCATCAGCGCGATGATGCCGCCTTCGCCCTTGTTGTCGGCGCGCATGACGAAGCTGACGTATTTGAGCGTGACGACGATGATGAGCGCCCAGAAGAACAGGGACAGGATGCCGAGCACGTTGTCCGGCGTGATCGGCACCGGGTGATGGATGCCGCTGAAAACCTCCTTCATCGAGTACAGCGTGCTCGTGCCGATGTCGCCGAAAACCACGCCGAGAGCGGCGAGGGTCAGGGTGACCAGCTGTTTTTTGTCGTATTCTTTTTGCATGCTACTTCCCCAGGCGCGGCAGCGGAATGCGCCGCAAACAGCGCCGCCATTGTCGCTGGAGCGCCGTGAAAATGGCGTAATATTACTCCTCGCGCCTTGCCCCGTTGGGCTTTTTACCGATCATCGCTGGCCCGTCGGACAGGGGAACCCCCCGGATTTACCCATGACCGTCGAGGAAATGAAATGAGCGCTTCGCTGTTCGCCGCCCGGCCAACGCCGATGTCCCGCGCCGCGCGCCAGCCCTCCGGCCCGACTGCGCCGTTGCCGAAATGATGGGGAAAATCAAGGCCAGCCTGCTGTCGCTGCGCGATCTGTTCGCGACCGCGTGGTGGATCATCCTGATCGTCGGGGTGGGTTTCATCGTCGCCTGGCAGTTCGTCAAACCCGCGCCGCCCAGCCACATCGTCATCAGCGCGGGTAGCGAGAGCGGGGCCTATTACCTGTTCGCCCAGCGCTACGCCGCCATCCTGGCGCGCAGCGGCGTGACGCTGGAAGTTCGCGCTTCCAACGGGTCGTATCAAAACATCAAGCGCCTGGAAAAGGGCGAGGCGGATGTCGGCTTCGTCCAGGGCGGCGTCATCGAGCCGCCGACCGATCCCGATGCCGTTCCAGACAACGATCTGTACTCGCTCGGCAGCATTTTCTACGAACCGATCTGGGTTTTTTATCGCAGCAAAAAACCGCTGACCCGGCTGGCCGATCTGCGCGGCAAGCGCATCGCCATCGGCCAGGAAGGCTCGGGCATTCGCCGCCTGGCCAGGCGTCTGCTGGAAGCCAACGAAATCGACATCGACGCCAGGCTGCTGCCGCTCGATGGCCTCGATGCCGCCGAGGAATTGCAGCAGGGGCGCATCGACGCGGCCTTCATCATCGCCGCCGAGAGTGCGCCGGTGGTGCAGGTGCTGCTGCGCTCGCCCGACGTGCGCCTGATGAGCTTCGCCCAGGCCGACGCCTACCAGCGCCGCTTTCCCTTCCTGACCCAACTGACGCTGCCGCAGGGCGTCGCCGATCTGGTTCGCAACTACCCGCCGAAAGACATCCGCATGCTGGCCCCGGCCGCCAGTCTGGCCGTCCGCGGCGACCTGCATCCGGCGCTGCAAACCCTGCTGCTGCAAGCGGCCAGCGAGGTGCACGGGGGCAACGGCTTCTTCCAGAAAGCCGGCGAGTTTCCGTCCGCTTTGGCCCCGCTGCTGCCGCTGTCGCCGGAAGCCGCACGCTACTACAAGTCGGGGCCGCCCTTCCTGCAACGCTACCTGCCGTTCTGGCTGGCCGTGCTGATCCAGCGCCTGATCGTGCTGCTGGTGCCGGTCATCGCCCTGCTCATTCCGCTGCTGCGCATCGCCCCGGCCTTCTACAGTTGGCGGGTGCGCTCCAAGGTTTTCCGCTGCTACGGCGGGCTGCGCGCCCTCGAAGATGACATCCGCGAGCGCTTCGACGCAGCCCGGCTGGCCGATTACCGCCGCCGCCTCGACGCGCTCGACGAGACGGCGCGCGAACTGCACATCCCGCTCGGCTTCACCGATCTGACCTACACGCTGCGCGAGCACGTCAATCTCGTGCGCAACATTCTCGACAGGCTGGAGCAACAAGCGCCATGAAGACCTTTCTGATCGCCAATCCCAAGGGCGGCTCCGGCAAGAGCACGCTGGCCACCAATCTGGCGGGCTATTTCGCCAACCGCGGCGTCAAGGTCATGCTCGGCGACACCGACCGCCAGCAATCGGCGCGCGAATGGCTGGCCCTGCGCCCCCCGGAGTTGCCGGCCATCGCCACCTGGGAAATCGGCCCGGACAAGGTCGCCCGCCCGCCCGCCAAAACCAGCCATATCGTCCTCGATACGCCGGCCGGCCTCGGCGGCAAGGCGCTCGACAAGGTGCTGAAACTGTCGGCGCGCGTCATCGTGCCGGTGCAGCCGTCGCTGTTCGATATGCTCGCCACCCGTCAATTCCTGCGCACGCTGCTGGCCGAGAAAGTCGTGCGCAAGGGCAAGGCCGATGTCGCCGTGATCGGCATGCGGGTCGATGCGCGGACGCGGGCGGCGGTCGAACTGGAAAATTTCTTCGCCACCCTCGATCTGCCGGTGCTGACCTGCCTGCGCGACACCCAGGTCTACGTCCAGGCCTGCGCCGCCGGCATGACCCTGTTCGACCTGCCACCCGCCCGCGCCGAGCGCGATCTGGCGCAGTGGCGGGCAATCATCAACTGGGTCGAGGCAGCTTGAGTTGGCGATGCCCGCCGCCTGGCTCCTGAAAAACCTGTTCGCCACGCTGCTGCTGCCACCGGCCAACGGCCTGCTGCTGCTGGCGTTGGCCGGCCTGTTCCGGCGGCGGCGCTGGGCCGCCGGGCTGGCGACCGTCGGCGCGCTGCTGTTGCTGATCCAGAGCCTGCCGCCGGTTGCCGGCTGGCTGACCGGCACGCTGGAAGAACGCGCCGGGCCGGCGCTCGCCGATCCCGGCGCTGCCGAGGCCATCGTCATCCTCGGCGGCGGCTTGACCGATGCGGCCGAATACAGCGGCGGCGTCACGCTGAACCCGCGCAGCCTGGCGCGCGCCCGCTACGGCGCCGTGCTGGCCCGGCGCTATTCTCTGCCGGTGCTGGTCAGCGGCGGCGTGCCGGTCAATGCCCGGCGTTCCGAAGCCGAGGTGATCGGCGAGGCGCTGGAGAACGAATTCGGGATCGAGGTCCGCTGGCGCGAGAATCGTTCGCTGGATACCGCCGACAATGCGGCGCTGTCGGCCGAACTGCTGCGTGAGGCCGGCATCCAGCGCATCATTCTGGTCACCCAGGCTTTCCACATGCCCAGGGCGCGCCGCCTGTTCACGGAAACCGGGCTGGAGGTGACGCCAGCGCCAACCGAACTGGGCCAGCGCTCGATCTGGCCGGAGCATTTTCTCGACTGGCTGCCGCAAATCAACGCCCTGCATGCCACCCACTACGCACTGCACGAGTGGCTGGGCATCGCCTGGCTGGACTTGCAGGCCCTGCTGCACCGCGCCCGATCGGACTCTTGAAAACAGCGGCAGCCGGTTGCCGCCGAGCCATTCATTCCATTTTTAGAGCGAATTCGGTTCAAATGCTTACACAATCTGGCGCTGCTCCCCCCATCCCAACCTTCCCCCGCAGGCGGGGGAAGGGGCTTTGTTCCCTCCCCTGCTTGCGGGGG
>JGI20166J26741_11468585_pt1 | contig 13207 bp, 7 predicted proteins | sample TergutCu122P5_FD_26741 | JGI IMG/M metagenome (IMG submission 26741)
TGCGCGATCTGCCCAATAAAGAATTCATCGTCGCCACCGACGCCGGCATCTTCCATAAAATGCGGCAGTTGGCCCCGGACAAAATCCTCATCGAAGCGCCGGCGGTGGGCATCGGCGGCGACTGTCAGAGTTGCGCCCATTGCCCATGGATGGAGATGAACAGTTTGGCCAATCTGGCCGAAGCGCTGCGCACTGGCGTGGGTGAAATTAAGGTGGCGCCGGAACTGGCGGCGAAGGCGCGGCTGCCGATTCAGCGGATGCTGGATTTTGCTAAACGGATGAAAAGTTGAAGAATCTGTCCCCTGTTGCGTGCATACAAAAAAGTGCTATTATATTTTCAACATGGAACGATACTTTGAATGGGACACGAAAAAAGCGGAAAGCAATTTCCGCAAACATGGCATCACCTTTGAAGATGCCGCGATTGTATTCAATGATCCGTTTGCCATTTCGGAACAAGACCGCATTGAAAACGGTGAATGCCGTTGGCAAACAATAGGCATGTCCAGCGGCTGTTTGTTGCTGTTGGTGGCGCATACACTGCGGTCTGAAGAACAAGACATTGAAATAGTACGAATTATTAGCGCCCGTCGTGCGGTCCGAAAAGAAAGGAGACGTTATGAGCATGGTGAGATACAAACAAAACGAATTGCCGCCGTTGACAGAAAAGCGTAAGGCGGAGCTTAGGGCATTAGCGGAAAGACCAGACAGCGAAATCGATCTCAGCGATATTCCTCTCTTGGATGAAAAATTCTGGCAAAACGCTGTGCGGAACCCTTTTTACAAGCCGGTCAAAACACACGCCACCGTTCGGATTGATTCAGATGTGATGGCTTGGCTCAAACGGCAAGGCAAGGGCTACCAGACAAGGATGAATGCAATACTGCGCAAAGCAATGCTTGAAGAACTTGGCGCATAATGCAGCGTATCCGGGATTTTTTTTCTGGACAGCGCGGAAAAAGCAAAAAAAACGGGGAAGCGGCCAGAGCCGTTTCCCCGTTATTCTCAGGCTGGTTGATCAGCCATCATTTTCTTCCCGCAAAGTTTACTTCTTCTCCGGCTCCATCGCCGCCGCCCGGCTTTGCAAGAATTTCCAGGTGCGAAGCGCGTCTTTTTGCGACTCGGCCATGAGACGGTCGGCGTCCTGCGGGTTGATCTGCTTCAAAGCGCGATAGCGGTTCTCGTTCAAAGCATAATCGGCAAAGGGAATCGTCGGCTCTTTGCTGTCGATGGTGAAAGGATTTTTCCCTTCTTGCTCGAGCGTTGGGTTGTAGCGGTACAAGGGCCAGTGGCCGCAGGCGACCGCCTTTTTCTGTTGATCGAGGCCCTTGGCCATATCGATGCCGTGGTTGATGCAATGGGAGTAACAAATGAGAATCGATGGCCCATCGTAGGCTTCGGCTTCGGCGATGGCCTTGACCGCCTGGTTCGGATTGGCGCCCAAGGCGATGCGGGCGACATAGATATTGCCATAGGTCGAAAAGATCATGCCAATATCTTTTTTCGGCGTCTTTTTGCCGCCAAAGGCGAACTGCGCCGTCGCGCCCCGTGGCGTCGATTTTGACATCTGGCCGCCGGTATTCGAGTAGACCTCGGTATCCAAGAGAAGCACATTGACATTCTCGCCGGAGGCCAGCACATGGTCGAGACCGCCATAGCCAATGTCGTAGCCCCAGCCGTCGCCGCCGATGATCCACACCGATTTTTTCACCAGATAATCGGCCATGCCCAGGAGGCGCTTGGCCGCGGGCTGGCTAAGGGTGGCCAAAGCCGCCTTCAATTCGGCGACGCGGGCGCGCTGCGCCTCGATCTCGTTTTGCGTGCCCTGCGGCGCATGCAGGATGGCGTCAGCCATCGCCTGGCTGATCGCTCCATTGGCGGCCAGCTCGGTTACAATCTCCGCCGCTTGCCCGGCCAGCTTATTGACGGCAAAACGCATCCCCAGGCCAAATTCGGCGTTATCCTCGAACAGGGAATTGGCCCAGCTCGGCCCGCGCCCGTCGGCGCGTTTGGCGTAGGGCGTGGTCGGCAGGTTGCCGCCATAGATCGAGGAACAGCCGGTGGCATTGGCGATCATCATCCGGTCGCCAAACAGTTGGCTGACGAGTTTGATATAGGGCGTTTCGCCGCAGCCGGCGCAGGCGCCGGAGAACTCGAACAAGGGCCGCAGCAACTGGCTGCCTTTGATCGTCGAGGGGCTGACCCGGCCCGGCTCGATTTCTGGCAGGCTGAGGAAATATTTCGCCTTCGGGCGTTCGGCGTTGCGCAGCTCCTCGGTGTTGGCGGTCATCTGCAGGGCCTTGGTTTTGGCCGGGCAGGCCTCCATGCACAAGGTGCAGCCGCAGCAATCCTCGGTGAAAACCTGGATGGTAAACTTTTCCCCCTTGAATTCTTTGCCGGTCGCCGCCACGAACTTCATGCCGGCCGGGGCCTTCTTGGCATCGGCGGCGCTCGCGAGCTTCATGCGGATGGCGGCGTGCGGGCACACCAAGGAACATTGGCCACACTGGATGCAGTTTTCCGGCAGCCAATCCGGGCAGAAAACGGCGATATTTCTCTTTTCGTACTGGGTGGTGGCGGTCGGCCAGGTGCCGTCGTTGGGAATCTGCGACACCTTCAACTGATCGCCTTTGCCCTGAATCATCATGGCGGTGACTTCTTTGACAAAGGCCGGGGCGTCCTCCGGCACCGTCAGCGGCATCGGGTGGCCATCGACTTTATCCGACAGCGGCACCTCGACGATATTGGAAATAGCGGCGTCGACGGCGGCGTAATTCATTTTGAGCACCTTGTCGCCCTTGGTGCCGTAGGTCTTTTTGATGGCGTTCTTGATGGCGTCAACGGCCTCTTCTTTGGTCAGGATGCCGGAGATCATGAAGAAGGCCGTCTGCATGATCATGTTGATGCGCGCCCCCAGCCCCAGCGCCTGTCCTAAAGAAATGGCGTCGATGATGTAGAAGTTCGCCTTCTTGGCGATGAGATCGCGCTGCACAGTCGTCGGCAGATGCCCCCAGATTTCATCCTTTTTGAAAGCGGTGGTCAATAAAAAGGTGCCGCCTTCCTGGAGATTGGCCAGCATGTCGTACTGGTCGAGGAAGGTGAAATTGTGGCAGGCGATAAAATTCGCCTTGTTGATTAAATATGGGGCGACAATCCGGTTTTTGCCGAAACGCAGATGCGAGGTGGTGATCGAACCGGATTTTTTCGAATCGTAGACAAAATAGCCCTGGGCCATGTTGTCGGTTTCGCCGCCGATGATTTTGATCGTGTTCTTGTTGGCGCCAACGGTGCCGTCGGCCCCCAAGCCGTAAAACATGGCGCGGTAGACATCTTCGCCTTCGATCGAGAAAGAACGGTCATAATCGAGGCTGGTCAGGGCGACATCATCGTGCGGCCCGACACAGAATTTATTTTTCGGCGACATGGCGGCCATATTGTCGAACACCGCCTTGACCATGGCCGGCGAAAACTCGGCGGAACCAAGGCCGTAGCGCCCAGACAGGATGAAAGGCGGTATGGCGCTGGGATTTTTCTCGACCGCCTCGCTGACGGCGGCGCGAACATCGAGATAAAGCGGCTCGCCCATCGAGCCTGGTTCTTTGGTGCGGTCAAGCACGGTGATGCGCTCGACGCTCGGCGGCAAGGCATTGACCATGGCCCGGCCATCGAAGGGGCGGTAGAGGCGGACGATGACGAGGCCAACTTTTTCACCCTGGGCCACGAGATAATCAACGGTCGAGGCCACGGTTTCAGAACCGGAACCCATCATGACGATGACATCGGTGGCGTCGGGGGCGCCGTAGTAATCAAACAGGTGATACTGACGACCGGTGATTTTCGCCAGCTTGTCCATCGTCTCCTGGACGATGGCCGGGGCGGCGGCGTAGTACTTATTCACCGTTTCCCGGCCGATGAAATAGACATCGGGGTTTTGCGCCGTGCCGCGCATGGTCGGATGATCGGGGCTCAAGGCGCGCGCGCGATGGGCCGTGACCAGGTCGTCATCCAGCATCGCCCGCATGTCGTCAAGGTTCAGTTCTTCGATCTTCTGGATTTCATGCGAGGTGCGGAAGCCGTCAAAAAAGTGGACAAAGGGAATCCGCGATTTCAGGCTCGCCTGGGTGGCGACAAGCGCCAGATCCATACATTCCTGCACGTTCTGCGAGCCAAGCATGGCCCAGCCGGTCTGCCGCGCCGCGTAGATATCGCTGTGATCGCCGAAAATGGACAGGGCCTGGCAGGCGATGGCGCGGGCCGAGACATGGAAGACCGTCGGCGTCAATTCGCCGGCAATCTTATACATGTTGGGGATCATCAACAAAAGGCCCTGCGAGGCGGTGAAGGTGGTGCACAAAGCGCCACTGGCCAAAGAGCCGTGGATCGCCCCAGCGACGCCGCCTTCAGACTGCATCTGCGTGACAACCGGCACTGAACCCCAGATATTTTTCCGCATCCCGGCCGCCATGGTGTCGGCTTCGGCGGCCATCGGCGACGACGGGGTAATCGGATAGATGGTAATGACTTCACTGGTGGCGTAGGCGACATGGGTGGTTGCCTGGTTGCCATCAATCGTGACCATTTTACGGGACATGCGATTCTCCTTAGAATAATCGGGGATAAAAACTCCCTCCTGGACTATGACAATCGGCGGAAAACATGCGCCTCGTCGAGGTTCAGCCAGGTCCGGATACGCGCGGCGCCCGGGCGGGAGAGAAAACTAGGTTTACGAAACAGCAAGGGCCAAATTATTTACCCTACGGCAATTATTATACGCATACAAGAAAAAAACGATAGATGCGGTTGCGGGCTGGATTGTCAAAGAGATGGCGGCTCGGCAAGAACAAAACCCGCTCGCCCGGCAAAAAAGCCGGGCGGCGGTGGTTAGAGGTAGACGGCAAAGGCGCCCGTCGTGGCTCAGGCCTTTCCGGCTCTGATTGCCGCCTGCGCCGCCGCCAGGCGGGCAATCGGCGCCCGGTAAGGCGAGCAGCTTACATAAGTCAGGCCGTTTTTGAAGCAGAATTCCACCGAAGCCGGGTCGCCGCCGTGTTCGCCGCAGATGCCGATTTTAAGATCCGGGCGCACGGCGCGGCCCTTTTCGACCGCTATGGCCATCAACCAGCCGACGCCATCGACATCGATGGTCTGGAAGGGATCGGCGGGCAGCATCTTTTTGTCGAGATAGCTCTGCAAAAAGCCGCCGATGTCATCGCGGCTGAAGCCAAAGGTCATCTGCGTTAAATCGTTGGTGCCGAACGAGAAGAAATCGGCGCAACGGGCCATGCGGTCGGCAAGCAAACAGGCGCGCGGGATTTCGATCATCGTCCCATAGAGATAGTCTATTTTCTTCAGGCCGAATTTTTTGCATACCTCGGCGTACACCTGATCGGTAATGACTTTGATCGCCTCGAGTTCCGATACATCGCAGGTCACGGGCACCATGATTTCCGGATGCGGCTTCTTGCCTTCCCGCGCCATTTCAGCGGCGGACTCGAGAATAGCGCGGATCTGCATGGCGGAAATATCCGGATAGGTCAGCCCCAGGCGGACGCCGCGATGGCCCATCATCGGGTTGGATTCGTGCAGCGCTTCGCCGCGTTTGACGACGTCTTCGACGGTAATCCCCAGGGCCTCGGCCAGTTTGGTTTGATTTTCCAGGCTCTTGGGGACGAACTCGTGCAGTGGCGGATCAAGCAGGCGAAAGGTCACCGGCCGGCCGCCCATCACATCCATCGTGTCTTTGACGGCCTTTTTCACATAAGCGAAAAGCTCGCCGGTGGCGGCCGCTATCTCTTTCTCGCTGTCGCTTAAAATCATCTTGCGCAAGAGAAACAAAGGTTCGGCGGAACCCTCGCCATAAAACATATGCTCAGTGCGGAACAAACCGATGCCTTCGGCGCCGAAACCCAGCGCCAGCTTGGCGTCGGCGGGAGTCTCGGCGTTGGCCCGCACGCCCATCGGGCGGAAATGATCAACCAGGGTCATGAATTCCTGAAGACGCGGATTTTCCGTGGAATCGACCAGGGGCAACTCATCCATATAGGCGATGCCTTTGGTGCCGTTCAGGGTCATGACATCGCCTTCCATCAAAAGAATATCGGTGCCAAGCACCCGCGCTTCTTTCGCCACCGGATTGATGCGCAATTCCCCGGCGCCGACGACGCAGCATTTGCCCCAGCCGCGCGCCACCAGCGCCGCGTGGCTGGTCATGCCGCCACGGGCGGTGAGAATGCCCTCGGCGACCCGCATTCCCTCGACATCTTCCGGGTTGGTTTCTTCCCGCACTAAAATGACCTTTTCGCCGCGCCGGTGCCATTCGACAGCGTCAGCGGCGTGGAAGACGATTTTGCCGACCGCCGCCCCCGGCCCGGCCGGCAGGCCGGTGGTGACCGGGATGACCTTTTTCTCAAAGTCTGGATCGCAGATCGGATGCAAAAGTTCGTCAAGCTGCGCCGGGTTGACGCGGCAAACGGCGGTCTTCTCGTCGATCAATCCTTCATGGAGCATATCCATGGCCATGTTCAAAGCCGCTGTGCCGGTACGTTTGCCAACCCGGCATTGCAGCATGAACAACTCCCCTTCCTGGATCGTGAACTCGATGTCGAGCATATCCTTGAAGGATTTTTCCAGGATAGTTCTCACCTCGCTGAGTTCGGCATAGGTCTTGGGCATGGATTCCTCCATGCTTTTCAGATGCTTGTTCTGTTCGTTTTTGGTGGCGTCGTTCAAAGGATTGGGCGTGCGGATGCCGGCAACCACGTCTTCCCCTTGGGCGTTGATCAGCCATTCGCCGTAAAACAGATTTTCGCCGGTGGCCGGATTGCGGGTGAAGGCGACGCCGGTGGCCGAGGTATCGCCCATGTTGCCGAAAACCATCGACTGGACGTTGACCGCCGTGCCCCACTCCTCGGGAATGTGCTCAATCTGACGGTAAGAAATGGCCTTTTTGCCGTTCCAGCTCTTGAACACCGCTTTGATGCCGCCCTCCAACTGGGCGCGGGGATCGTCGGGGAAGGGTTCGCCCAAAAATTCCTCAATTCGCCATTTGAATTCCTCGACAAGGAATTGCAGATCCTCGGCGGAGAGCTCGGTGTCAGAGGTCATGCCCTTGCCTTTGACGTACGTGCTGAGCATGTCGTCCAGTTGCTTTCTGATGCCCTGGTCGCTGTCGATTTCAAAGCCTTCCGATTTTTCCATGACCACATCGGCGTACATCATGATCAGGCGGCGGTAGGAATCCCAGACAAAGCGCGGATTGCCGGTCTTTTCGATCAGACCGGGGATGGTGGTGGTACACAAGCCGATATTCAATACCGTATCCATCATGCCGGGCATCGAACTGCGGGCGCCGGAGCGGCAGGAGACGAGCAAGGGGTTTGACGGGTCGCCGAATTTCTTGCCCATGATTTTTTCGGTGGACGCCATCGCCCGCCAAACATCATCCATCAGGCCGGGCGGCAGTTGCCGGCCTCTGGCATAGTAGTCGGTGCAGACCTCGGTGGTAATGGTAAAACCCGCCGGCACCGGCAAACCCAAGAGCGACATTTCAGCCAGATTCGCGCCCTTGCCGCCAAGAAGGTTTTTCATGTCGGCTCGCCCTTCGGCCTTTTTCGCTCCAAATGTGTATACCCGTTTCATGATAGTCTCTTTCTGAATGTTATTGACAAGGCTTGCAAGGACGTGGCGCGCGCCCAGATGGCCCAATCGCTTTTTTGTATAATGCACGCCGACTTACATCTTACAAAAACTTCATATTCTTCGCAATGGTCTGTATCATAAATTATATTTATGCAGATCGGTAAAAAAACAGTCAGTGGCGCCGGCTATGAGTCTGACGAAATTATCGTTCAGCGCAAACCGATGTTGCTCTCAAACTCGGTAAGGCGTTTGTGGATCGAGCGCAGCTCGGTAATCGTCGTCCAGTTGGAAATGAAAATGGAAAACGACTCCCGCACTTTACTGAAGGCGTTCGAGACCTGCACCAAAACGCCCAAGGTGATGAGTCCGGTAAAGAGCGCCGAACCCATGATCAGATAGGGAACGATGACCATGAGCTGCTCAAAAAAATTGATCCAGATGTCGAAATAGCCATAATGGAGAAACAGGCGGTGATAATTGATTTTTAGGCCGGTGAAAAGCTGTAGCAAAGTTTCAGGCTGGCCGTAACCGGCCTTGTCGTCCTCGGCGTAAACCAATTCCTTACGAAAGGCCGCCTCAACCTTCTGATTGTTGTATTCCAACCCTGGCAGCTTGATGCCAACGATCCAGGAAATGAGCAGGCCGCCCAAAGAGACGAGCAGCGCCACCCAGACCAGGCTGCCGGGAATTTCTTTCAAACGCGGCAAATCGACGCCCGCCGACAGATTCCAGAGAATCGGCAGAAAGGCGAAAAGGGTCATGGTCGCCCGCGCCACCTGGAGTCCCATGGATTCGACAATACGGGCGAAACGATACACATCCTCCTGGATACGCTGGCTCGAACCCTCGATGTCTTTTTCCACCCGCCGCCAGTGGTCAAGATAGGAAAAGGTCATCGCCTCCCGCCAGCGGAAGGCATAAATCCGCGTGAAATAGGCGGTCAAGGTGGCAATCAGCACATAAGGGAAGGCCAATTTGCCAAAAATCAGCATCTGCGCCCAGAATTCATCCACCGAATGCTCGGTGGCTTTTTGCAGGATATTGTAAAAAGCGCCGTACCAGGCGTTGATTTTCACCGTCAATTCGACCTGGACGTAGAGCGAGGCCAAGAGCAGCGCCGCGCCGCCCCAGGCCCAGAGAAACCATCTTTTATTTGCATAAAACGCGCGGAACATAGAAAATACCTCTGTGCAAAGAAAAATCTGAAACAAACGCATCCGGCGACAATACCCCATTGCCGCCGGATTCGCTCGCAGTCATGCCACTGGCTGGCATCCACGAATTTTCCTAAAATGTTTTCTCTTTGCCCCTTTAAAAAAATAAAACCATGCGTCAGAAACTTTTCCTCGGCCTCGCTTTCGTCGCGGCCTTTCTGCCTTTTGCCTGGCGGCTGACGCCGCAACCGGCCTGGGAACCCGCCGGTTTTCTGTCCGACATCGCCTGTGGCCTCATCATTTTTACGCTGGCCATCGCCAGCCCGCGCTGGCTGCGGCTGCCCTTTCTCATTTTATGGGCGATGTTGCAGGTCGGCGCGCAGGAACTGCTTGCCGCCATGCAGCGCTTGCCAAGCTGGCATGATTTCCATTACATGGCCGATCCGGATTTTGTCGGCGCCTCCACCGATGGCCTGCATTTTTCCTCGCCTTATTTAACCGCTCTTATTTTCGCTTCGGCCTTGGCCGCCGGTCTTTTGCCCAGCCGCCCCGTCAGCGGCAAAAAATGGTTTCTCGTGGCGGCGCTGGCGCTTTTTGCCCTGCATTATCCCCTGAGCCGCCATTTTGATGAGCAAAGCGTCGCCGCCCGCTACAACCCTCTGCACTGGCTGGCCACGAGCGGCCTCGCTTCGGACAGCTACGAAGGCGGCCAGGTCGCCATGCCGCCCGGCCTGATCAGCCTTGATCTGACCGGCCAAACCATTATCGCCGAAAAGAAAGCGAAAAATCTTTTGATCATTGTTCTCGAAGGCATCCCCGGCATCTATCATCCGGAAATCCGCGCCGCCTTCACGGCGCCGCCGGCCGACATCAGCATGGACAAACTGGCCGCCGCCACCCCCGATGCCATGCTGATCCCCGATTTTGTCGCGCACAGCCACCAGACCATCCGTGGGCTGTACGCCCTTCTCTGCGGCGATTTCAGCAAACAGTCCTGGGATACGCCAAAGGCCTACGAACTACAAAGCAACCCGGAACGGGCCGGGCAATGCCTGCCGGCGCGCATGGCGGCGGCGGGCTTTGCCACCCATTACTTGCAAGGGGCGGACCTGAATTTCATGGGCAAGGATTGGGTCATGCCGATGCTGGGTTTTCAGAAGGTGTACGGCAAGGAATGGTTCAAAGAGAGAAATCCCTTCCCCTTTAACTGGGGCGTGGTCGATGAGGTCTTTTTCCGTGGCGCGGCCGATTATATCACGGCGCTCGAAACGAAAGGCCAGCCCTGGATGCTGACTATCCTCACCGTCGGCACCCACCAGCCTTACGCCGTGCCGGACGCCATCGCCGCCCGCTATACAAATCGCAAAATCGCCACCGTCGCCCTGCTCGACAAGGCGGTGGCCGATTTCGTGCAAACCTTGCGTAAACGGGGCATTCTCGACAACACCCTGGTGCTCATCACCTCCGATGAATCGCACGGCGCCGAACAGGCCGACTGGATCAGCAGTTGGGGATTGGGCATGGTGTTGACCCCAGGCGAAAAAGCGCCGCGTCTGAAAAAGGGCGGCTATGGCCTCGTCGATGTCGAGGCTTCGATGCTCGATTATTTTGACCTGCCCATGCCGCCCGCGATTATTGGCCGCAGTTTTTTCCGGGACTACCAAACGCCGCGGGAGATGGTCTCGTTTACCACTTCCAAGCGCCGCTGGCATGACACGGCCGGCATCCGTCACGAATGCACGGAGGATGGGTTCTGCCGCATGGTCAAAGCGGCAAGCATTTTAGGGGAACCGGATGATTTTCAGGATGATGCCGCCGGACAAAAGCTCTTCGCCATCGATGCCCAGCTCGACCGCCATTTGACGGCGACCACGGGCGAGCACGGCGAACGCATCCTACAATTCGCCAACGGCGAGCTGCGCCGCCTGCCCGCCAAGGTGCGCGACCACTGGGCGGACAACCTTACCGGCGCCCAGTATCTCGATTTTCCGGCGGGTTCCGAAATAAAGGTCAGGATACGGGTGAAAGCGATGAAAGCGCCGGCCGGTGGCATACAGCTGCGCCTCCTGGCCAAGCAGTGGGAATATGACCAGGAAGACCTTCCGATCCCTGATTTCCCGGTACTGCGCAGTGGCGAAGAATGCCTGGTGGAATTTTCTTTCAAAAACCAGGAGGCACGGCAATCGTTTTCCTTCTATCTCTTGGGCGAAGGGAAAAACGGCCTCATCCGCATGGATGAATTTACCGTGACGGTGACAAATCCCAGTTAATCCTTTTCGGCCGCCACCTTGGCGGATTTGCCTCTGGCCAGCAGGCGGCCGAGGGTAATCACCAACAAGGCCCCCGCCAGCGAGGCCGGGTAGTGCAGCCAGTGGGGATAAGCGGCGAGAAGAGGTTTGACTCCAATATCCGTCACCATCATGCCGCCGGCAATCCAGCCCAAAAGCCCGCCGCCTAACGTAATCACAATCGGAAAACGTTCCATCAGAGCCAGCACCAGCTTGCTGCCCCAGACGATGATTGGAATACTGATGGCGATGCCAAACACCACCAGCAGCATGTCGCCATGGGCTGCCCCGGCAACGGCAATGACGTTATCAAGGCTCATCGCCGCGTCGGCGATGACGATGGTTTTTATCGCCGCCCATAGGGTGTCGCCGCCTTTGATATCCGTGTGATCGTCTTTTTCCGGCAAGAGCAGTTTGACGCCAATCCACAAAAGCAAGAGGCCGCCAACAATTTTCAAAAAAGGCAGGGCGAGAATCTGCAAAGCGAAAAAAATCAGAATCACCCGCAGGGCGACCGCGCCGAAAACGCCCCAGAAAATCCCCTGATTGCGCTGTTTAACCGGCAATCGCCGGCAGGCCAAGGCAATGACCACGGCGTTGTCGCCACCCAAAAGGATATCAATGATGACAATTTGCAGCACCGCCACATAAAATTGCGGGGTCAACATCTCAAGCATTGTAAAAGTCCATAACAAAGGGCCAAGGGAAAAAAGAAAAAAGCGGCCAGCGCTCCGCGCGCCAGCCGCCTTTTATCGAACGAAAAAAACGATTGCCCAAGCCGTTATTGGCAAGGCACCTGATAACTGCGCATCACCGGGCGGGAGAACGGCACCCACACGACATTGCCATTGGGGTCATACTGATACTCGCCCGTGACCTCGCGAGTCTCGCTGCACATGCGCGACCCGGGCTGCATCATGGCGACCGGCTGCTGCACCACCACCGGCGGAGTCGTAGCGGCCACCACCGCGCCGGCGATAAGCCCGCCGATAAGCAAACCACCAATCACGCTGCCGATGCCAGGCCCCCGATAATAATGGGAATGAGAGTAGTAACGCGGCGGCGGCGCCGGGCGAAAACCACCGCGACCGGGTGTGGGGCCGCTGTACTGCCAAGCGAGGGCGGGCAGACTGGTAAACAGCAGGGCCGCAATCAGAATCACCGGAACAAAAGCCTTTTTCATAGCATTCCTCCCTGGCGTTTAACGCCAATCAGAAAAAGTCCTCCTCGGTTCATTAGGATAATCATCGGCGCGGTATCGGTCAAATATTCTTGCGGTCAATGCCGGGCAAGAGCGGTCAAGGGCGGGTAAATTCTCGCTTTTTTCGCTTCACGCCAGACGGCCGCAGCACTTTTTGTATTTTTTCCCTGAGCCGCAGGGGCAATCGGCATTGCGGCCAATCTTTTCATGTTCGCGGCGTATCGGTTGCGGCGGGCTGTTATCCACGCCCTCGTCAGAGCGCCGCGCCAGCCTTTCTTCCGCTTCCTGCGCCCGCCGCCGCTCCTCCTCCATCCGCTCGACGTCTTCCTGACGCATCACCCGCACCCGCATCAGAGAAGAGACGGTTTGCAGCTGGATGATATCCATCAGTTTGCTGAACAGTTGGAAGCCCTCGCGCTTGTACTCGATCAAGGGGTTTTTCTGGCCGTAGCCGCGCAGACCTATACCCTCTTTCAGGTGATCCATGGCCAAGAGATGTTCCTTCCACAGGGTATCGATGTTCTGCAAAAGGATGAATCGTTCGAGTTGTTTCTGGGTCTCGACGCCATTTCTCTCAAATTGCTGGGCATAGGCGGCCTTCACCGCCTCGTCGGCCAGCCCCAGCAATTCCGCCGGTTTCATCGCCGCTTTTGCCTCGTCATCGAGCGGCACGGTGGCAGCGAAGACCTCGTTCATCCGCGCATCGAAACCCTGCCAATCCCACTCGGCGGCATCGTGGCGGCTATTGGCGTATTCGCCGACAACCGTCTCGACCATCTCCCGCATCATGTCCTCGACGGCCTGACTGAAATCTGTCGCCGTCAAAAGCTCGCGCCGCCGGTGATAGATCACCTCGCGCTGTTTGTTCATGACGTCGTCGTATTCGAGAAGGTGCTTTCTGATTTCAAAGTTGCGAGCCTCGATCTTTT
>JGI20166J26741_11468696_pt1 | contig 13204 bp, 9 predicted proteins | sample TergutCu122P5_FD_26741 | JGI IMG/M metagenome (IMG submission 26741)
ATGATTCAGAAAACGTGGCAGGAGATAGAATTTCGTTTGGACGTCTCCAGAGCTACAAACGGTGCACATGTTAAAATGTACTAAGGTAAGTCTAAAACTTCAAACTTTTCTGAACATTTTAAGACGCCAAACGTGTAAATCCGTCCAGTACTTTTTAAGTTAGAGCGGTTTCAAATCCCGTCCATCTTTTTCGATAACCCTGTATTTTGCCGAAGAAGGATGGAGAAGATCAGTTGGACTGATAGCGTGAGAAATTAAGAAGTGTTACAAGGAGCCAAGGGGAGAAATATCTTACAAGCAATAAAAAGGAGGAAGGAAAACTGGATGGGTTTCATCTTGCATAGGCGCTGCCTTCCAAAACGTTATTGAAGGAAGGATAGAGGGAAGGATAGAAGTGATGGGAAGAAGAAGAAGAGGAGGAAGAAGACGAGGAAGAGGAAGATGAGGAGGAAGAAGAAGAAGAAGAAGAAGAAGAAGAAGAAGAAGAAGGAGGAGGAGGAGGAGGAGGAAGCAGCTATTGGATGACCTTAAGGAAAAGAAAGGATACTGTAAATTGACGGCGGAAACACTAGATCGCACTCTGTGAAGAACTCGCTTGGAAAACTATTCGTTATAAATTTTATTGTTTTTGTAGTGTCTGGATTTAGAGCCAGCTTACTGGCAATAAACCATTTTACTCGTGTGATATAGAGGTGTGTTTGACAGTGGGCAGAAAGTACCACAAGTTTTGTAAGAAATTGCTGTACGAGTGTTACTGAATATTAAGAGTCATGATAAAGTGTTTATTCTTGGAGGAAGGTCGTTTATGTATGCATTCATTCCACGAGATCACTTCGTAGGTGGTTCCGAGACGGGCGGTGAAGAAATCAAACACTGAAGTCTGTAGAGACAAAGATCTTCTCTTCCCTTGCAGAATCTTTTTTTAAAAAGCGAGCATCCCCATAAATGCTTGTCTAAATATTGCTACTCGGTGCTCGTTCGAATAAGGGTCCTCAGGCACCTTGATGCCAGCTCCAGTGATTCCCAAGCCCCTGGGTTAGCTCTGAAACCGTCATGGCCCTCTCCTTAGCCTCAGGCTTAGGCTCATGTTCCTCAACTTCTTCAAGGGCGCTTTGCTTCCGAATTTTTGACAAGATAGTTGAACTTGCATTCCTCATCATGGTAGTCCAGCAGCTCGAATACATATGCAGCATCGACGCATGAATTTTGCGCTCTTGGCTTTATATATTGCGTCTGGGGGCAAACGACATTCATTGCGGAACAGTGTAAGTCGAGACGACGATGGGCGATATCTGTGGTATTGAAAGTAAGGGTTGTAGAATTGACACTTGGGGTACTGCATGTAGCAGCGGCTCACTTCAGACATTTTTCTGCTGCATAATTAATAATTCTTGAATAATGCAATATTTTTGGACCTAAATGGACGTGAAAACAGAGGATTTGAATACATTACATGACGAGGAACTTCGCGATCTGTACTCCGCAACAAATATTTTTGGGGTGATCAAGACGAATGGGGTGGGGGGCATGTGTCACGTACGGGGACAGGTGATGTGCATACAGGGTTTTGGTGGAGAGACCTGAGGGAAAGAGACCACTTGGAAGAGGTAGGCCTAGATGAGAGGATAATGTGATGGATTTTCAAGAAGTGCGGTCGGGAGGCATGGACTGGATTTATCTGGCTGAGGGCAGGGACAAGGGGCGGGATCTTGTGAATGCTGTAATGAAACTTCGGTTCCATAAATGCGGAAAAATTCTTGAGTAGCTGAGGACCTGTTAGCTTCTCAGGAAGGACTCCGCTCCATGGATTTATTTATTTAGTTAAATAATGCGACCTTTTGTTGATCATATTTATTTTTGGTATAGTGTAGGCCGCTGGCTGTCATTAGTCTCGGGGATGTGAAGTAGGCTTTCAGTTTGATCCACATGTTTCGCCTTCCTTGTTCGTTGGCATTTAATAGTCGTCGCATGTAATAAAAAGAAGCTCGTAGTTACGTAGTTGCCCTCAGTCTTAAGAGATGGCGTTAATCGGCGAGCGGCCTCGCCGTTTCATACGAAATCGCGTGTTGGGCCAGGCTGCAATGACCATGAGATGCAACCTAACGTTGCTGTGTGCAGTTCTGGACGCCTGGCCAACATTGTAGGTGTATGCTTGCCTCGCCTGCAGCAGTTAACCCCATCAACAGGTGACGACAGGGGTAGGATCAACAAGGTGGGGGAGGAGTTTGGTAAATAGGAAGAGAGCCGCTTTTCTCCCCTCAACGGGGGCTGAAATCAATACATTTGAGCACTGCAGTCTGCGGAGGAAATGGAGGAGAGAACTGAAAGAAAATGAAAGGTCATTTATGGTAACAAATCTAATGCTGAAGTCAAAATAAATACAATTTTGCTCCTCATCCTCCTCCTTATCATCATCATAATCATAATCATCAAGTGAACTTACGTTATACTCGCGCTTTCGTCCACCCCAAATCCTGACACTTTTCAATGGTTCCCCGTGTTTTTATATTCTGTTGGTTTGGCATGCATATTCTGGAGTCTGTCTTTGTCCAGTCTGTTCAGTAGGGTCGACAGTCTTTTGTGCAATCGGCTGTTATTCCTGCAATTGAATACATTTTAGGCCCCCCTCCCCTGGATAAATAATTTTAAAGTTTGTGTAGTCTTGCGTAACTGGTAACATTTCCCAACAGTTTCATTTCCCTCTCTGATTTTGTTCCTTTTAACCGAAGCACCACTTTTATGTAAGAAGTATGGAATCCGCTAAAACTTTAATAAACACAACTGTTTTTTCCCCCTTCCTTATAGTTGTAATTTGTATGTTTGTTATCACATACATTCTTTGATATCGATGTGTTCTAGTATTTACTTCGTGGTCAGCTTGATAAGTTTTTGTCAGGGCTTGATACCCGCCAGAAACAAGAGATATTTCTTCCCCGAAGCTTCCAGACCGGCTGTGCAGTGTGTCCAGTTTCCTCTTCGATGGGTGCCGGGGACTCTTTCTATGGCGGTTTAGTATTCGGGGCCTAAAATTAACCACTCACCCCGATCGAGTGCCGAGGTTAAGAATGCGTGGAGCTACACCCCCCATTGGGCTTAATGAAGCAAAGGACAGCTGTTCCTTTGTTATGTACAACTATGTTTTCGATATCTCGAACTGTATGGTGTGATGAATAGTGAGTAATTAATTGGAAATGCTGTAGACAGAAGCGAGCGTGGTCTAATTTGAGGTACATTTTTATCATGTGGAGGGACTGAAGGCTAAGAAAAATCAATGAAGGGTAGCCGTTTGGGTCGAGATAAGAACCCGGTATCTCTGGTATACGAAGCAAGGTTGCCACTCACTCGACCGCGATGTTCGGTCAGTAAGATAGACACCCCTGGTGTAGTTAAAATGTGAAACTTGTCCTGTAGCCGAATTTGTAGGAATTATTGTTACGCGTTTTGGATGCTTTTCTTTAATTACATTAGTTTTGTTTTAATTACAGCTTAATATTAAATCCGGGAAGGGCATCTGGTTTCTTCGGTTTATGAACAGTAGTTTATAAGTAAATGAAGCAGAGTTCTTGAAAATCTAAAATCTACGCAGTCAAAAAATTTTGACCTTTTATGGTTCCCATGGGTTCTTTATTGTGTTTAAAACTGCCCGTCATTCGCCACTATTCAGAGGAAGCTGAATCCAGTCCACGTCTTTCCATCGCTTTTCCTTGAGGTCCGGTTTAGTAGTATCAACCTACCATCTGCGGCGAGTCTTTATCGGTAGATAATTCAGGTGCATGGAACATTCTCATTAAATTTAATGCCCGGCTTCAGTGCGTTTTTAGGCGAGTTCGCAAAATTGCGAAAAATGACTATTAGCTTAGTCATGTCCGTCCGTCCGTCCATCTGCATGGAACAAATCGGCTCCCAATGGAAGGATTTTTATGAAATTTGATATTTTTGTGTTTTCGCAAATCTATCGAGAAAATTCAAGTTTCAGTAAAGTATGACAAGAATAACGGCTACTTAAGACCAATATACAGTTTTGATTATATATCGCTCAATTCTTCATAGAATGAGAAGGGTTTCAGACAAAATTTGCAGAGAAATTCTAAAATCGCTTATTTTATGTCCAATAATTTTTTTCCGAAATTCTTGCCGTTTATGAGGTAACGTGGAATAATAATTAGAGCCGGGCAAGCCACGCATGCCAGTATAGCGCATTGCGTGCTTTATACCTAAAAGGCTACAGATACACACTCACTGCTGCCAAACGAAATGTGGAGGTATGATCTAAATATTTGTAATCGGTCAAGTCTATTTGAAATGCTCGGTACTATGTGCTGTGTCGTATGTTCCAAATTCACTCGTTGACATGACTGCGAAAAAAGTAAATTTGTCCCTGTGCTTAACTGAGTAACACACCATGAGATTAATGGGGAGTGGAGGTGTACAACCGTTGAACCCAAAGTATCTATTGGTATCGATTTTTTTTAGATGTGTCGAGAGAAGCTGACCAGATTGATGCATTAGGCAAGTGTGTGAATGGCAGATAATTAGGATGTCTGGCCAGTGAGAGCGCAGTGTTAGAGCATAGTAGATGAAGGGAGACGGATATTTAGGAGGAGCTGGACTAGGCGCCTACCGGGCAACATTAAGTCATTAGTAACCACTGGCGAGACAATATTCAGAATTTTAACTTTTCGGGCCTATTAGAAAATAGTAAAATTAAGAGTTAGAAAATTGTGGATCGTGAGGAAATTCAAGTAGTGGGGAGAAATTTGAACGAGATACTAGCCACCGCGTCCTCACGTCAACGAGGAGAATCCGTTTAGACCTGGTTAGTTGAAGAGGAAATTTTGGTCATTCCGGTTTAGTAAGTTACATTTGAAAGTTTCATAATCAGAACATTGTTACCTGAAAAAAGATAATAGTGACTTCGAAAATGAAATTGATGTTTTTTTTTTGGGAAGTGACATGTTTTATTATTAGACACGCGCGTAAGGGGTAACTAATAGTAATACACAATTGAAGTGACAAAGTATCCGATGTCACGATCATCAGTAACAATAACGCCCGCATAATCATTTTGGACAGTTTACAATGATAAATAAAACAACAGTAGTTATCGATACATGTGACTACATTACTAGATATTTGTGTGAATCAGTGATGCAAGTGTTCCCACACCTCTGAGGAACCACTTAGATACCCTGAAACAAGAGCATGTCTACCGGCTGAGAGCTAAGAACAGGTAAAGGTGTAACTGGAAGCGTTCTTAGCCTGGGTGCTAAGTACACGTGAGTAGTTAAATTTACGCCTCCGCCGCTTTACCCCCGAGAAAATAACGCACCGTACCTATTGTATAGGAGGTTGGGTGGACGTTGTAGGGAGGCAACAAATCTTTTGCCTCTATCGGGAATCGAACGTCTATTCCTCGGCCGTCCGGACCATAGAGACATGAAGAGAGCAGGACAAATTACTGAATAAACTCAACATTTTCCCAGTTGTCGGCCTTGATTTATATCCTCGTCATGGACAAGTATCTGAGTGAGTTTGTTGGGATCTTGGTCCTTTGTTTCTGTTAGAAATGCCTTGTACCTGTGCCTTAGGTTTCAGTCCACAGACATACATCCTGTGCATAGATGGTGTAAATGGCCTCTGGCTCTAATGCTTGTGTCTGTGCAATTATGCATTAGGCCACTGCCTTTACATAGCGTAAAATTCAGACTGTACAGATGCTGGCGGTATGTTGCCAATCGTGTGAGCCGGTTTTATTTTTGCATCTACAGTGTATGCAAACCCTCATTGTGTGTATGTGTGTGTGTGTGTGTGTGTGTATAGCGGGACCTCTCTAACGTTTTAGCCAATACGTCGATAAAGGGTTTTGTGCTCAAGTGGAATCTGCAAAGATTTGGGATATATACTTTTACCCCCTTTCCTACCACCTAGGGTGTCTGTAACGTCAGGAGAAGCGATGCTCCCAACTTCTCTTCAAATGCCAAGTACCTGTACTTGAGTTTTTTTTCCCCCTTTTTATTATCCTTCGACGCCAACTTGCATTTTATTTGTCGTATATTTATTTTTCTTTTTGTCTAAATTACTTCCACCAGAATCAGCTGTATGCTGTTTCCCTTCCATTTTTATTTTTGTGCTAGTACTTCGTCTTTATTTTCTCCAACGTTACTGACGGATCTTTTTACGTCGCCATCGTTGTAGATTCTTTCGTGAGACACATAAATGTTCTTTACTTTACGTCAAAAAAATATAAGTAATTTTCAAACAAGGCACCTTACACACAGTTGTGGTCCGTCGTGCAGGTGATATTTGAAGAAAGTTTGTCTTTGTGAAACAGAGAGCCTGCCATGGCTGTTAACACTCAGCGATGGTTTTTAAATAAAACGCCATAGAAACCGAAATACACATCCGGACTGTCATCCTTATAACGAGATGTCTACAGAGAATTAGTGTCTTCTGGGGTGTGATACCGTGTAATGTTATAGTAGTACACCAAAGATGCGGAGGAACTTTCAGTCTTCATCTTCAATGTAGACTTCAAATCGCACGGGATGAAACAACAGATTTAGGGCCTGTACCGATGTTCAGTTCGGCATCGGCAGATCTCGACCTTGTGTCACGCATATGTGGACGGTCTTAATAAAGACTTATAGGGTGGGACTCGAACATAATGTTTCTCTTTGAACCCTCGACTTTTCGTCTAACAAGCACACATTATGAATGCGACTTGCTGTAATGAACGTGTGCACTTATGAAACTTGTTGAATTATATGTTGTTATATTTACATATTATGTGGCGGCAAGCGTTACGTACCAGAAGGGGAGAGACCTCATGAAAGACGGCGCAGATTGAAGAGTAATACGACGATCACAAACGTTGTGAGGGTGCGGGCTGGATTAATGTAGCTCAGGGTAGGGCCATTGATGAATTCTTGGTTTCCATGAAAGGCAGGGAATGTCCTGAGTAGCTGCAAAGTCGTTACGTCCGTAAGAAGGACTGTGTCCCATGCGGTGAGTTAATTACAAAGGCATAAATTGTGTAAATAGTAAGGTATTCTCGTGTGACGTGGTTGGCAAAAATTTTGGCGTTAGAACGCTGATAAAAATGTTTGAAACGTGTTGACCGTAGGGGGGTTTGAGGGAGATGTTTACGAAGCGTTTTTCCTGCATGTTAATGTAGTCCTACAAGGAGCTGAGGGAAGTTACATACCAGCTCATTAGTCGAACACTTCTAAGTTCACATTGATTAAACCTGAAGTTCTAACCGTGGAATTCCTGGTTTAGTACCAAGTACCTTTGTGTGGGGTTTGCGGTAGACCGAATGACGCTGAGATTTGTTTTTTTAGGTGACTGGGTTTCCCCCGACTGTTATCAGAACTTTGCGACAGACTCATAACACTGTTAGTGCTCGGAAGGGCTACAGACTGTTTGAGGCATTAGTTTCAGCAAAAGCGGTGACTCAACTTTTATAAACTCAGAAGCCATGTTAAGCAAATTATTAACAGATGTTATAATTAGGAAAGATTGTATTGAGCGTAATGTATATCTCTGCCTACAGAGTTCATACCTTACTAGCTAGTCATTAAGATAGTGGAGAGAATTGAGGTGTCTTTCCCGGAAGAAGCAGTGATTTTTCAGTTCGCCGCAGCGGCTAGACTGGCTTTGAAGCCCACACAACTCCTAAAGGTATGGATCCGGGAGGGGAGGGGAGGGGGGTTGAAGGTACCTGTGCGTGAAGCTGGCTACTGTACTTCATCATGGCTGTGAGAGAATTGAGGCATACACCACTTCCAGAAAATTCTTTACGGCGAGTGCTTATTAATAGAGCGCAGTCATGTTACATTTTGTCTTACCTTTAATTAATTTAATTGTTCCAGTTATTCACTCCAGTTTCCTTAATTTCGTGAACACTCTGAGCGGCATTGTATTTCGCAGGCACAAGATACACCCACTCCCGACATACTATGTGGGACGCGAAACCTTTTGTGAGTATCAACAACGAAATATGTCGGCGATGACGTCAAGATATTTCACAATAAACCCGGTCATTAATACTGGCTTCAATTCTACGTTTTTTTTAACTTCAGTTGTAATTTAGTGTATGTGTTCAAATCTGCTGAAGAGAGAAAGTGCATGTATCTGTCGGTATGTGTTCCCGTTTCAGACTTTGAACCTTTAGGTCGATTTTTATAAAACTTTGTATGAACATTGTACCATTGGACGCCATATGATTTTCAGAAAGTTTAATGTCCCCCATTCTGTAATAACATCGCGCACTCTCAAAATTGTGAGGTATGAGCGATACTTAACGACGCTAAACTTGTGTTAGGGTAATATTTTTGTATAATGTGAAATAACAGCATGATGACCACGCGAACGTTTTCTTTCGCGTTCGGCTTGACGGCGGTGACTAATGAACAGCTGGAACTGGTCATGTGACTCTTGATGCGGAAATGTGTCACAACGTATAGGACGTTTCATTATTTTTATAAGCTGAAATCATGGCGACTGTGCATAATTTCCAGGCTGTATCTGACAGTACTAGGATATTCACAAAGTAAAGTGGAATAGAAATAATAAAACCAGTAGATGTATACCACCAGAAATGTATGCCATAGGAGGCTTTCTGGGTTCTGCTGGGACTGACAGTTCAGCTCCGTAGTGTCTGGCGTTTACCGCTTTTCAGTAGTATGCTGTAGCTTTAATTACTCGATTGGCTAATGTGTTCATTGTTAATTTGCGACAGTTCGTGGGGGTGGAAAATGAAAATCTGGGAACAGGTGAGTGAAAGTATCGTGCCACAAGGAAGCCGGCAGTTTCTGTAATATAAATTCTAAAACATTGTTTGCAGCGTTTGTATATGCCGGTGACTGAATTTAATGTACGATATTTAACGACGCTGTCAGTATCTCAAATCGTAGAGCGATTGATGAATGATGAATTGGAAGGGCTTTGAAGGGAAGCAGCCATGGTGTAATAGAGGTACTGTCTAGGCATTTGCCTGGAGGGACTGTAGAAAGTCAACCAGAAATTTCAGCCAGGATAATCCCCACCGAGTTTTGAAAAAGGGGCCTCCAGAATGGAACGTCGAAAAAGAAATGTGGCGTTACAGTACTCTTGTAAACCTTCAAAATCTAAAGCATAAACTCATAGTCTCATTTGAGATTTGTGGTTCCTACAGAGGTTTTGCTGGATATTCAAATCTTGTGGGTCCTTGCGACTTGTTGGTTGGTAAATATTTACGAACTTTTCGAACGTTCATAATGCCTTCTCCTTTGGGACCAATCATTTGAACTTGAACCGCTTTGTACTGCTTGACCTTGGGAGCTAAGGCTACCACGATTCTTTGAAACTCAAAACTTTGAAGCTCAAAACTATTAGTGCTGTTTTGATAGGTAATCGCTGTTTCAGAATCATAGGAAGCACAAATACACTGCGTGGACAGAATGCAGAGTTTCTTAATTTTATACGCAGGTGGTACGTATACTAACCACTGTTAAAATACGAGTAACCACATGTTGCGTATTACGTGAGGCACTAAGAATTGCAACACCGTTACGCTGTTGAAGCCGTTTCCCTGCTATTCGATTTTCTTGACAGGAAGAGTAAGTTGGACTGTGGATGCGTCGATCTTTATGGATTTTACAAACTCATCTGATCTTAGGGTTTTACGTTGGTGAGGTTCATTTTGCTTCTTCGATGTTATGATACCTTGTGTTGTATAGGCGGTTACCAGCTGCAGCTACGTACACTGCAGACGGAACAGTGTGTCCTTCAAGACGACATCGACGACATCATGTCGTAACCCAGAAGACCACGATATATTACGTTGGTAGGTACCAAAGTTGGGAGATAATAGCTGTAAAAATGAGTCTTGACAATCGACGACTGAACATAATTCATTTTGAAAACTAGGCACAAAACTTGAAAACTCTTTATCCCTTAGATGTGTTAAAAATTAAACGCCAGCATTTCGATTTATACCCTATCACAATTCTAACTTCAGTCACCAGTACGTGTAATTCATATAGCGTCCAGAGCATTCCACCACTCATGTGTCTTTCATGATTTTTACGTGCAGGTCAGTTTACAACGAATTTATTTCATTTGGGTCTAATACTAATTATTTCACCGAAATTTTGGAAATTAGTCTCTGAATTTGACGCGGGGATGTTTTTCGGAATCGTAGGTACTCAACTATACGGTTTCTAAGCGCAGACAGCCCCAGCACAGAACTTTACTGCCTTGAAACCCCACGTCTTGTTTTACTGGTGTATTCAGTCATGCTACTCTTACACATTATTATGCACGCTGAGCGGCTGCTGAGCAGTTGGGTAGTTGAGTAACTGAGTAATGCGAGTTGGCTAAAGCGACCGTAATTATACTTAATTAAGCCTATCTCTGAGCGACTGGATTCCTGCATCATTCAAAGTACGTGGCATTTAAAATATGCGGGGAAGAACGCATACGCACCATATGATATCTGATGCATCTGAGCAGCATTCTGCAAGTAGATGGTAATCTCTGCGAGAAGAGACTTGACGTCATTTACTTAACAAATTATTGCCTTATCTTTGTTAGATTAGTTTTACTGCTATCGCAGTCACATGCTACCGCACACCTACGTAGAAGTTATCTCGGAAATCGTGCAGCTGCTGAAGCCATTCACAAAGTCCCTAGCTTTACACAGCTGCGTGACGTCGAACACCCTACTGTCAACGTCAGGCCTATACGTAAATGCGCGTACGTACGTACGTAGGCCTCAATTGCTACCTCAAGTTTGTTTTCAGTAACATAGAACACCCAGTTAATAGTGGTAACCTACTGTTAAGAGGGATAGCAGCGCTTCTCAGGAAGACTCCTGTTCCATCCTCTGACTGTACGTTGACATAACCGAGACGGCCACGATGTGAGATTTCATACCTATTTGCCGAGTATGACTGACGAAGTCTGTAGATCACAATCCATATAGTATGCTCAAGTACTAGAAGACATTTTAAGCTTTTTCGACGCGTTCTTTTAAGTAGCAAGAAATGAGTACTAGTTTCGTCTTGTTTGTCCGTCCGCATGTATCAGCGCGGCTCTAATTGTCGGATTTTCGTGAAATTTGACACTGGAGACTTTTACGAAGACCTGTCGAGAAAATCCAGATTTGATTAAAATTTGGCAACAGTATCGGGCATTTTACTGGAAGTCCGAAGTACGTTTTATGTTGTTTTCTGTTGAATGAGGAAACAAAACCATCAATTAGGTCAGGATTTTTAGGCGCGTTGCGTAAGTCGCTAAAGGCGCCTCATACATTCGTCGAGGGAACGGACGTTCCCTCGACTGTCTCTGTCTGGCCACAGATATCATGACGGTTCCCACTGGGAGGATTTTTATGGTATTTGGTGTTGGGAGCGCTTACGAATATCTGTCGAGAAACTCCAAAGTTCATTAAAATCGGACAAAAATGTCGGACACTTTGCATGGGCGCCTCAGTGTGTGTATATTGTCTTCAGTGACATGTGTAGTGTAACAATACCGAGAACGCATGGCTGTGCTTCCATGACAACGCTTTCAGTATTTTATTACACTGGTGACGACATACGCACGTAAAGAGTGCAAAGGGAAACATTGTTGCGTTTTTATGACAAGGATTACGCGAACGTGCGACAGTGTTACATTGTGCGTACATTGCCTTCCTTGTTCATTTTGACTTACATAAATTGCACAGTTCTGTAGCGTATAGTGAACAAACATGATTCCACATGTGTTTGTTGCGGAGTACAATTGAACGTAACCAAAAGTCGCATATAGAGACCGCGAAAGAAGTCCTCCTGCCCCATTTCATTCCGTTTAGGTGGAGTGCCGTGTTCAGGCGCTGTCTGCCTTTCGCCCCCCCCCCCACACACACACACACACACACACACACACACACACATTTGGTGGCTGATATAAACAGCGCCGGACGGAAGACAGTTACTTCGTTAAATTTGTTTATCAAGCTGAAGAGTGTAGTTTTAGAAACGAAGAGTTTAATTCGGAATAAAATGCAATTAATTTTGATTTAAATTTACGGCATGCTGTTAAGATTCTTTTGGCATCATTTGTTACGTTAAGAAGCGGAGTTATGACGTCATGCTGTCTGAGCGCGCGCGCGTGTGTGTGTGTGTGTGTGTGTGTGTGTGTTTCTCTCTGTCTGTCTCTCCTGCTTTTAAGTCTTCAGCCTTATGACCGATTTTTGTAGACTTTGTTGTGACCAATGTATAAGATTTTGGGGCTTTCACGGCGTTTAAAACACGCTTTTACATTCAGGGTATCCCGAAAATGGAGGCAGTGTGGTGTTCCGAAACTTTGATGCTCACCTGCCAAACATCTCGGTGTCATTACCCCAAAGGTAATGAGTTGTTTCGAACGTTGCGCCGTTTTTAATTATACCACCCTCTTACTTTGTAATGCAGTGCGTAACACTGTACGACGCTTTGGTTTTGTTTTGTTTTGGTAGGAGGTAGCGGTGTATAATGTCAGGAAATGTTAGTGTTTCATGTTAGAACATGGTGCTAAGAGTACGGAACTGAACTTTCATAATGATGATCGCACCGGCCGGCCGTCCACTTCAAGGATAGATTTGAACGTAGCGTGAGCGGAGGGACTGATTTTGGAAAACCGACGAGCCACAATTCGGGATTTTACCGCTACGTTGGAATTGTGCTTCGGAGCGTAAAAAGCTTAATTTTTAAACTTGTGCCATGGTGGGATGCTCGGGGATTGCTTAAAAAAACAGCGATACTTCAGTGGAATAAATGAGCTGTACTTAACGTTGTAGTGATTTGTCATTTAATTTTCATGATCTGGAAACGTTACTTGCTGAATTGCCTTATATGTATGGCGGAGGAGACACTAACACCACCTGAAATGGTTGGTGGAATGTAAAACAACATGATAGCTATTCGAAAATTGTCATTGAGCTTCGTGTATTTGACATCTGTTGAAATGACGGAATTATGAGTGTGAAATTTTATGTGGTGTTGTATTATAAGGATGTTTAAAATCATTGAATAATCAGAGGTTACAAAAATGACAATGTGTCACTTAAGGTTGTTTAACGTAGACAAAATCTGTAGGGTCATCATCCGTAATGAGGCATTGCGAAACGGGATGTGATGGTAGTGATAATTGTGATGATATAGTAATGGTACGGAGCAGCATCAGTAGTGGTGGTGGTGGT
>JGI20166J26741_11468807_pt1 | contig 13203 bp, 9 predicted proteins | sample TergutCu122P5_FD_26741 | JGI IMG/M metagenome (IMG submission 26741)
GTGATACACCCTAAAACACTTCTTATAAGTCGCCATTTTTACAGCCTAGAATCATATGTTTGAAGATCGATTTATAACCTAAAAATCAATACAATCTCTATGTATGATATACCATTGGATAGATCATTTCTTAAGCTTTGAAACGGTATAAGACATGTCATGCCATCTACTGACATAAGGCTAGAATTAAAAGAAAAGACATCGATGGCTCAGAACGCCTGACAGGCGTCTGTGTATGCCAATGGGTTAAGGGATTGCTGTACCTTTACAATACTTCAAAACATCAGGAACAACATGCACAACAACACAACATCACATCCTGCAAGACTTTACAACTTCCGTAACACTGCTGTGAGAACCGCACCTCTCACAAAATCTACTGTGTGTCAAAGTAAAATACAAACAGACTCAAACTGATCCCACTGACATCTTAAGGAACATTATGCTACGGTATATTCAGCCTATTAACTATAGGAACCTCCTACCTATAGGCTGCACACTGGCTGTGGGTTTCTTCAGAGCCGCCCGCACCTCATTCAAGTAAGCATTTTTATCCGCCACATGATCTACAGATGTTACAGGAAAGAAACGTAGAGTGTCATCAGGACCCAAATTTGACTGTTTTTTGGTTGCCCTACAGCCAGACTTCTGGACAGGACTCATATCGTTTACTAGGATGCCTTGATGGAGAGATGGCATGGCATCACACACATCCTACCAACACAACACAGTACAACAGGAATGTAGTCACTAATATGAGGACACACAAATACACACATATGATGAGTCAAGATAAATGCATCAGAAATGTGTTATATATTCTTATATGTTTGTTTGCAGTAAAGCTCCATTAATTCACCACCCCATATTGTTGAGTCTCAATGTTTGCTATTGCATGAGAGCAATAATACAGTCATGGTATTAGACATGAGGTCTCAAACAAGCAAATTGCCAGGTTGACCTCAAACTGATCTTATTTTACTTGCAGAATGTGTACTGGCACAGCATACAAAGCCCCACCACATGCCCCACAACACCCCCTCACAATTTACAAAATTGGAATTGACCTTTATATGGACCATCCCCATTGGTGTAACAGTCGTATTGTGTACAGATATTTCCAGTCACACATACGGATGATGTGTGACTGGAAATATCTGTACACATTAAAACTGAAATTGGTTTTCATCATGAGTCATATGTCTCAAAGAAGTTTGCCATCCCCAGATGGTAATGCACAGCGTACATCAGCAAAGAAGCAAATTATAAAATTCAATAATGGCAATGTCTTTCAGTTTAGTTATTTAAATATACTCTCATTCAAGTGCGTAATTTAAAAAAAAAATTAACCTATTTGTTTCTTAAACTGATCCCTGCATTAGATGCACCAGAGTTCTAGAAAACATTTTTGAAAAGCACTGCTGTAGCCCACCCACAGCAGTGCTGTAGCCCACCCACAGCACTGCTGTAGCCCACCCACAGCACTGCTGTAGCCCACCCACAGCAGTGCTGTAGCCCACCCACAGCACTGCTGTAGCCCACCCACAGCAGTGCTGTAGCCCACCCACAGCAGTGCTGTAGCCCACCCACAGCAGTGCTGTAGCCCACCCACAGCAGTGCTGTAGCCCACCCACAGCAGTGCCATTGTGACAAATACCTGATGCTGAAGAAGAAACTGAGGAGGAAAAAGAACACCACAGAATTCACAAGGCAATCCATCAATATCTTCATCTTCTTCTGATGAGGCAGATGGGGGTGATACAGGAGCAGCACCATAACTAGCCAAGTCTGGACGACAACCCGTCTCATGGATCACTAGCTGATTAGCTGGCACCATAGCCTGGCAAAACTCACAGGGCAATGCCACAAGCTCCCCACCTTGCTGGGTTGGGTCTCCATCATCAACCACATACGGGGCAGAAGGGATAGTGTTCAACATCCGCTCTTGTTCAGCCAATCGGAGGGCCAGCAACCGATCCAAGTCAACTGCATCATCAACTATAACAATAATCTCTACCTTTAACAACTGCATACATGGATTTTGTAGATAAAACTGAAGAAATGAGACCACTTGGAAGGCCTGGGTGTAGAGGGAAGGATAATATTAAACTAAATCTTTAAGCAATAAGATGACAGGATTAATGGATTAATGTGGCTCAAAATAGAGATAAGAGTTGGATTCCTGTAAACACAATTACAAACCTTCAGGTTCCACAAAGTGTGAAGTGACTAGGTGAGGAAATATTAGCTTTCAGGAATAACTTGGCTTGATGGAGTTTGTTACTTCGTTTGTTTGTCTGACTGACTGTTTGTTAGCTAGCTAAATATACTGATAAAATGTGCAATTTTGTGACACACTGGTCACACTTTCACTTCCAATACAATTTTCTGAACCACAACAGAACACGATCCACAACTTACTTTAACAATGCTACAACACATCTAAGACATCAGCTTTACTATGGGACTTAACTTGAAGGGCTGAAAAATATTACAAACCACCGGTTAGCACAGCCAGTGTCCCGGCAGGACTGGAAGTGTTACATGTTACCACAGTACTAACCAGCTCAGCGGAGAAACAGTAATCATCCACATGTTTCACTGAGTCAATTTCACGTCTGTTTTACTGTACAATGAACACATATGCAATCTCAACATTAGAAAATCTACAAACTACTGGAATAATTGGTGTTCATAAAACATGACTTCATAACCAATCCATCCTAATTCATCCAACACATATCAAATTTCCCTGAACATACGACAAGAATTTATCACTGTCCTGTACAGGCATTTTCCTGAAAATTAATCACTGTGAAGGGGAGGGGACAGTTATGTTACATGCACTGTCATCTTATACTTGGGTAAATAAAAAACAAAGTGAACTACATTTACTATTGTTATTGTCATTATTATTCAACAGAAAGAATAAAAACCTCCTGTGCATTGCTGTTAATATTGGTCTGGTTTTTACCTTGGTTACACAGTCTGCAAGAAAACCATGTACTGCTCAACAACCACTTTGTTCACAAGGCAATACCGTTTGTAAGTAACAGATAATTTGGCCAACTGGAAAACACACGTGGGCTGGGATAGTGTAGTTGATACAGGGACTTGCTATGGGATGGACAGTCTGGGGATCAAATCCCAGTGGGGGCGAGATTTTCCACACCGGTCCAGACTGTCCCTGGGGCCCACCCAGCCTCCTACACAATGGGTAATGGGCCTCTTTCCTAAGGATAAAGCAGCCAGGGTGTGGTGTTGTCCACCCACTCCCGTCTAGCGCTGAGGTTAAAGAAACAGTAGAGCCATACACCTATTCTCCCTCTGGGCCTTCAAGGCCTATTCTAGGCTGAACTTTACCTTTATCTGGAAAACACAGTCATAAGACTAAAGCAGCAACACATAACAAATTGCATTACTTCACTGCTGCTTATTTGTACAAAGACAGAAGCAAAGAATCTACCTTTAATTGGTTGCATCACAATTCAATCACATACGTTACAAAAGGATTCCATGGCTTAGACAGTCACCAGCCCCTCATTGCAGAAGACTGAGTTCAATACCAGGTCAGTCCACGTGGAATTTTAAGTGTACAAAGTGACAGTGGTACTGGTTATTTTTCCAAGTACTTTGGTTTTCCCTTATCAGTAGCTTTCTACCAATGATCCATACTCATTCATTCACCTACCACCAATGCCACACAATCATGGCAACTGGTGGTGTCACTAAATAAGACTCAGAAAATGTTTATGTTGCAGCAGTAACACACCTCTGAAGCATATCAATGGACTGCATAATCACTGCTCCCATCTGTCACAAGACATTACTGTAATACCACCATCTCTGCTAGATACCTGCAGGAATAGCGGACTTATGGTGATCCTTCGTAGGAGCTGCAGATGTGGCAGAATTGACTTGAGGCATATCATTAGTGCGTTTACTGGGAGACAGCCGATTGGATGCTGCAGTGGGGCGTGCAGAATCCTGACTGGCATTTGATACCTTACGCTGGCGACTCAAATCATTGAGAAGATTGATGGATGTTGCCTGAGGGCTGCTCCATAAGGGTGTAGGACCAGGCTCTGAAAACACATGGACATTGCTCCATGAGAAATGAGTAACATCCAAGTGATGAAGAAAATTGCAGTTTCACAATTTGTGTTCTACCCAATGGAACAATAAAATTACCATCGTCAAGTTTCAAGAATCTATGATTAGAATCCTGGTGTAGCTGCTGATATTTTAGCATCACAAATTCTCCACAGTCTTCACATCGCTCTGTACGACTACCACAGTAATTCTCGTGTTCAGCCAATTCGCTAGCTTCTGTTTCAATATTACAGTAATTACAGCATACAGCTCGATGGCTGCATGAGGAATTCTGAAAATTACAAGCATGCTTATTTGTTATTTCATGACCCAATAAAGTAAAAACAAAAATTTTTATTTACCTTCTGACACACAAATTGTTATAATAATTAAGCATTCTTGCAGCCACCTCTCTACAAAATAGAACTGAAATAACAGATAATATTTTAAAGGTGGCTTATACAGTATATTATTCACTGCCAACAACTTAAGTGAAATGCAAACAAAATGTACATCCCTACTGAATTGTAAGAGTAAATGGTTTGCTGTGAATGGAATGTCCATAAAGATACAGAAAACAAATGTATTACATTTTAAATCTAATTATCTCCAAAATGACTCATTTCAAATGTTACATTGTTTACACCGTGCACTGTGACACACACAACTATGACAATTAAGACTCATTTCAAGGTTTTATCAGTGTAAAGACTTTAAAGAAGCAGCAAATATGAAATTTCTTGGACTGGGGCTTGACAAACAGAATGGAAGAATCATACAGAGCCAATAATGCCAAAAATGAGGAATGCCTGCTATGCAATCACATCTATGTATTCTTCTAGTGATACAACTACATTTAAAATAATTTACTTTGCTGATTTCCATTCAATAATGGAATAGAGAATTATATCTCGGGGTAACTCATCGGATAGTAGGAAAATTTTTCAGTTGCAAAAGAAAATTGAAAGAATTATGACAGGATCCACACCTACAGATTCATGTAAAGCTTTATTCCAAACAGTAAAAATACTAACTTCACCATCTCAATATTTACTATCCTGATGACTTTTTTGATTCACAATTTGTAGTAGTTCACTTTTAACTCTCCAATTCATAGTATCAATAAAAGAACGAAACCAGAGCTGCACAGACATTAGCAAAACCTCACACCTTACCAGGAGGGCGCATGTTATGCGAGTGTAAAGACATTTAATGCATTAGCAGTATCTATTGCTGAATTAGTAACAGACAAGAAGTATTTTGTATCAGATCAGAAAAAGTCCTGAATCGAAAAATCCTTTTACTCAATTGATGAATATTTACTTACTGACATACAATGAAGATTGAGGATGACTTTATAAGAAAGACACTCAGTATTATCATTGTTAATTGTTTCTAGTCATTGAAATGGTTGTAATTTTGATAAGACTTGTTCATTAAACTTTTAAAACTTAATACTGACCACAGAATGTAAGACAGATATTTAGTATCATGACCCATTAGTTGTAAATTGATCATTAATTGTATATTAATTATGCTTTGTTATCGTCATATTGACCATTGATTTACATGATCATGTTTTATGTTACATGACTTGTTTCATATCCAACAGCCCTCTGACTGTATGGTGGATTAACAAAACATATGTATGTATGTATGTATGTATGTATGTATGTATGTATGTATGCATCTATGTATGTATATATGTATGTAGCATGTATCAATATATGTATGTATATATGTATGTGTACATACATATGTATGTGTACGTATATGTAATTCTACTTCCCAGAAACTTCTGTAGCATAAAAATAATCCTAGTCACTCAAGCTGAAATTAAAAGTATGCTACAGTCCCTTAAACCAAGAAACTCTTCAGGCTATGACAAAATAACACATAAAATCTTGAAATCTTGTGCATGTCTCATTAGTCACCCATTTAGCTATTTTAAGCTATGACCTTTTTCATATATAATTTAGAATATTTCACTTTTCAGTGCATAGTACCAATATAATAAAGAAAGTGCATTTACAAAGGCTAACAGCAAATTTTGCATCATATCAAAGGGGTGTACTTTATGTGAGCAAAAAGATATTTAATACATTACCAATATCCACTGCAGAACTAGTAAAGGATAAGAAGCAATGTATATTGACTCTGAAAAGGTTATTAATTGTTGAATCCCTTAATTCAATTAATGAATATTGCAATTATCAACATGAGATAAAGACTGATGACAGCTCTATAAGGAAGGTACTATACATACTGTATATTTTGAGTTGTATACTGTCTACTGTGAGTAAAGTCATCCCGCTTTATTTATTAAATCAATGTCTTCTATAGTTGTCAGACCAGTACAACAGCATAAATGCTCTTACATTTATTTATTTATCATATATACAACATGTTTCAGCCAACAATTTCAGCCATAATCAGGTGATACTACAAAAATATAAACATGACACATATATGAGAAATAAATGAACATCAGAACATTTATGTTGTTCTATTGGTCTGATAACTATAAAAGACATTGTATATTGTATACTTGTTGTGATATAGTACTAATGATTCCTGTATATAATTATGTTTTTATGGCATTATGAATTGTTCCATATCCATATGCCACATAGCAGACTCATGTGTCACTGGAATGTACATGCATGTATTTGGACAAGTTCTACATCAAATGGTTGTATTACTAGCAATGGATTCTTGAATTATCAATAAATACAATACAATACAATTACATACAGGTATTTTCCCTGACCATCTTGAAAAACTGCAGTAAAACCACTGTACACAAAAAAAGACAAAACTAGTATGAAAAATTATACACCTATTTCATTATTAACATTTTTTTTTTATATTTGAGAAAGCTATATACAGTAGGTTAAACAATCATCGGCATACACATATACTGGTGTCACCAGAAGAAAGATATCTAATTACACATTCATTATTTCGAAATATTCCACTATCTTCATCAGGTTGCCACATAGCCAATATCGTGATCTGTAAGGCATGCATGAGCAAAGTAACTCCAACACAGTGTTGTCTTCTTTTTTACTTACCTGGTGATCAGTTAAGTATCTCTTTTCACACTGATGGCCACATGCTGGACACTCAACAACAGCATGAAAATTTGTATTGTGCGCTGCAAGTTCACATCTTGGTACAGGCTCATCACACTTTACACACAACGCTAGCTTCCTCTGGCAATGCACATTGTGCATTACAAAATTTATTCGAGGAATCTCACGTTTGCTGCAGGCAAGAGAGCATAAACGATTAGCCCAGCATTAAAACCATGTGTTTAACTTTATATAGAACGTATTTCACTTACCAATTGGTACAAAACTGAACGTCATCATCACACATAATTCTCTGTGTTGGTATGCTGCCTACCCTAAAACATAAAATAACCTGCAAGTGAAACAAGGTTGCACGGAAAAAGAATCTGGAGTACCTCTTTTGTGAGGTTCTGAATATCAATCACTACGATAGCAAAAACAGCTGTGATGTGCCGCCACTAACAGGCATGAGCACTTGATCTTCGTAACAGAGCGATACGATATGAGACACTGCTACTCGCGATTTTTCATACACTGTACGATGTATCGAAAAATTTACGCGAATCTAATGGACAACGTTAGATAATTATCTCGGCATCCACAAAGTACATTATTTTAACAAATTTTCTTCGACACCGCATTTAATATTAGTGTGTTTGAACTTGCCATCCTACAACAGTATGCTGAAATTAACACTGGAAGTTTTTAATAACATCGGTTGCGGGATATATTTCTCATAATCCTCTCACCAACGATCTTTACCGAGATCTGGGTCTTCAGTGCGCATGTCTTGATTAGTCTATTTAACGCGTACGCCTTGTACAGCGCGCAGACTATTATACGGTTACGTGTTTCGGTAATCTGTTCGCTGCATTTGCACAGGAAGTCGATGGGGGATCATAAATGTGGATTTAGACGTAATAGATCAATTACTGATCATGTATTTTGCATTCGTCAAATACGTGAGAAAAATTAGGAATACAATGAGGTGGTGCATATTAATAGACTTTAGTTAATTGCATAGCCAAATACAAATCTACTTTCCATAAATATTAGCAAAACTCACGGCATTCAGTTTACTACAGATATAAGCCTACATCCAATATTAAAATTACTTATGACAACAAACAAATCACAACCGTGTCCAATATTAAATTGCTTGGAATATCAAAGTCAAAGTATAAAAATTTTCAGAATGCAAAAGAATATAATTAGAATTGTGCTAGGCTGTAAAAAAAAGGGGGGGGGGGTTTCATGTAGGAATCTGTTTAGGAAATTGAAGATATTACCTCTGGCATCTCAATATATAGTTTCTTTTATGCTTGTGATCAAGAATAAGAACCAGTTTACAGCAAATTCAGAGAATTACAGTGTAAGACAACAGTCAACACACATTCATTAACCTACATTGAATCTGACAAAATATCAGAAGGGCATTTGCTATTCAGGAGTGAGGGTTCACAATAATCTCCCTCCACAGATCAAAGAGATATATGGTGATCCTAAAAATTTTGAATTACAATTAAAACAGTTTTCCTACCTACATTCCCTTTACTCATTAGAAGAATATTTTCATTACAAATATCTCCTAAGGTATTAACTTGTTTTATATTAAAATGAGATAGAACTGTCAGATAAATAAATATTTTATGTTTATAATCATCCTAATTTTATAGTTTTTTGTTGTTATTAGTGTTGTTCAGTCTTCTATTGTACATATTATATTGCTGTATTGTGTTTCCATCAATTTTTTGTTATACTGTAATGTATTGCATGCTCCACCCCCCCTATTGTATTGGACATTTTGATTGAAGTCCTTTCCTTATAGGTAATTCAATCTGGATGGCATATACTATGCAGTCTATAAATTGTTTGAACCTTGTTTTATTTTAGATTACATTACACTTATTTATAACTTACATTTTAAAGATTATACTCATGTTTTGTTGTATTCTAGCACTCGCATTGTTTTGTACGGTGTATGTAATTATCTTGTACCTGAGTTGGAACAAATGAGAATTAGGTTCCATATAATGCTATATATTGATGCTTGATTTACCAGTATTTATTTTATTTTATTCTAGTTACAGTTTGTTCTGTTGATCATATGTTTTTTTTATTGACATGTTCCATATTCAACATACCACTTTTATATGGATTTATGGAAATAAAAACTAACTAGGAAAAAACCCATGATTCATTTAGGGGAGTTTGGTATCCCTATGGAATTAGTAAGGCTAATAAGTGTGTGTAAATGAAACCTAGCAGTCAGCCAGGGTCAGTAGGCAAACGTTTGTCTGAAACATTTCCTATTAAGCTAGGTTTGAAACAAGGAGATGCTTTATCACCATTACTTTACAAAATGCCATTTACGACAGTTCACTCAAACCAGACAGGCTTGAAATTAAATAATGGTACACATCATCTTTTGTTTTATGCTGATGATTTTAATATAGTGGGTAGAAGCATACATACTACAAAGAACAAGACAGGTAATAGACATATAACATAACACTGAGGTGTGTTCAAGGGACCATTGTTATCTTGGAAAAGCAGTATGACATACTCTGCATATCTGTAGCCAACATGCAAAGCGCATGCACAGTATGCTATCTGTGGCTTGTAGGTGTCTACCATGTTCTTCCAAATTATCGCATAAACTGAATGACTTTCGGGGAAAAAAGTTATCGAATACAAAATGTGTTACGATTTTTCTCTACAACTTTGGAAACATTTCTCATTCTAAGAAGAATCCAGCGAGATATCATACATGAACTTAGATCTTCATGTAAAGTACCGATTATTCTTGTCAGATTTTAAACAGCAGCAACCCTCAAATGAAAACTTCACACAACTGTCAGACTTAACAGTAATGTGGTTATTTAAAACACAAAAGTGACCCTTCGATAGCATGACCTTCCTAAGAACTGTAGTGAAAGTTGGTAAATTTGTTCAAACAGTCTGCAAATTTACACATACACAATCCTTCAGTTTAGGAAGCAACCTAAAAATACATATAAATTATCCCTTTCAGTTAGTGTCAGGTCTTTATTGAAACATACAATAAACAATCACAAATATCAACTTTCAATATACAGGTATAATATTAGCTTATATATTCAAGAGACAAACACATGAAAAAGTTGTACTAACAATAGAAAACATACTGTACATCTATTTACAACCTGCACAAAAAATTGACACACCAGGCTTATCACTACACAACTTTTTACAGTGTTGTTTTTTCAACATGTTACAAGCATGTGGCAAAGTTCCCTTTAAAAATAGCCATCTGAAGCTACAGAGTGTGAACTGTGAAGTAAAGTGGCAGCAAAATACTGTTTTCAGCCAGAATACTGTGGTTAATGGAGGCAGCATTCTAAATTAGTAGGTGACAAATATACAGGGCAATTAAAAAAGAAGGCAACACATTCAAAGCTGTGTAACATGTGAAAGTGTTGCTGTCTTTTTTTATCCCATACATACACACACCCTGTCTAATGTCCGAAGCCTTAATTTTGACACACTAACTTTCAAGCCATCCTAATTCCTTCATATTCTGGCTTTGGGTTAGATAGCTAGCGAGTTGATTCCTGGAAAGGACAGACTTTTTTCTTTGCCAGCACAGCCTGCTTCCTATACCATGGGTGACAACAGGTGAAGTGACTAGAGAATGAGGCTGACTGACTAGCCACCATGTAGTACCAAGATTAATAAGGTGTGGCATAGCTATGCCTCCACTGCCCCATACATGTTCCTTGTGCAATGCGCACTTCAGCACAACAAATTCACATACCTCTTCTTACCAAGTCTTTAAATAATCCTCCAGTACCCACTGTATATTCTGCAGACCAACACTCGGACCCTGCACTCCAGCCATCTTACTGACATTTTAAGGCAACCACAGAAAAAAGATGGTAAAGTATGTAATTATGATATATATGTATATATATCTTCATACAGGAAAATGGTGTTCCAGGCCTGTGAGAAGGCTCAATTCAATCACATGCAGCTATACATAACAATGACTATTTTATTTCTGTTCTTTCTGTATGGTTGGGTTTAGTGAACACATGCAGTATTCTGAAACTGCTCCATATGTATTTTACAGTCACAGTAGCCAGATCAGTACAGCATACACAAATGGAAAACATTCTGGAAAAACATGTTGTACATTAGCAATACTGAATTTTCATAAAAAGAAAGATAGGATTTAAGGCATCCACTGAAGAAAACCTAGTTGGGGGGGGGGGGGTTTTATTTTAGTACAAAAACACAAGAATTTCATATGCGCTACATGACATTTAACAGATCTCACTACGGACGTTTCCTTTCCATGAACCAAAAGACATATCGCCTTCTTTGTTCAGGAACATTATAAACAGTGTGCAACAGTGCCAACGATAGACGGCCACTAAGGCATGACCTTGAGCGAGCATTTGGTGGGGATGCCTGGTGTGTGAAAAGAATACTTGAGTGATGGAATCCAGTATGGCCACTCGCACTGTTTTACTGCACTAGTCCTATATTATTGACATTCAACACCCTACTATTTTATAAAAATCCTGTGCTTGGTAGCTGAGTAACCAAATGCATCTGGCACACTGCAGCTCAAAGGCCTCCTCTGTACCTTGCAACAAATGATTATGTATTTGATATTAACATTGAAGGATAATATTATGCCACTGCACAGAGTAAATATAGCTATTATTAAGTTACAGGTAACAATATACTTTGTGTTACAAAAATATTCTTTAAAGATGAATGCTTATCATAGCAAACTTCAACATAGTGCATTAGGTATCTTAGACATGCCTGTCAGTCACCAATATTATCATGAAAAATCATACATAAACCAGCTTAGTGTGTATATTGCAAAAAATTTAATTTTTATTCAGAATTATTATGATGGTAGTAAAACTGGACAGAGAAGTTTCAAAATGTGTTGAGGATTTGGGTTTTCAGGTACATGATGCTGTGTTGCCAGGCAATTCCCAGTGCTCTGAGTCACTACATTCCCTTAAAACATCAGGAAACACCTGATGCCACAGCATTATATGCCAGAAGACCTAAACTGTCAACACAGTTTGAAATTTCCCACTCCACTCCATTTTACAATAGCAATGTCATGCTCTCAAGACAGAATCAGCACTCTGAAGGCACTACATTCCTCAAACCATCACGAAACACTAATCCAGTGACAGAACATCACATCCCACAGGGCATGAATCCTCAACAACAATGCTGTGGAAACCTCTAATCTCACATTTCAGAATATATTCTCTGCAATTTTACATACTGTACTGCAATGATCTGAATGTTCATTTACTGAAAATTCAAACCTGTTATTCACTTGCTGAGTAATTCCTACAGTGATCCAAGTGGACTGGCACAACATCCCCATAACTTTATGTACCATGCATAATCATAAATATACACTTGTAATGCACTTTGAATCAGAGGCATCTGTAGCCTGTACAGTCACCAATACATGTGTTTAATGCACTTTAACTCACTGGCAAACTCATTAAATTGAAAGACCCCAAAAATAAAGGCTATCTAAGTATCACAAAACCTCCTTTAAGTATACTACCTTTGTTGCATTACCAGTCAAATACCTGACTTTCACCTCTCATATTTAGCAGCAGTGACAAACATCACCTGACTGCAGATATCCCATTGCAATCCAAAGCATGCCTGTAGGTTAAAAAGAAAATCTCCCTCCACAGCTCCCAAAAAGCACATTCTTGGTACAGGAGTTCATGTCCTTAAGAGAAACTGTTAAGTCACTGCACAACTCTCACAATTCCTTAATGTTTCTATCTTCAGTGACAGGCAGAAAATGGATGACTACATTTGGAGTTACTTTTATTTTGGGCAAGGGTGGGGTTAATAAATATATTTATTACTATCTTCCAAAGCATAAGACACACCCAAGAACTTAGAAGGCAAATTATGGAAAAAATATTCCAGTGACCTTCAGACAATAAGATGTGGGAGAATTCTGTAGAACATTTTTAAGGGGAAAAAAGTGCAT
>JGI20166J26741_11468919_pt1 | contig 13201 bp, 5 predicted proteins | sample TergutCu122P5_FD_26741 | JGI IMG/M metagenome (IMG submission 26741)
TGGAAATAAGAGGCGGAAATGTTTTCACTGCCTAGGGGCGCCAAATAACTTAATTCGCCCCTTAACATACTACCTGGGGACACCCAGACGGCGGCAGCCTTTCAGACATGATAAGATCGTTACGGTTTCTGTGTTGGTAATTTTCGATGGGACAATAGCAGCGCCTTCATTCCTGAGAAAATACATAGGTTTGTGTTTATACGGGGAAAATTGTGGGTCAAAAATTCATCACTGTATAAAAACATCCGCGTTTGGACATATAGCCTAACCTTTAAGAGTGGTCCACTACTTTACATCGTATGTTATAAGTTCAGGAGGTAATTCCTGGAGACATTTTGAATGAAATATTTGTCATCAATATTTGACCGATTCTCAAGTATTACAGAGCTATGGGTGAGGGAAAATTGTGTTTGGAACCAGGCAACACGGCACAGAGTACCTCCAGCAAGACATTGTGTCTCTACTTATGTTTTGACGCACGACACCGTATATGTTTCAACAAATACCGGCTGCTGGATTGGTCGTGGGTGCCCGCAGATATGGCCGCCACGATCACTGGACCTCGAACACGTGGACTACCTTATGTGGAAGTATTTTAAAATCTTGTTTATGAAAGCAATGTTGAGACACGTGTGGTTCTATTAGGTCGCAACTTCGATGTGGCCAAATGCATCAGTAACCGTCAAGTTTTGTTGCGTTTCATGCCCTGTTGTGATACAAGAAAAATTGTGTATCGAAGCTGAGGGTGGGCATTTGGAACACACGTTACAGCAGTGAAAGTCAAGCCTTTTAAAGTTCAGGGTATGCAAATTCTCTTACCATTACGAAATGACATTCATTTCTTGTTACCATAAATATGTCTCCCCTAAATAATAGCTCAGTAGATGTTCAGAATCGCAACCATGCAACCCGTGGCATTTTATATTAGAGTTGCTCAGGAATGTCCTCCTAAATTTGCGACATAGAATCATAGACTTGGTTTATTTTTGTGAAGGTTTTTACCCTTGGAATCAGCGTTGTTTGGCCAGAAGTTTCTGAATCGCAAGTCGATTTCTGACCAATGAAGTCCACAAAATCGCGTGCGTTATCTGGGTTTTATAACAGTTCTACTTGATTTTACACATTTGTGTCCTTACCTGTTTCTCGTCTCTGAGTGTGTTTTGTTTAATGACGGTGTCAGTAGCTAAGACTGTAAAAGTAGGTGGCGAACGAATGAGTATGGAGAAACTGGTGGTGAGATACAGCCAGGGGAAAACTAAATTACTCGGAGAAAAACGTGTTCAAGCGCCACTTCATCCACCATTATTACCTGTCCTGGGATCGAATCCCGACCTCGGCAGCTATCGGTGAGCCTATATCACGAATGAATAGTGAATTTAATTTTTATTTTATGGGCCAACAGTTAAGTATAAGGCAAAACTATAACTGTTCTTTTGCTTAATCAAATATCATACCATAAATACGTATGAATAAGTTAATTACTGTTCCACGAAATCTTAACCTCAACCCTCCAAGAAGGTGGGTGGCGAACTTAACTGCCTGGTCGCTGTAGCTCTGGGAAAAGCCATTGATACCCACGACACACAAGCCAGGATAGACCCGGACCCAGTCTGGGTGCTATGACACAGGATAGCTCCCTGTCCCCTACTGAAAATAAAACTCAGATTCCTCAGTCGTCAAGCTCATATCCTAGTCACTACACCGACCGAGCTACTCTGCCACAAAATGAAAGCGTCAAACTGAAGCTAAGCACTGTCCTGGCTATTCATTTTATCTTGTCTGAAGAAAATTATCCTGTATAAACACCCACCGTATGATTGAACGTGTGTCACCAATATTCGGTGCTGCCCCTTAAGTGCAGGGTTTACGTAACCAACAGCCAGCACATGACGCTGCATTTTTAAATGTGTTATTATTCGTTTTTTGGAGCCAGGATAGCGTAGTCGCTATAGTGACTAGGCTAGGGTCTGGACAACCGAGAAATCGTTGTTCAGTGCCCGGCAAGGGTAAAGAGATTCTTCTTTCCTACATAGCACACAGACCGTCTCTGGGAGTTACCAAACTACAAATTCAATGCATAGAGTGGGTTTTTCCCAGGGGATTAAGCGGCCGGGGCGTGAATCTGACCACTTACCTTTATTTTGTACCGAGATTAAGAATGATGGTAATTGTGAATGTAATCCCCCCCCCACGTATGCTTTGCGGGCACAAGGGAAACTTTGCCGTTTGCTTTACACTACCTTCGTTCTTTGCAATCTTATAGCAGAGTATTTTTTCCATTAAAAAATCTGTTCACTTAAAAACATTTTGATTGTTAGCCTATTTTAACTTATTCAGTGATGGTGACATAGCTAACACGAGCGCATTACAATCGTTCTCTTGCGTCTATAAGTAAGCACACTCACTCGTTCTTGCCCATCCCGTTTTTCTAAAGCCCACTGCGAGCACAGTATCGAAATTCAAATGAAGAATACTGCTTCCTGGCAATGAAATTTTCATCTAGGTTTCCGGCTGTAGCAAACGACAACATAACTAAGAACTGACGGCAGTTAACTACGACCGGTTATGCTACCTTAACAGGCTTGAGCCTCGTCCTTATTTATAAGTATTTATTTAAACATTTTATTTAATGATTTAAGTAGCTCAGAATAATTGTCGTCGAATTATAGGATGATTATTGAGCTACAAATTATAAAACACGTAAAAGGAAGCAGCCATCTCCTGAATGACACTGGCTACTATCGCAGCTGTGCCTTGTAGGACTGAGGAAACATATGAACACTTCAGTTAGAATAGCCGTATCCGGAACGAGAGTTGAACTCGGAACTTCCCGAAAACTAAGCTTAATGCTACCCACTAGACAGCGACCGTGTAAGTTGACTCAATTCTGACTTGTATTTTGGAGGTACGCCTTCGAATATCGGCGGGAATACCAATTATCAAGACTGTTTGTAGCGGTTATTCTCGGCCCTTGAGGTGACTGCTGGAATGACACCTTGCAACAGAATGTCTTCCTCTGCATTTCATCCAATTTCACCAAATGCAATCTTCCTCTCATATCGTTCGACGCTAAATGACAGATGCAGTTGATCAATGTCATTTAATAACACAAACTTCATTGATCAGTTCAAAAGTGAAATTTTTTATTGCAGGGAACTACGGGAGCTGGTAGTGGAATATGCACAAGATAACTAAAGGTTTGAAGAAGAAGAAAAAGACCAAGAAACACAAGAAAGAGGACGACCTCTTTGACGCAGCTGAACTTGAGAAGTACCGGAGAGAGCACCAGCAAGACTGCGAACGTGGCCAGCAGGAGGAACCGGACGAGCAGGGGGCAGGATCCGCGGAAAAAGAAGAGTGGCAGCGCTTCAAGGCCCTCACTGCTGGTGTAGACAATATCCTCAAGAGAACTCAGGGCGATCTCGACCGCATCAAGTCCTCTAGCTACTTCCAGAGGTCAGGGCTCCCACTGGCACTTATGTTCTCGGGCTAATTCCCATATCTCCTGCAGATGAGGAAATATAACACATTTATCATTTCAATGCAGTGTAACATAGATATCCTAATGATTTTATTAATTAAGTAACTGGATCTTCACAAAATCAAATAGCAATAATATAACATATCTGCAGGACTAAAACACACTGTATTAATAAAGTAAGTTTCGTGACTCATGACCAGGGCTCGTTGTTACTCTTATGAACAGTGTAGGGGCAGAATGATCCATATTCGATTGAGTATGGCGCCTAGGTATAATGGAATTATTGTTCTGCCTGTGTGATTGAATGATATAGTAGTATATCAAATTCTGCCTCACTTTTTTTGCAGAAAACAGGTTACTTTAATTGTAGTGTAGAATATCATTAAAATATTTAACACATCCCACACTATAAATGAAACTTCGTTGAGCATTTCGTATTTTATTTACAGTCCGGTTTAAAAACTTTTAAATATTTCAGAAAGCCGCCTGGTCCCTCAGTTCCTGAAACAAGTCGAGATAAGCCAGGTGGTTCGGCCCCGGCTTCTGGACCCACCCCAGCTGTCTCAAACAAAAAGAAATCGAAGCGTTGGGTGGGTTTTGAAGAAGGATCTTCGGGCATCGAGGACCAAGCGCCCGAGGAATCTGAAGAAGAGCCCAACAGCACAGAAGAATCTGCTGCACCTGTTTCAGTAGACGAGCACCTAGAAGCCAAGCCAAACGCCACAACTGCCGAGGAAGAGGAAGAAGAAGAGGAAGAAGAAGACGAGGCCAATGACATCTTTGACACCTCATACGTAGATGTGGTAAAACTCGCCTATATACCAGACAGTCCCACTCAGGAAGACGAAGGCTTCGACCCATTTGACACGTCAATCGCTGAGAAAGTTATAAAAGAGGAGGAAGCGCAGGCAAAGAACAAAAAGAAACTCGTTAGCTTGGGCTGTGCAGTCGAGGTACTAACAGGAAGACTCGAAACCACTCCAACAGTAACTGTAAGGAAGCGAAGAGTGGTTCCACGGAGTCCACAAGACGCAAATCTTCTACTCGATGATAACGCTTTACACGAAGCAGAAGAGGGCCACGGAAATGCGCACAGCCTTCTAGATGACAGCACAGAGCCTAATCTATCCGAAGAAGCTCCAGGCCCTTGTCGGAGCCTTCTAGACGAGGATACTGAGGTTAACGTTCCGGCTGTGCGTTTAGAAGATAATTTACTTGGACCCACAGTTCCTGCTTCGGTCGAAAGTGAAGAAAGCCAAGAGAACAGCACACAGGAGAACGTTGATTTCAAGAACTTGGTGGCAGAGTTTGACGTAATATCTGGTGGTGAGACAGACGCAACGCCAAGCACTGTTGTAGAGGTACCCAATCTAGTCGCAGAGGAAGAGGATCTTGAGGACGAGTTCGCTGCTCTAGCAGCAGAGTCCGTCTCAAAGAAAACCGCAGATTCACAGGAGGAACAAGAAGTCGACGAAAAAGACCCATTTGACACTACAGCTGCTGCTGTAATCCTCGGAGAACAACCAGGTTCATTAGATACCGAGGCAGATTTTAACCCCGACACCTTTAGTTTTCCACCTCAGAAGACAGGCCCTCCCTTCCCATTATCGCCCGACGTTGACATTGTTCTAGCCACCGAACTACACAAAAAACGCCAGTGGGCTGCATTTGAGGAGGAAGAAGAGGAAGGAGACAAATCCAGCCTAGCCTCATCGTCCTGTCCTGCGCCATCTCAGTCGATTGCACCTCTGACTGATGAGGAATTCACAGAAAATGCAATCCTCGCACTAGCCGAAGAGCTTGATATTACGCAGCTCGATCCTTTCGACACAACTTTCGCGGAGAACATTCTGCCTGGCAAGGCAGAACTGAAGCTGATAGAGAACGAAATTCTTGGTAGCAGTGACCTCGACATCAACGAAGCGAGGATCTTATCCCGAAGCGATAGTGACTTTGACTTCAATCCCCGAGAGGACGAGGAGAGGGTTCTCTCCACGGTCAGCATCCAGATCACAGATCCTACCGGCCAGGAAAAAGAAGACGACGACGAAACAGGCTTGAGATCCTTGACTCTAGGACACCGAGACCTTCTCGGAGGAAGTACTACAGACCTCTCGAAGTTAGGACACGAACCCATCCAACCAGCGGAACAGGAGGAAATACCAGAAACTGATATAGACCCATTTGACACATCTGTGGTTGAAATACTTGCAGCTCCAGGAAAAGCAGAGCTTAAATTCCTGGAGAAGGAGCTCCTGGGAGAGGCCGAGGTATCGTTGAAAAGGAGTCTTAGTGACCAGGACTTCAACCCCCGTGCTGAGGAGCCAGAAGTACTGAAAAAAGAAGAGCCTGAAGTAGACGTTCCAGACTTACTGAACGTAGAATCAAGCGTTACTAAGGTTGTCGCTTTCGACGTTCCCACCCCATCAGCTCGTCCCGACCTATTGATTGTCGGATCTGAAGAGGGGACAAGAATCTCCAAGCCTCTCACACCCTATTACGTAAAGGTTCAGCCAACTGAACTATTTGCAACACAAAATGGCGAGGTAGAAGACGTGGATCCGTTCGATACTTCGTTTGTTGAGAAACTGGCGCCCGGGAAAGCAGAGCTGAAGGTAATAGAAAGTGAGCTAGTAGGAGAACCGACAGGCCTGAAACACAGCCTCTCAGACCAGGATTTCAATCCTCGAAGTGAAGACGTGGGTGCATCCACTGTTAAAACTGAAGTAGCTTCTAACCAAGGACGCAGATTCTCCGACTTCGCAGGAGACCAGCGGAAAGCACCTCCCTGCACTCTTGCCATAAAGGGTGTGACTGTAACGCCAGTCATCCCCGCAGCACTAACTCCAGCTTCTAAGCCGGATCTACTCGTCGTTGAGGAGAACGCGCCAGTGACTACAAAGCCATTGACTCCTGCTGTTGAAAGTAGCTTGGAGTACGCCGATCCCTTCGATACGTCTATAGCGAACAATTTGCTTCCGGGTCGCGCCGAACTAAAAGTGCTGGAGAGTGAGCTAGTGTCCTCAATTAAGAGGAGCTATACCGACCCAGACTTCAATCCGCGGGCAGACGATCAAGTGGCAGATATACAGGCAGAGCCAGAGCCAGAACCTGTGACAGAGAAGCCGGACTTGCTTAACTTGCCCAGCGAAGGGGTCCCTGCAACAAAGACTCTGACACCGTTGGTGGAGAACTCCGAAAATCAGATTGTCGACGATATTGATCCTTTTGACACATCGATAGCCAGCGACCTACTTCCAGGCAGAGCTGAACTCAGGCTTATAGAGTCAGAACTAATTGGACAATAAAGCGCAGCCACTGGATGTGCATGTTTCGACTGTGTAGTTACAACCTCGTGCTCTCAGTTCCATTACAGTATTTCGGCAACGAAGTCAGTATAATTTCCGGATTTCAGTAGCATAAGTACGTAAACATGGACTTTGAAACATCTGGTAAAGGGGGCAACCCCTTCCTAATGGATGACTTAGGGCAGTATGGTGAAGTCACCGATCAAGTTGGCGGTGGAGGAGGTGGTGGACTAAATCCATTTTTGAGTAACAGTGATTTCAACATTCCTGCAACTTCAGAGAATCCCTTCCTAAGTTCCTTAGTTGGAAGTGAGCCGTCTTCTTTTCTCGCCTCTGGGAACTCCTCCACGAATCCTTTCGCACAGTTTGACTATTCTGTGAACGGTAGCATAAATACAGCAACCACACTCGACTTTTTTAGTACACCTGAATCAGTCACCACTCATACCAACGTCTTCAATGTTGGTGACGTGGCGAACGCTCCATCCACTGACATTTTTGGGAGTATCCCACCTGCAGAACCAGAAACAGAATCCAGATTGTCTGGAAGTTTCGACTTATTAGATGACACTGCAGGAAATGTTCCAATTGAATCAGACTTTTGTAAAGAGACCGATATCTTTAACAGCAACTCAGCACCAGCAGCAGAGGATTCCTCAAGAACCAGCACACCGAAAGGAGGCCCTCCCAGAAGACCTCCTCCTCCTAGACCTGTCCCTCCTTCAAAAGAAACCAAAGACCTTATACTGAGTGTTACTGGAGCCATGGAAGCCACATCCTCACATCTTCTGGACCGGCTTCAAGCCACAAGAACGCCCAGTCCGACGCCTATCCGCGACCTACATTCGCCAAGTCCCACTCCAGACGCCCCTTTTTCAGACCTGCTTGGCATGGATGTGACAACAGTAGGACAACTTCCCGCATTTCCTAGCAATACAGAGCTAAACCTCCTCGAGGAGGAACCCTTTGCTGCGGCTCCCTCACCTCCGAAACCACCCCCCAGACCAGTGCCGCCGTCTCAGAAGCCTGCAGAACCTCAACAAGATATTATGAATATTTTCATTGGTGATGCACGAGCACAAAGTACTTTAACTGCACCACAGACTACTCCTGATATACTGGGACTGTTTGACTCGTCTGCTCCCACTGTGCAGACAAGTGAGATGACCGGCAAAGCAGATTTGTTGTTGGGAGATGATTTTGGAGGCATGGTAACTGCAGAGCCCCAAGAGGTGAACCTGCTAGCTTCTACTGCAATGGACTTGGAACCGTCACTAATTTTGGCACAACAGCAGCAGCAGCAACAACAACAACAACAACTACTACAACAATCTGACAACTTTATGGCTACAGATATGCTAGAGGCTACTGAGGCTCCAGCACTCAAAACTGCTGATGAGTTTGATGCTTTTGCAGCCAAATTTGAGAGTGCAGCCAAAGAGGAGGGGCAAGAATTTTGTGTTGTGGAAGGTGACCCCTTTGATCCCTTCAGTTCTTCTGGATTGACAGCAGACACTGGAAGTGATGGTGAGCCATCTCTGTCTTAACAAGTTATGCATATGCCACATTCCATTTCAATCTACTTTCAAACTTAGAGTTTTTATCAATGTACTCACACCAATTTGGCTTACACAATTCAGTATTTGGGAGAGCATTTTGTTGATTCCTATAATTTGTCATGCCACTTCCTTTGTTGTCTTTCCAATAAAACCATATGTGAACATCTGTGTACATGTGTATCATGTTAAAGTTCTGAAATGTAGTTCTTGGAAAAAACTGTGATGGCCCAAATACATTTACATAAACAATAAACTATTATTTTTTAAAAATATATTCTTCTTGGAAATGGAATTGTGTAGTCTGGTAGATGTCTACCACTCTTTCAGAGCAACTTACTGTTTCTGTTTTCATGGTACCCTGAAGACAAAAGTTGTAAGTTCTTCAGAAACGTTGGGAAATGTTTCTAAGAAAACACAAAATCTCATCCCCATAGCTGATATTCTTTGTAGTCATTGGCCATCAGAATCTGAAATTTTATGAACCTAATTTTACTTCAAAGTTTTGCATGGGTATGAAGCTTGATCTGTAAGCTTCAGACTTCAAGATAGAATATGGACCTTGAGGATGAAGGAAGTAAGTTCATCCAGAACACTGGTGACTGCATACTGAAGTGTATGGTGCCACAACCCAGAGGATAACTACCCAAAATATTTCTGTGCTTTGCTTCTTCTATCAGTTCCAGACTGGTCACCAGTTTCATCTGAAGAACTAGATCCAGCCTGTGACCACATGGATTTTAAGTTTTCATGGTACTGACTATCAAGATTATAATTTTCCAGGATGTGATGACATGTATTGTGGATGATGGGTACCAGTCTTAAGAAGATACTGTTGTCTATATTTTCAGATTATTAGACAAAGCTGGAACCACCAGGTTCCTCTGAAACATTCATATCTATTTACCAAGTTACACAGTATCACATCCCAGAAGATCATAGTCTGACATAGTTGATATTTCACATAAACAGTGTTGATGTAACTGCACATTTCTTTCTGTATTCAGTACTGTATGCTTTTGGATGTCGCTAATTTTTGTGTATGGAAAGTGTTACTTGCTTTAAATACGGCAAACTGATCAAAATTTTAAATTTCATAATTATCAAAATTCTTTATAAACATGTGATGCAGCCTTGCAGTGTTGTTTTAACCAGATTCATGAAAGTAACTAATGTAAATTGAATGTAAGGATGCCACTTCTCAAACAGATGTGTTATTCCAGTGTGGGGTGCAGTAACTGCAGACAAGGGCGAGTCCAAGATAACAGGGTTTGGGGCAGAAGAGAGTTTTGATGCATTCCTGTCAATGAATGAGCCCCCACCTGTGCCTCAAGGAACACCGGCACGGTTCAGTCGTCAGCAGTCTGCAGAGTCTGAAGAAGGCCCTGACTTCTCCATATTCATAAAGTAAGGGCATTTTATGTGCATTTCATGTGAGTATTTAAATACAATTATTTTACTAAAACATCATTCGTATTTTACATATACAAACTCAGTCATCAGGACATCACAAAATATGTTTTAATGTGCTGACCCAAATAATCATGCTACTGCAAGAGAAGATTGTGCAGTCTTGTTTAGTTATAAATGGCACTGGATTTCAAATAAAACAGTAGGTTTTTTTATTTTTCACAGAAAGTTAATGAAATTCTTGTAATGAAAGCCAACAAGATGCACTATTTCTAAAATTTATTTGATAAAGTACTCTACATGTTTCGGACAGGTCCACTGTCCATCAGGAATATCTCAACACTGTATACACACAATAGGTATTTGTCATGCTAGTTCTGTTGACTGTCTGCTAGTGTGGTCAGGATGGATCCTGACCATGCTAGCAGACAGTCAACAGAACTAGCATGACAAATACCTATTGCATGTATACAGTGTTGAGATACTCCTGATGATGGACAGTGGACCTCTCTGAAACACGTAGAGTACTTTATCAAATAAATCTGAGAAATAGTGGATCTCGTTGTCTTCCATTATAAGAATATATCACAATGCACGGTCCTCCGAATGTCAAAATTAACCAAATTCCACACAATAGCTCAAAAGATTTTGAATTTTTGAAGCATGTGTAGAAACAAAACACAAGAATAAAACAATGGCCTGTTCCAATAGTTTATTATCTGACACCAGTGAAATAAGCAATGGAAAAATAATTGTAATGTATTTGACAATAGCACTAACAGAGTAAATTGTAATAATATACCTAATTTATTTTAGTGTATTTCATTTGTTACAACTGTCATATCCACTTAACTTTGCCATCACATGCATGTCAACTCCTTAAGCTTGCATCATCTTCATCTTCTTATGTGGACACTTAAATTTCTTTTATTCCATTCTACTTGTCTGAGGTTTCTGTCTATGTTTCTATCCATGACTGATCTCTCTTCTTAGACAACCCTATCAGCCAGGCCATTAAACAAATTATTATTTTTCTCGCAGTCAAAATACATTATTCACCCTGCACATGTCATAGAGTTTACATTGCAGCCAAGCTGCAAAAAACAAAATGTGTTATCACTTTGTGACCAAAATGTATATTTCTGTGAAAAATTACCTCTACCTTTTTATTACTGCACTCACTCTTAGGACTGTTACACTGTTTATTTCATTCTTTCACAGTATATCTGCACTTTTTTCCTACTTCCACTTGGTTGTCCTTTTTATGGTTATTTCTTTGTTTATGCTGTCTTTTCTTTTTGTGTTTCTGTTTATTTTTCTGTTAATTTCTTCATACACATATATTCCTTCCACTTCCCAACTGAGCAATATATATCATTTACCCTTTTCTGTGATCAGACCCAAAACTGGGGAAGCTGTCACAACAGAGTATATGACAGGAGAAGCAGTACCAATGCTGGCACCACCACCAAAGAGCCCTGTTCAGAACACAGACATCACTCTCAGATTCAACCCCTTTGATAAGAGTAATGAGCTTGTGGCTACTGCCATCACAGCCAGTACAGATGAGCCTGCTCTTCCACAAGGTGGGTGCAAGGTGCAGATCTGTAGAATTAGTGTGTACAGAGCAGCAGTAAATCCTAGTCAAGAAATCACGTTGAGCCAAAACATAATCACATGACGTGTGAGTACTGACAATATTATTTCTCTCTTTTACACAAAACCACAATTGTTTGTTCAAGCCACATATCTACCCACATCACAGGCCTCATGGATGTAAAGAAAATATATAAGCTACACTATGCATACAGCTGATCCCAAGCAAAATAAAAACCTTTATTGAAAAAAGAAGAGAAAACAATGTTTTATATTCCTCCAGTCTTAATGGTATGGCAGCACACAAATAGCTAAACCAGAACATTCAGCACTCTTGCAGAGTAGAGAGATATTTCATTATATTCCAGCGTCTTGATACACTCTTTGGCACTTATGAGTATATAAAATGGAGTTAACAGTCATAGAAACATAGCTTACCTGCACGTGTACTTCATGCCCTGTTGATTATACAGGACCATCAGAAGTGAGGAAGTATTTCCCATGCTCCTTCCCACAGTATTTGTCTCCTTTATAGACTAAAATATTGCACTCTACAATTCCCATCACACTCTACAAATTCTGAGAACTTCTGACATCTCTCTTATTCTGCATCTTTTACTGCCATTCTATCTCCTCACAACTGCTGCTCATAAACGGATCTTAGATGAAGCATAATGAAATCTGTATATTCATCATTCTTGCCATGTTCCCATTACTGGGAATTCCACAACTTGGGACATAATGTTGCACATCCTGATATGAGGATTCATTTACCCATTCATCCAGCACCTTATCCCATATACCTTATCCTTCAGCTACATTACCGCAACAACCTCAAAACAAACATGGTTGTTCTTCATCATCCTCATAACCTCCATCCTCATTTTCTTGTCTTCATCTGTCCTTTTCCTCATTGGCGTCTGAATCAGTATCACACATGGGCTCACACTTAATGTCTCAAAGCTTCTTCTTGGAACCTGATGTGAGTGCATTTTATGAATCTTTCTAAACAAACTGTTGCAGCATTGTGAGGAAAAACAAAGGATGGTTGTATACTACATAAATGGTCACTGAAGATTATTAAAAAAATTGTCTGTGTTTCTTTAGCAGGTGAACCAGTGAACCTCTTGTTCAGGAGACAATACTAATATAAACATTTTCTCTTGAACTTGGACAGCATTCACGAGAAAGAGGACAGGAATTTAAGGTTAAGGAAAGAGAAACATAATATTTTATTAAAATGTTGGCCTGAGAATGGCTTTCCTTTGCACTGTATTAAGAACATTGTACAACAAAGGATTTTAATCTACACAATTTGTTTCCAAAATTTATCCTGATAACTGTTCAGGTATTCATACCTTTCCTAATCCTTGCAGCAAGAACCCTCCAGTCTGTTGATCCTGTGGGTACTTTGACCCCTGGAATTTAAAGCTACCAGCTATTACACGCAATTGGCAGAGACATGCTCTGTCATTGTAACCAGTGTCTATCATAACAGAATTATTGAAGCAGGGTGTTATAGAATAATATAATTTAGGCTGCAAACTAGAAAATGGAGATTTTCAGTCTTTGGAATATCAAAGGTTCCAGGATGCTGTCATATATTCTGCAAAGAAAAGGTGCTGTACGTTTACATTATTATACATTATTATACAAAACATTGAATGTCTTCACTTTTATTTACATGTTCTATTTAATAAAACTATACTGTAATGCTTTTATATGTGTTTCATGCTTATTCCCAAAGAATAAACATGGTAACAGAATGCATTTCATAACCTTATGTGTTAGTGGCCACTGACATTCTGATGTGTAGAAAATAAATATGTAGGATGTTTATGCTGTGACAT
>JGI20166J26741_11469141_pt1 | contig 13200 bp, 5 predicted proteins | sample TergutCu122P5_FD_26741 | JGI IMG/M metagenome (IMG submission 26741)
GAACAACAAGATTGAGAGGTAGACCAAGAAATAGATGGCAAGATGGGGTGAGAGAGGATGGAAGAATAGTTGGTGGGGAAGGGTGGCAGGAAAAAGTACAAAACAGAGAGGAATGGAAGAAGCTCCTGAGAATGGCAAGGAATCGTTGAATTCTGCACATGCCAATGGAATGAATGAATGAACTTTACTGTGTCTTGTCCTCTTTTTTTATGGCCTGCAATTGAGAATGTCATCTTTTCTTGAGATGGATATGTAATGACCCTTCTTATCAATTCCTGAATCTTTTGTTATGCATCACATTTTTGTTTTTAATTTTATTATAGTATTTGGAAACAGCAGGAACAATACCAATAGAACTGTATCCAATATACAAATCATTGCATGGTGGCTGTGCATTTGGAGTAACAGGAGCATTCCTGTCCGTGATTATTACTAAGAAGTTATGTGTGTGATTCATTCTGAGAAGAGACTTGCTGTAGGATTGGTTGTCTCGATGAGGCCTCTCCCTCCACTGTCCATATAAATGTTTAAATATCACCTTAAATTGGCCAATTTTGGTATCCTTCCGCATCTCAACCAAGTAACTGTTTATCTTAGGGAGAGTAGAGGTATAGCTCTACTCTATTTTGACCTCAGCACTAGAAGGGGGTGAGGGGTCAGCGTCACACCCCGTACCCCATTTCAGACCGTAGTTAACATACCTGGAAGGGTTATACTGCATATGGTATTTCTTAGTTCATTTAATAGTGCTTTGTTAGTAATGCCGGTATGGCTGGCAAGTGAACTTGTGATATTGATACTTTATTTAATGTTCCGTAAATCCACAAATAAAAACAATAAGTAGGATATAGAACATGTCAAGAGTGATACATTATGTAAAATTATATAAAATTATATAAATGTATAGAATCAAACAAATTGATTCCAAGTCAGGTACGTGAATGATGTTTAATACAAACAGGACATTCCACTATGTAACGAGTAAAGCATAGGAAAATATGGCTATATTTACAAACGGAGGAGACCGGCCCTGAGGCCCACCCAGCCTCCCGTACAATGGGTACCGGGTCTTTCCTGGGGTAAGGTGCGGCCGGGGTGTGATGCTGACCCCTCACCCCCTTCTAGTGCCGCGGTCAAAAATAGAGTAGAGCTATACCTCTACTCTCCCTAAGGGCCTTCGTGGCCTATGAAAGGGTGAAACCTACCTACCTACACACGGAGGAACAAGTCAGATACAGACGACAAGCAAATTGCAGCAAAATGATTACAGATAGCAATTATACACATGTGAATAACATTAAGATAACAAAAGTTAAGATTTTTTTTGGTGAGACTTAGTGACAATAAACATAGATTATTAAGATTATATATTAAGTAAATGGTCTTATTAAAGATATTTAATGGCACATCAGCTTGTGATTGATTTACATTGAAAATATTTTTCAATAGAGTAAAAAGAATGTATGTATAGGAATTGTTTGAAACAAATTTAAAATTTCCTAATATTATTAGATATATTTTTATGTATGGAGGAAGAATGTTGAAGATCTTAATGTCCATGTAATGTGAGGTCAAGGCAATACTAGTGTCCTTTTTTGGAGGACTCTGGAGTGTTGTTGCATATAAAATAACAACACACAGAGTTAACAAAATACATGTAATTCTATTAAGTTTGTTAGTAATATCTGTTGAAGCATTTTAACCTTATGTGCATCAGTAGGTGTGAGGATAGCTCATAAAATTCATGTGAAATGTGCTTTACTGCATTAGAGATCAGAAATTTGGTGGCATAACAAACCTTTTAACATATGAACAATATATATTAGCAGAAATGTTTTATTAAGCTGTATAATAATTAATTTTTAGTTTCCTAGTCTTTTATGGTTGGAAACATTTTTTTCTTGTTATAATATACCCATTCATTTGCCTGAGTTGAGTTTATTTTGTGAGCAGTCAAGCTGTTATACATGTTAATGAACTTCTGTTTGAGATTTTGTAAGTTACCCTTCACATTTGTGTTAATGCTTCTGACTTGTGTTCTGGAGGTGCCAGTTCAAATTTCAGCTGGACCCATACTGTCCTGATTGAGGTCTTACATGGTTTTCTTTAGTCCTTCAAAGCAGGTGCTGGCATAGTGTCCTAGTCTAGATCATAATTGCTTCTGTTTGCAGCCATTGCAATTTATAATGTATTATATCCATTCAGTTAATGCCATATGGTCTTTAGGTATATCATATGGTTTTAATGCAGCATGTTTTGGCTCGAGAACAATCCATCAAATTGTAAAATAATTTCTTTAGTGTCGTGTTTGCCTTATGATGGAGTTTCATTGAGCCAAAGCATGTTGCTTTAAAACCATACATTACACAAAAAGAGCTTCCTTGTGATTACAGTTATTATCCACTTTTGTATCTTTTCGAAAGTAGGATGTCTTACATAATAATAAAAATATTTTGTATATTGATGTAGAAATGAAAGTATTTTTATGTCAGCCTATAGTGGTGAATTAAATGAAAGTTATATTTGTTAAGTATGCATGTAAGAGTAATTTAGAAGGTTATGGTAGTCTGAAAATCACAGCACTGTTTTGATACTACATGATGGATTTGCTATATAACTTAACAGGTATCTCAGAGTGCTTAAAATGTAAATGTTACTAGATGTTAAGAGGTTGAATATCAGTAAAATAATAAAAATAATGATAATTATGATGATAATAATAACAATGCACTAATAAGAACTTTCTTTGGAGGCATTAGGAGGGAAAAGAATTATTGGAGTGATAAATGAGACATAACATTATTTTTGCAGCGCATCTGTACCCATGGCTGTCAAGTGGCTTTATCCTTTGATACTGTCTGACCATGTGTGCTCTTATCTCCTAAGTATGTTTTTTCTATGACATTATGCAACAATGTTACAGGGAAGCGAACCTGAGTGTGAGGTTACAGAAGTGGAGGTACGGGTGGATCCCATGCTCTTCCTTTGTGCACTGGAAGAGGATGGTAGCAATGATGATGAAGACAATACTGCTGACAGTTCTTGCCATCAGACTTCTTCTACCGTCAAGTAGGATTCGGTGTTCACGTCTCATGTGTTATGTTTTTAGCATGGTTTGTTGTGTATAACCAAATTTAATCTGATAACCTGACAGCATTCAATACCAATATATTTTTCCAAAGTACATCTGGCTCATGATTATATAGAAGCAAATTACCTGAATTGCAGATTAATGACATTATGTTGAGGCATGCCAGTATTTTATGTATCACAGTACCATACTAGCAAAACACTGTATTTCATATATATCAGTTTATAATTATGCAGGCTTATTCAATACTGAAATTTAGTGAATGAGGCTGTTGGATTTAGCAGGATTCCACTCCATGCTACATGGCCAGAACAGAAGTTTTTTGCAGGCACAGTTGTTTCAAAGTGATTCTGGCCACCCTGATCACTAAATCTCATATCCCTCATCATCATTTATTGTGATTTTTTAGATACCACATGTGACAAAATCGTCTAAGCAGAGTCTAATGTTTGAAAGACAACATCATGACAGCAACACGTGTACCTGTTTTTTGAACACACAATACCAACAACGAAGGTCACTTGCAGCCTGATTTGTAAACTTTCATTTGTGTTTTTATGTCCAGTGATAGATGAAACACAGTGTTTTCTATGTGGTCACAGTTTTAAATGGATCACAGTGACACTTTTTGTCTGTGGAGGTTATAGTTACTTATCTTCAGCATGTCTTATAATACTTTGCACTTACAAAATAATTTCCACTAAGTAGGGTCCTGCTTTATATTTTTGATGATTTGGGTAGTGAACATCCATGAACATCTTCATTGGATAGCAGTTTTGTTTTTTGAGATAATTGAAGTGGACCACAGCCATTTCTTTTCATGTCCTTCCCAGTTCATTCACAAATCCTACTGTTCATTGCTGTGTTACCTAGGGACTTCAAAAACTGTCATTAACTAGACCTTGAAACAGTATAATATATCATGAATATGAAGAAGGGGGTAAATTGCAAATAAATATTTGTTTCATGTTGACAAAAATTCTAGAAATGAACATAACACTGAATTATATCCAAAGAAATGTTTTTATTTTATCACTTTAAACACTACACTACATTACCCTACAACACCACCACCATGGTTGTGTGAATGTTTGCATTAGTGTGCTCAGTTTTTCAGTCTTGTTTGATTTGTATAGAAGCCATTGTAACACATTTCCTATGTTTGAAATAAATACTGAAGACATACTGCATATTACATGCATAGTCTTGTCTTATTCTATGCAGTGTTATGATATGTGGTACTATTTTTTTTAATGTTGACATTTCCATTTCAGTAGGTCAGTTGGTAGAGCTTTTGACATGATGTTGCTGGTGATTGCATTTTACGTTCAGTTTCTGTTCTGTTCTTCCTGCTACCACAATAATAGAAGGTGCATGTACTAGTGTAGAGGTAAACTCAAATTTATTATTTAATTTTGACCAGTTTAATTTTCCTTTATAGTTTTATTTCTTCAGTGGTTTTAACTAATACTTTCATTGGGCATAGTATACAGTCTTGAACAGGAAGGTTTAGATCTTAATGTGTAGACACTTTTTATGCAAAATGAAGAATCTAGAAACTGCAAGCTTGCTATATGTGTTATGTGTTTGTCAGATTTGGGATGATCTTTTGTAGGAAGGTTCTTACCATACTAAATTAGTATTGCTATTGGCCACTTTGGAAGCAGATGGGATACCCAAGTCACTAAGGTGACTTACTACTGGCAGGGGTTTGGTTCTCAGCAGGAACTCACCATCACATCATGGACAGTTCTGAGGCACACCCAACTCAATGGTCTCTTTCCCTAGCAGTTCAGAGGCTAGTCCTTGAAGCTTCCATCTTGTATCGAGACCTAGAATGATCTTTTGTCTGTATGTGATACATGACTTAATTGATACTGAAGTAAAGTGGTAAATGTACCTTATTTAATTGGACAGTTGAAATTGTCTTTTTTCCTGTATATATAAATGAGCTTTTGTGTCCATATAACATGAACCAACAAGATTCACTATTTTCTATTGATTTATTTCAGTAGTGAGCCTCTACATGTTTCGAGCAGGCTTGCTGCTCATCATCAGGAGGATCAACTCTGTATAAGCAGCAATTGGTATAGTCATGCGTTATGTTGACTGGCTGTTGGCAGCAGTCAGTCAACATAACGCATGACTATACCAATTGCTGCTGTTGGTTCATGTTATACGGATATATCACGATGCACGGTAAACAAAACATTAAAAATAAAAAAAAGCTTTTGGGTGTATTTAGCGCAGTTTCTAGAAATTCAGTAATAACATTTTTGTTTTAAAAGAATTTGTTTTGAAGAGTGTCATGTTTGCATAAAGAATGCCCAGTGGATGTTGTATGTATGCATCTTTTCATTCTTGTGTCTTACAGCTTCCTGCTTACATATTTGCATTAGGGTATGGGTGATGGAGTTTTCAGTTTATAATGATAGCTGTTCCATAAGGAATAGCAATATTGAGGCATGTTTGAATTGTAACTTTCACACAAAATGTAATATTGTGACATGACTTTTCAGGCGATTACATGAAAATGTAGAGGAAAAAATTATAAGATGTTTGAGTTTTGTGCTCTCATAGTTGGAGTAAGTATTAGGAAGATACAGGGGTTTACTTTACTTATTCTAATGCTGTCAGCTGGAGAAGACAAAATTATAAGGTGTATGAGTTTTGTGGTATTTTAGTTGGTGTAAGCATCATGAAGATACATCGGTTTGCTTGACATACGGTGATGTCATAAGCTGGAGAGCACTGTAGCATGCAGTCTGCACAGTGTGCAACTAGATGCCTGTTTCTTTGCCACAGACATTACTATTCTGTACCAGAACAGCTAATGTTGTTACCTCCATACCTTTATATGGTTATATCAGGTGCATTGTGACATGATGCTAATTCACTTCCCAGAAAAGATGTTTCGTTTGTTTCACATTGTCAAGTTGGGTATATTTTTTTGTAAATGGTAATTCTGAGAACCAGGGAGATTGATTCTCTGTCTTTATGTCACCATGTTCACATTTTTTATATTTAGTAACACTCTCCCATTCAACGATGATTTAAAACAGAAGATGATTTTTCAACACATTAGTCTGTATCCCTTCTGCAAGTCACTGACAACCAGCATAAATGATTTACCAGTCTGTTCTTTCACTGTAGTACTTTTTCACAGACTTCTTACCTCTGATGTCAGTTTCACTGTGCACTTTATTGCTATATGCCAAATGCCAGATTGATGATGAATGCTTTAAAAATTGGTTCAAATTAATTTTCTTGTACCTTTGTGACAACCGTGTAGGAAGGCAGTTGTGTTGTAAATAGTTGTAATTGAGTGCAGTTGTTTTCCACAGGCTGCTTTTTCCATATCTCTTGACCATCCCATAATGTAATGCAGTGATTTGTTACTTTGTTTGTAAGTCCGTGACAAAATCAACACTAAATTCAGGTGTCATATTGCCTGTCACCCAATACCCACTCCTTTGAAACTCTATCAAGCTTTGTGTTACAAATGAACAGTAGGGTGAACAGACGTGGTTATTACTGTATAAAGTGTAGTTTTATCAGTGAAACTCAAATTGAGTGTTTTTGCTTCACCCCTTTCTTGTGCACAGTGAATGAATCATATTGAACTACTGCTGCAAATGTGAGAACGAGCATTTCTTACCCTATAAGAGATTCCACTTAGTTAGGTTGCAGCAGGTGCTGAAAGAGGAGAAAACTGTGTGGTTGAGTTACTGCTGCCTATATCAGGAAGCCTGATGCTAAAAATATCATTACATATACACTTTGTGTGTGCATGCACATATCTGCCTTTAAATTGCCTGCCTTCTGGGATGTGACGCTGTATAGTCTAGTAGTAGTGCACTGGTATTTCAGAGGATCCTTTTGCCTGCCTCCATTATGAGGTTTGGCAGGTGGATGATCTTGTCTGATTATGCAAGCAGCAAGTTCATCTGAAACATTAAGTCATTTATACCAGTATAAATGCCTTCACATCCCAGAAGGTAGCAGTGTTGCTTCAGATTTTAAGTACATGTATAGGTAACAGTAGATTTTAAGTACATTTATAGGTAACAGTAGTTACACGAGCCTGCAGCTCGTAAACTAATTATATTGTAATGCTGAATGCCTCAGAACATCACACTGTAATAGCAGAGGTAGTTTACTGCAAATATTAAGTGCAGAGGGTTAAAAAAAAGGGTAAATGGTGACTGCTAGGAATATGAGCAATATTACTGATGTGGAATGAGAGGTACAGAACCTCAGTACATAACATTGGAGTGTGTGTTGAGATCACAGCTTGTAACAAGATTGGTATGAAGCTGTCTGCGATGCAGGCAGATTGTCTGTTGGTGCTGAGAAAATTAGATAACCTGGTGAAGCTGTACAGGAAGCCTGTTGTGAAATTGTTTTATGCTACTGCAGGTGTAGGTGAATAATTGTACAGAATAATGCCTGAACACATGACAGTTACGAAGTTCAGAGAGGGAGCCATGCAGTCATTATTGTGTTACAGAGAAAGCTCCAGTGTAACTGTCTGCAAATATCCCAAAAGACCAAAGAGAAGCTTGAGAAGAGAGAGACAGAGTTGGGGGGTGCACAAGTGATAAGAGTCTGTGTTCCCCAGAGTAATCGGAATCACTCGCGGGAAGTTGGCATTGCTATGTAAATTACAAATCAGTTACAAAATGTGTACACATGTACTTCATATGTTTCAAAATGAAAATTTGTGATACAAAGAATTATTTGTAGCAAAACTGATACAAATCAGAAATGTGTGATGAGTGACACAGATGCATTCAAAATATTATATTTATTGTTTACTTTATTTGTATCAAAATATTAACATCATTTGCATCACTTCAGAGTTTTTTTTTTGTAACTGGTAATACAATAACTGCATGTGTGATGTGGCAACTGATGATGACCTTGACAGTGACACTGAACCTTGGTTGAGCTGTTGGCATTTCTGTGTTGTACTTGGAAGATACTGGATTCATTTCATTGCATGGAGGCCTCATATGCAAACTATTGTTATTTTGGGGTTTTTATCAGTGCCTCTAGGCAGTGCAAGAATTATGTTGTTTGAAATTAGGTCTTGACCTTTTTTTTCCACATCCTTTCCAGTTCATTCCTTGCAGTCACTGTGCCATCTTATACTATGTAACCTGTGCATGTGTGAAAATATTGTACTTTGAAATTAACTAAAAAAGGCACTTGATCCCAAACTTGTAGCAAGATGATTATTATTGCATATCAGTACTATTTAAGTTTATTTTGTTATGTTATGGCTAGACTGTCGGAATTATACACATAGTGTGTAGTTGTTTATTACTATTTTTTCAGTGATGCTGAACAGCATCCACTGCCGCCACCACTTCCTGCACAATTGGCGGTTGTCTCTCCTGCTCCTCCTACTGTAGTGCCAACTCTGGAGAAGGAAATGAAACCTTATCGCTGCTCAGTTTGTTCAAGAGGTTTTAACAATGAGATTGGTTTACAGAACCATCTCTGGAGTCATCTTCCTCCAGGACGTCGTATTCTTACAACTACGGATGATAACTACCAGCTACAGAGGTAATAAACCTTATTTCATGTTAGGCCCCTATTTCTCTGTTGTTGTCTTCGTCGTCATCGTCATCATCATCATCTCAGTGACAGTCTCTTATACAAGCAAATGTACAACCTTTTTCCATAGAGTATTCAATGCTTGCTGACTAACACAGTGCATTTTAACGTTATTACATGGGTAGTAATAATGTGACTACAATTGGTGGATAGCTTAGTTCAGCCACTGTGGAGTCCATGTGACAGTAACCTTGTTGTTTGTCTCAAGCTCGACATTGCTTAAGTTCCCACCATCTGGTCCTGTAGCTGTCCACTTGTATTATTAAAATGTCGTACCACATGGCACATGGTGAAGACTATCTGAGAAGAATCAGAGCCATGTGGTATCTATTGTGTCTGTCGCAGTGCCCACAAGTCCGGCTGCATAGTTTTGTGAAAGTACTAAAACCTGTTCTTCTTTCAGACAATCGCCTGTGTATTCATCACGAGGTGTACTGCATACTAACACCAATCCTTCTGTTACCAATGGCAACAACATGAGATTTGTATGTCCTATCTGTGGTAAGAAAATATCAACCAAAGGAAACCTCAAAGTACATCTCGAAACTCACCGACCAAAGGGAAAGTACGGTTGTGACATCTGTGGCCGAGTGTGAGTGTTGCCCTTTTTTTTTCCGAAAAAGTAGACTTTGAAATCTTACTTCATCCATGAGTTTATTGCTAGAAGCAGGTCAGGGAGCATCATATTATTTCTCTTGCAGAATTTATTTTATATATAGATGGATAAATGTAGATGCATCCCACAGATCTTAGTACACATGATTTGGAATTTACAGAATATCTAGAAGTATAATACAGTTACAGAAATATATTCCCCCCCAAATATACAGCAAATTGGAAATGGTTAAAATTAAGATATATGCAAGATGTGTATTAACAAATGAATATACCAAGTAGATATCTATTCCTCGCCCTTTTTCATGGCCTATGCACAAGCAATGGTGGAACTGGAAGATTCTAATGGTCCATGCAGTGAGGAAAAGTCATAAAGCTTTAATTTAGTGTGAGTGTCTCAACTGGAACACTTCTAATTTTTCTTTTATCAACATAAATGCCATTCAGTGTATTCTAGTCAAATTTGAGTGCTGTGTGTAAAAATGTGTATGTATAGTATATTTGTGTATACATAGAAGTGTGACGTGATGTGTACAACATATCATTTTATACAGAATGCACAGGCAGATGATCTTATTTTGCTAGTTGTTCTTAGTAAGTTAATCCATTTCTATCAACAAAGTAAAAATGTGTGAGTTACAAGGAGTTCTGTCATTGCTGATTTAAGTTGGTTGCTGTTAGTGAATAAACATTTTTTTGTGAGTGTGAGCTCCTTTAGTTTTATTCCAGCATATTATGCTGCTGAATATTCAAATCTTTTGAGTGCCAGGCTCCGAATATGGAAGCAGCATGCTCCTCAGAAAGGCCGGTTACTATTTATCAGTTGACATGGTGTAGCTTCCCTCAAGACTTGGATTTTGATCAGTACTGCTGTGAGAATCTCATATCTTACAGTATAGACTGCTTTTTACTAGACTGTAAGATTAGGAGCTGAGCAGCTTGTTGTGAAGATAATGTTTGTGTTTCATATTGATTGCATGAACTGCTTTTAACAACCTGGTGCCACGTATACGGGACATGCGTACAGGTGGACACCAAGAAATATATGTCATATGTTAGGCAACAATACTTACTACATTTTTAAAATACACTCCTCATTCTTTGTTCTTTTTCCCACAAACTGCTGTGTATTTCATAACTACCTTTTTTGTTCATGTAGTATTCATGTACGTAAAGGGTATGGTAAAATTTAAATGTCCTCCCATATCTGTTATAGGTTAATGGACTATAAGATTAGATACTGAGCAAGTGGTGTGTAAGGATAATATTTGTGTCTCTTATTGATTGCACTAACCTTTGTGTTTGAAACATTTCTGAGTTGTCAATTATGATTTTAAATATTGATGAGACAGTACATGGATTTTTTTCTGTCTTTGTTTCCAATGAGATATGTGCAGAAAAACAACTTATTATACACTAGCCATATGCCTGTTATTTGATGGATGCCCTAATATTCATATGCCATTACATGGCCCATCTCATTAAGTTTTTCATTATTTGTAGAGCCAACCAAATGTCTGTTTCATCCATTGTCCATAAGACAAAATAAAAATCAATAACAAATAACTTCATTATTATTTTACTATTCTATTACTGTAACACTCGCAATAACTTTTTTGTAATGCCTCCTTATATACAAAAGTGATTGCTTATCCATTTGGAGCTAAAATGATGAACTTGTTTTTGTCTCCTGGTTTTGCACAACCAACAAACAGTTGTCCTTTTGTGAACTGTGGATTTTGCAGATCATGTCCAACAATTTTTAGTGACTGGCCATGATATTTATGGATATATTATTGCAGAACTAAGTCTAACTGGAAATTTGATTATTTTAAATGTGACTGCATATTCCAGTGTATTGTAGTTCTTATAGGAATGAGTAGTTTCTCTTATATTGTGGCCATTAATGACTGTAGCTTTAGTGACAAGATTATAATCTCTTCATTACCATAGGAAAGGGTCATTGGACTGACATGTTGTAAACATGTTATTGGCACACTAGTGCTAATATTTAAAATGTTCTGTGGCAACTCCTTTGTTTCCAAAAAACATTTTCAGGAATTCAGTAGGATAATGTTCTAATTCCTCTGGTGGGGATGAGATATTCTGCATCCATCTGGACTGCCCTGGGGCCCACCCAGCCTCCTGTACCATGGGTAATATGTCTCTTTCCTAGGGATAAATTGGCATCAATCAAACACTGAAAACGGGAGCTATATGTCTACTCCCCCCTTGGGCCTTCATGCCCTGTTATAGGGAGTCTTTACATTTTAAATTTAAGACTTCATCAGAATGTATCAATGAATTGTCATTTGGTGCTGTCATTGATGTATAACTGTGACAAACTGTGAGGTGCCTGTTATCTCAATTTGTATTTTTTTGATTGCTTATGAGTGTTTTGCCATGTGTTCTAATGTGTCACTTTCCATTGGTGCAGATTTAAAACACAGTCTAACCTGTATCGCCACAAGGATTATCATGGAGGAATACAGTTCCCATGCAGTGTGTGTGGACGAGTGTATCCAACAAACAGCACACTTCGAGCCCACAGCATTACTCATAGTGACCTTAGACCACATGCGTGTACTTTGTGTGACAAGACCTTCAAACGTAATCAGGATCTAAAGGTAATTATTACTACTATTACTACTACTACTTACTGCAATTGAGTTGTCACTCTGTGGCAGTAGTCCTTACACTAGTACAAACAAAACAAATAAGAATAAATATACATAAATGAAACAATACAAAAAGCACAGTACAAACAGTACAAAACACAGTAAATACAAGTATACATATTACCAAAACACCCACACATTATAAAACAAGTTAAAACAAACACAGTGCAAAATATACCCAAATGAAATAGGCACAATACAATCAAGTACCCTCAGTATAAGGTCACTTTTACTGTCCTTTCTCACTCACACTAGGCCTGACTAGCTAAGCTGGTTCTCAAGTTCTACCTTCAGGGAATATTGCGTATAGGCTTTATCACAGGGTCAGCACTAGCACTGATAAATCGGTCGTTTATTTCACCTTTCATTCACTCAGTGTGGTTTACAGCAACTTCTAGTAGACATCAACCTGAAGAACCTCACGCTTGGCTTCATTTAGAGTCTCTCCTGCTGCTACATTCCTTGGCTGCACCTGCCAGCATCCAGCTCTACTTTCTTACTAACTCAACCTTCTTCCTGCAGTCTCCTTCTCCTCCTAGCTCTAAAGAAAAAACCTTCTGACCCTCCATTCTCTTCATACACTCCACAGGGCAACAAAATCGAGTACATCTTCTTTCCGTCTGGTCCACTACAATGAAAGGTTCCTTACGAACGTCACTTTGGGTTCGCCTCCTCAGCTCTAGAAAACCCTAAGTATGTTTTTATGACCCTGCTCTAAGAAAGCTGACTAGCCCTCAACTGGCAAGTTTTCTCCCATTTAGTGGCACCCTGGAGGACTCATAAATTAACTCGATGCCCACTGTATACTTCCTCACGTTCAGAGCGTTGACCTAACTCTAACTGGTTACCGTCACCCTAATGAACAGGGAAATTTTATCCCCAAGAACTTCACCATAACTCACTTGTGACTGATCATTAAAGAAAATAATGAATATCAGTCTCAACACACCTGTATCTGTTAGATGATTGAGCCTAATTGATCAACAAGTGTTGACCTATATTAGTTCAGCTTCAGATTCTTAACCAACTTTAAAAAATGATGTGAGGGAGACAACATATGAATCATCATTTGGCAACCATATATACAGGGTGTTACAGGAGGAACGGACCAAACTTCGGGAGAGTGTTCCTTATGTTAAACTATACCAATATAACCCAAAACACCTGTATCCAAAGTTGAACGGTTACGGAGAT
>JGI20166J26741_11469252_pt1 | contig 13198 bp, 12 predicted proteins | sample TergutCu122P5_FD_26741 | JGI IMG/M metagenome (IMG submission 26741)
ATGTATTTTAATGAAATCAACACGCTAGACTAATATAGTGTTGAATGAAAAGTGCATGTGTTGGTGTTTTATCGATTACTGAATTGAAAAATGCACGGTGCAACACTGAAATTCAGAACTGTATATATTTAAGCGTCTAAACTGACTATTATCTTGGGCCAGAATTGTGAAAGTTTAAGCGCCTGTATTCTCTAACAGCCCGGGTCAGAACTGTCAATGTTCAAACGCCTGGACTTCCTACCAGCTCGCGCCAAATGCCGGCGCCTATGACCATTCCGGCCTTGATTTGCAACAGGGCGGTCTGGACTGCCTTCGAACACTGCAGTACGATCAGTGTATTCTCTCCTCCGAGATGTCACAAAATGCACACGTAAATTGCAGAAGTTCCTTACTATAATTACCTCGAATGGTAAAGCAGGTATATTCGACAAACATTTGCAGCTTGTGGATATTTGTCAAGTCGTGGGAACGGTGCACTTTAACTGACATTGGCCACTTGACCGCTTCTCACCGACCACCAGTAATGCTGACGTACGTCCAAGAAACCATCTTCGTTTAACACTCATCAAACCAAAACTTGTGGCACGTACGGATACTTGCCAAATAAACTAGCCGTGGGAACAGTATGGCAATTGTTCACTTGGCTCCCTGTACAACGCACAGGTTTCTGTACGATACACCAGTTTTGGAAACGCGGCATACAACGCTGGTGAAGAAATTTTGAGGTGTGTCATCCCCGTTGTGTTGTCGAATAACAAGAACAACACAACCCCCCAAAACAGCCCCAGTCCACACCTCCCTTTATCCAACACAAAACGAGATCTCGCACCCACCCCACCCCACAAAACTGTAAACTCCCCACACATGTTGGTATAGCTTATTGATAAGTTCCTCATGTACAACCTGAAGATGGCCAACATTGATGGCCAAAACATGTAGTTGTACCTTAATAATAGTAAACGTACTACAAGGAATATAGTTGTGTTTGTGACGATATACATATGTACCATTTAGCTTGTTCCTGAGATCCATTCCTATTGTAAATTAAGCTCACCATTGGATTATACCACCGATCAGTTCAATTCAGGTCATATCTTTAGAACCTGCTTCTCAATACTTCATTTTAAAATAAGGTTCTGATTTATGCCCCTGCTTCTGAATGAACCCTTTTCTTGAGGTTTTATTACCACGATTCTTTTAAAAGTTTGTTGTTTTTGATTATCATTCAAAAGTGTTGAACCTTCACAGTCTGTTGCCAAATAGTCAATCAGCCTCCTCCCCTGTTGTGTGCCACAAATCTCCCCTACCTTCATCCTTTCTTTCTATATCTGAAAATGCATGAATCATACCTAGTAATGTGACAGAATTCCACAGTGATCCTCTCTGATATCTCCCAACCTGGTGGAAACATTGGTCCAAATTTCTCCTCAAACTCCATCAAATGCTTCTTCAGCCATGCATATCTTCGGTCAATTTTATCGAGCCAAGCAGTATCTTGTGTTTCTTGAAACAGGTGGCAGTATTCTGCCAGCTGAAGTCCAATAAACCATTTTAACAAATCACGCCTGAAATCGTATAACAAAAGACTCACACTGGACTGTGAGAGAGAACTGCTAGTTCCATCCGGTAAACTTCCTACTAAAATACCACTGCAACTTTACATATATGAGAATGAAGTAAAGCAGGAATGGAGGAAATTAACATATTGTGACCTGTGAGGCATGTGTGTTGTGCACACACGCCTCACAGGTTACAATATGCAGCCAAAACACTGACGTCTTGTACAGCCTCTACGTATCTACTTTTAACCACGTGTGTAATTTTTAGCTAAGTGCTGATTGTGGCTCCCTGATGATGGTTTCCCTGTAAACCGAAACATGTTGGAGCAGTTTTACTTATTTTAAAATGTTTTAATAACTCTACATTTTTCAACGTTGTGTGCATAAGTTGGAAATTAAAGTGTTAAATGTTATTGAAGCACGGTGTAACCATGAAGTTTTTTAGAACCCTTTCTATTTAATCAATGTATTTCACAAATTTTAGGGCTAAAATTAATTCTCCCTCATTGAAATTATGTTTGTAACTTACTATGAATGTAACTGCAGATAATTTTCTAGTGTTTATATAAATCATTGTAAGTTCTATGTTTGTACATTTCTGCTGGAAAAGAATAAGACCTACTTCACAGACTTCCATGTTCATAAATACTTTCCCAAATTTGGGTCCACCTATTTCACAATCATTCTAACTGCAGACCAACTCACTTGACTTTAGGATCTAGCACAGATACAACAAGACAAGCTTCTGCCAGTTGTTTATTTGGAGTAAAGTGTTTGGAATTCGGTCCAGTGAAAGCTTCATGGAAATCTGAAGTTATCTGCTGAGCCAGTTCCAAATGAATCTCTTGAACCTGAAACAAGCACAGTATTTCTACATATGAAAACTGAAGTAGTGGCTGGATTTAACTGTAATTGATTACACTAGTGGAATACCTACTGAAAACCAGCACTAAAATTTGACAGGTCTCACCTCTAGCTATAGTACCCACACAGACCTTCCACTGATCCACTCTTATACATCCTAGCCACTGGGGAACACTTTTACATCACAATTTAGTAAATATGCATGTTACCACAACCAGCCTGAGACTCTGCTTTGTTTTCAGACAAAATAATTAATTTATTTACTTCAACTCTATATGACTTTAACAATGGTACACAATTTGGTGAAACAATCTTCTCCTTTTTGGACTTGCCCACCTTAATTCTTAGCAGAGTACAATGTTTCATAAGGTGACTGTGCTTCCATCTTCAGGTGAAATGGGAAGAAGCACCTAATCTGGTGTACCCCTTAGTGTAAGAGCGACTCTCAGTCAGTGGGCACCATAATCAACTAAACTTGTTGAGATATGCACTTGAGATCAGACCCTGTCCATAGGCAAAATGAACTTGAAGACTCAGCAGTAAAATCAGAACAAACCACAAATTAAAAACCACAAAAATAGTAGTAAACTAACAATGAACAACCACAGACACAACACAGAAATCCAGAACACTCATATTTTTTAATGCTATCACCATTAACACCATCTATGGAGGAAAAAATAAGGAATCCTCAAAGATACAAATAGCTCTCTTCCTGTTACTACCTATCGACAAGGTCCAGTCTCAGGTCCATAACTCAACACATTTATTTGATTACAGTACCCAGTGACTGACATTAGCTCCTTCTAAGGGGTCCACCACATTGGGTGCTTCTTCCCATTTGACCTCATGAGAGAAGCAGAGCTGGCTTCCAAAACATCACACTTCTTTAAGAATTGAGACAAAGGACAAAGTCAAAGGGAAGAATAATGTTTCATTTCTTTTCCCTCAACAACTCATTTACTAGCACTTCACAGCATATCACACACTGTGGTAATTCTTCTTGTTTGATAATTACAGAGACTGAACAATATTTTATCAACTATTTTTTACGCTCTCTCTTTCCTGTGCCTTGAAAGTGTTATCATATTCAGATTACTCTACTTATAAACACCACAGCAATATTTACACAACTCCATTGTAAAGTAACTCATACAAAACTGAGGGTAACTGTAACATCAAAAGATAAAATCTGCAAAAAGTCAATACAGTTAGAAAAGTAAGGCATAATTCCTATAAATTACAATATCACATTCTGACTGTGGTATAAGCTAAGAGAAATGTGTATCTATAAATGCCTAATAATTTCAATACAGCTTCATAACATGTAAATTGCAACCAATTTCAGGCCAAAGAGTGACGAGGAAGTAAAGTCAGTTTTGAGACCTAATTAACATCATCTATTCTGTCCCACAGCTTTCCCTCATTTGCAATATCAATTACGTTATTAATTTGGAAAGTCTATGTGGTGTAAACAGCACACATCAATTGAATCCTGATACTGCTCAAACTTTTCTTTCACATGCACCCACAATGATTACTTAATATTCAACTACACATAATCAGCTCCTTGTGATAAAATGTTTGCCAGTGACTGGAATATCCTTTGCAATTTCATTTAGGGTTAAGTGACCCATAAGTTAAGAAACACAACTCGGAGTAAAATAAGTTAATCTAGTATAATTTAAGGCAACAGTAAAGAAACATTTAATCAACCAAACTACACTGAATTTAAACACATGTACTCTAACATTAACCTTTCCAAGACCTGTGTTCACATATGCAAACACATAAAGGAAAACACTCCTAGATATTAATTTTCAGTATTTAGGCAACAAGGAAATTTACTGCATTTTTTAAAACATACCACAAAATCTGCTTTATTCACCACAAAATGCCATTCATTTCATAGTTTTATCTTTTCTGTTCAAATAATACTCGCATTTTTCATACATGGACACCCATCCCAGTAGGAAAAAGGTTAACATAATGTGATGTGACTACCATCCCTTATTGTCATCAATGAGTAAGTCAGCAATGTGAACATCAGTTACTAGTTCTGCATGTCTGATTTTCATTTTTTACATGTAATATACCTGACTTGCAAGTTGTTTTATCTGTGGAATGTCCATATAGTTGTGAAAGTGTTTCATTACTTCCATGACTGCTTGAAGAGGCATCACAATCTCACCATACTGGCGCTTCTTGGTCAGTACTCTAACCAAAACAGAAACAGCAACTAAAGATTCAGAACACTACAGATTATTCTTGTGTTACAAAACTGTCAACTACTGCTTATCACTGAAATTCAAAAGTACTTACTGCAAGTTATCTACGCCACCCACAAGCATGTGCAGATGGTTCAATGTTGTAATTGCAGCTGTGAGATTACGCTTGGCACAATCCAACTGTTTGATGTCACGTGTGATTTCTTTCACCATCTCCTCTGACTGTTCTGCTTTTGCCTTAATGTCTGCAATATGCACAAATAATTGACGAATAACTCGCTGAGCTTCTTCCAAAGCTGCACGTCCATCCTAAAAAAAAAATTAGAAAAAGGTAACATAATTCTCAACAGTCATAAATTCCTTCTCATCTTTGGATAATGTTCAAAGACACAATAAAAATTATATAACATGGTTATAAACACTTTGACAAGAGAGTGGTCATTCTATAACAGTACCTGTCCAACATTTGTCTGTCCTCGAACAACAGTTCGAATTTCATCGTCTATGGTATGAATCTTACATTCCATGTTGTTGACCACGTCATCAATGTTAGAAAGAGATTGCTCAGTTGGAAAAAGAGAATTAATATAGTCAACAGCATTAAAATCAGGCTGATCAAGAGGATCATTACTTGGAAGAACCTAGAAAGAAAAATAAATTAAGTCATTTTTTTGTAAGTTATTTTAAAATGCTGTCACAAACTTAGACTATGTAAGGTCAAACTATACCTCATGAATGAACTCAAAACTATTTGGAGGCGGTTGTGGCATGACGTACTATACCGGCATCTGCCTCGAGGGACTGAAGTAAAATCAAGAAAAACCTCAGTCAAGACACCTGATAACCCGACCTGGAATCGAACCACGCATGTCCCTCATACAAGTCTACAGCGCTACTACATCGAACCAAGACTTCGGTAAGAGTGAGGTGGCTTCTGGATCATTTTTATGTTCGCATAGTATATAGCAGAAATGTATACATCATAATATATGGCATGGGATCAGCATCATAAAGAACATGAATGGATATCTAAAACCAGATACATTCGTGTTCTGCATTATAAATGTCAGAACCATCACCTCAGCTCAAACAAAAGGAATTATAAGTTAATGAAAGCATGTGAAATGGGACAATATTAAGTGATGGGCAAAATAAACGTAAACTGCATTACAAATAAACACTACAGTTTTGTGTGTGTACATTAAAAAGCGTTCCATTACAAGTGAGGTTAAATCCGACTGATTACGAATAATTTGGGGCGCCAGGCATTCATACAGTGTGCCATTCAGAAAGACATATCCTTCAACACGTGGTAAAACATGAAACCAAGCCAGTTAACGCTCATTTCACTGTTACCAAATCCCGTCCTATAAACTATCCAAACATGCGTGTTGTGTGAATAAAAAAGATTGATGCAACCCAAAAATTTACACACATCACCCTACCCTTTTGTTATTGCAAACTGCAGCAAATATATCTACGCAGAAAGGCCAAAAATAAATTACTTCTACAGGGGATTGACACATTTCCTACGTTGGCTATTCTGCAATCTCCTGAGTGAGCAAAGCAGTATGCCGTCACAGCTTTCATGTACATAACTACCATAAGCATACGTCGTGAAAAGTCGCTGCCACAGTATTCTCATACCTGTTCAATAGCGTTCTGTACTTCAGGTGGAAAACTTATAAACATATCTTCCCGCTCTTCATCTGCAAAATCTTCGTCATCCATTGCAGCCATCTTGTATCCCTACTGGTCACCAAAGATTACTAAGCCTCCCCCCTCCCCCCCATAAAAAAAATTGTCCGACCTGTTTTAACCATGGATCACATGTACTCTACCACTAACATCGCATACGCGACAAACACTTGTTTTGACCTACGCCTGTTTCTGTGTATTATTCCGAGATGTCTCTATCAGCCAAACTACGGCACGGATTAAAATTCGACATTCACGCATCCCACGCTTTTCTTCTACTCGATGATCACCGAACTGTCCTCACAACGTACCGTATGTGTAGGATAAGTGCACTGTCGGTGCGAGGATGTATGGTAGCTGAGGGTGGATGTATGGGTGGAATTAAAAAATGTCTATTAAAAAGGACTTTATATTGCTCTTCAAACCATATTACTTGTTTAATATTTTACTGAGTTTGTCATATCTTGCAGCTAAAAAAATGCCATTTGTTTGCAACATTTTATTTCCATCTTCATCACCACAATGTGAATTGGACAGTGTAAGTATGAAAGTATCCAATTACAGAACCAAGAAATGTGGCACCTAACGTATAACGCAATAAGTTTTTCCTTAGTAATGCTGTTGACAGTTCATTCAGGAACGGTTGGAAATACTTTTGTACATATGCCTATGTAGCAAACATGCCACCACAGTGACTGTGTATAGCTGAATTTGTTGTGTGTTATATATTTCTTGTCTATCGATAACGGTCTTCCAGGCACTTCGTTAACATAGGTATATACGGATATATATATTATATATAGAAATATACAGGGGCCTTAGCTGTTCCATTTGGGCACAGACAGTGCTGCAGTCACCTTTGCTTTGAGTCAGGGTTCACATATTGTTATTCAGTTAGGGTTCTCACACCATACTTCAAGAAATGGCTGGAAAGTTTTAGTTCAATACACTGCACTTAATATTAGGTTTTAATCACCATATTTAAAGGTGCTGGAAATGGTTTCCTGCAGACATCTGACATGTGTTGGGCATTGTATGTCAAAGTTCTGCAGCTAAAACTAAAGACACCACATTCTCAGCACTTTTTTTTTAGATTATCTTCAGTGCGAGGATTATTGCTTTATCCTTTTTAGATGTCCCATAAATAAAAATGGCGAATGAGAAGGCCATGGCCCTCCGCTTACTATTCTATCCCACCCCCAAAAGAAAAACTATATAAGGCACAGGATGTTTGTAATTGGACAGGTGTTTAAAAGTTGTACCAGAATGACTACTGTATCAGTGTAAATTTATGGTTTCAGAAAAATAAGTGGGCATCTTAATCCTATTTGCACTCAGCACACAACACACCAACCTAACATTATGTAGTTCCATGTCATGGATTAACATGGGATTTTGTGCAGACAATTGCCTGTTATTCTTAAGAGTTCACATATCTACTGAGATGAAACAAAGCATCACTGAATAGAAATATGTTTCAAAGGTAGTACTACTGCTCTGGAAGCTTTCAAATGAATTTGACATTTCTTGTAGGAATTGAATTTAGCATATTTATGCAAGGTATGGGGTTCTCACAGCAATGTTAATAAAGCCTTGAATCTTTAGCATACATATCAGACACAGGCAATGTTCAAATGGTATTCCCATTGTGGCTGAAGGACTACAGATGCAGCCATTGGTGGCTGACTCAGCCCACTTCTATACAACAAGCTAGCCAACAGGATGTTGAAACTGGTATCTGCCAGATCAACTAAGGACCCTGTACACAACTTATGAGATTACTTTTTATTTTGTTTATATATGTTTTTAAATGTGACTTCATCTTCTGTGACTATGAATTAATATGGCATGAAATGTATACAATGCAGCATGGAAGCAGGAAGAAATTAAGGAAAGTGTTATGATTACATTTCTGTACTCACTTTTAAGTACTGCTTTGGTTAAAGAAGTAATAACATATTCAGGTGTTAGTGAATGAAGAATTTTAGAACCAGTTACGTGTTAAAAAATAAATGTTAGTCCATGTTTCTGCATATATTATTGTGGACATAAGATGTCATGTATGGATACAAAATCTGAGAATGTCCTTCTGTTTTTTTCAGAGAGAGTCTGAAATCCTGTTTTTCCTTCTAATTGTTGTTGTGATACGTACAAAGAAAGCAGGTAGTGTGACAATGATAAATTACTTAACTTCAAGCTTCATGTATAATAAAGTTGCAAACCTCATTCTTTGGTTTTATGCTGATATACGGTTGGGAATCATATATGGAATTCTTGTTATACGTAAGTAGGTCATTCAGTTTTTGCTACAGAATCTGTCTTTTATAGTCCACAACTGGTTCACTTATTGTGCACAGACTTACAACTTATTATATATTTTTTCTGCAGTGTTTGGAATGTTACTGCCCGAACCAACATACTCTGGTCCAGAGAATGTTGTATATTTCCGAACAGCTGCAGGATTAGAGGAGGAGCTACAAAGAGATAAAAGGATCACCTGGCTCATTGTTTTCTACACGGTTTGGAACCCATCATGCACTAATTTTGCCCCTGTATTTGCACAACTCTCAGCACAGTGAGCCATTTTTCTTCTCAGTTATTTGGTGTGTGTGTGTGTGTATGTGTGGCTCCCCCCTCCACCCCCCCATCGCTCAATAATGTAACATCTTTCAAAAAACATTCCAGCTCTTGGATTATGTAAAATGTGGGAAGATGTTCATTTGTCAGTAATATTTAGGACACAAGGCAAGCTGCTGAATCACATTAACCCTTTACGAGCCAATTTTTTTCCCACCCATAGGCTCTCCAGATCCAATTATTTCTTAAGGAGTACTCTGCATTATGTTAATTATGTTACTTTATAATTAATACTTGTTATTTATAATTTTTCAGTGTGTGATATTTTTTGAAGCACAATCCAGGATGTAAACCAGGTTTTCTTTGGCATTTTTCTCGGTAAAAACCGGTTTCCCATCTCCCTTCCTTCACTTGGCTGTTGCTCCAAACCATACAGTCTTTTGTCAACCTGTTTTCCTTCTGCATGATAAATGAATTTTCCCATTTAGCCTCTCCTCTGTGTCTGAAGATGACAGTCTTACATTTTTCCATGCATGTCTGTTCCTCACATTGCCTGTCAACTGAGGGATGAGATTTTGTGGTACACAAGATGTGTCTATAGTCTCCTCCTCCTCTCCTTTTTGCCAGTGTAGGAAAGTATGAAACTGTTCACAACAGCAACTTCCACAGGCCAAAAAAATATTTTTTTTCCACCATTTCAATGACTTTATTGTGAATCTGTAACAGCCACAACATTGATCGGTCCTATCAACTCCACCCACAAATCTTGGGTACTCCAAAACAACTGTTGGTTTCTCAAAATGAACATGTTCCTTCTTTCTATACCCTTACAACATCTGAGCCTGTGGGCCAAAAAAAGTACTCAGCATAGTCACCAAACACTTATCTTGGAATGAAAGGCACATTATCTTCATATCCTTCTGGTAGAAACAGTATTCTTGATTTCCAAGTTTTGTTCTTCTGAGCACAGTAGGAAAGTCTTTTCGGGATGTCATTGCTGTACCAGTGGTGTGGATTTTCATCTTGTGCAATTCAAGAGCCAACTGAGGGCTGGTGTAAAATCTTCCTGTAAAAACATGGAAGCCCATACCACCAGTCTGCCACTGCAACATTTGCAGCAAATGAACCATAATTCAAGAGGTGAATAGTTATCTACGTCAGTGCCCATCAAGATCTCGTGTAATTCTGTTTCCAGCTCAAACAAAGTAATTTTATGGTGCTGTGTTAATACACAAGCAATGTGTGATGGTTAAGAGGTACGAAATCTGCATACCAGTCACAAACTAGCAGTATTAATATGTTTTTTTAATAGTTTTACCACCTCCCTATTCAGTAGGTAGTGAGGATCATTACCTAGGGGTAAAGCAGCCAGGGCATGAAACTGGCCACTTTCTTTAATGTAATGCTGAGGTTAAGAACAATATATCTACTCCCTCATTTCATGCCAACACAGGAACAACTTATACTCTCCGAAGTCTTTTACAGTGAATGCCAGTTTAGTGCCTTGAAATAGGCCACAAGAACTTCTACTCTCACCTGATTCATCATTCCCGCTAAATCAACACTAACATCAGCAGATGATACAGCAGTGTAGAATATTCAAACATCTGTGGAACAGACCCATGCTAGAGGAATTTATGATCAATCTGCTGTTCCATTCCTTGTAATTAAAGCACAGTGGTCATGATGTGTACCACCTGGTGTATGTAACATGTGACTGCTCTGCATTCAGCCCACACAGTGTATCGCCCCAGACAACATTAACTCACTGATCTCTGTAATGGAAACAAAGCATTTTTAGTGTGAAGTAGAAACTGGATTTTTATATATTATTTAGATAAATTAATGATGCTTCAACAAGTTAAAGGATCTGAAGATCCATCCTTAACACACAGAATCAATGAGTGATTTCTTTTGACACACTTCTTCTCATATGCAGTATAGTAATTTATTGTGACTATGTTAATAGGTATGTCCTAGAAAACCTGAAATTTGGAAAGATTGATGTGGGTCGTTACCCTGATGCTGCCAAGAAGTATGGTATTAATGACTCGTCCATGAGTCGTCAGCTCCCAACAGTGATACTGTTCAAGGGTGGCAAAGAAGTAACTAGAAGACCTGCTGCAGATGACAGAGGGAAACTCATAAAATTCTTCTTTACTGAGGTAAATTACCCAGAGAACCCAAAAAACTGTCGCATCATATTATGTCTGTATGTCATGAATGCTGGTATTTAAATTTAAACACTTACTGAATGTGCTAAGACAAAAACAACAAAACAGACTGTCAGTTACAGAATAGTGGTATTCCTCTTTATGTTGAACATTATTGTATATTTATTTATGGTTTATTTAATAATGCTTTATATAGCTTCAATTATGTAGTATGTCAAATGACAGTATGATTACTGAATAACTAGCCATGTGCCCATCATGTGACTGACCACCATGATCATCATGCACCACTGTACTGACAGAATGAACCATAAAAACCAGGCAGCCAGTGACCATGGAAACCCAAGTGTGATGTCACACACAAGAGCAAACTCTACTGTAACCATGCTAACAAGCATGATTAAACAGATGTGGACAGAAACATTTGTGGCCCAGTTTGAGACACTATCCCAGGATTTGCATGAAGGGACTGAACACAGGAACGAAAACTGAAATTTGACCCATGGCCTCCAAAGTACAAAGCAGGAGCACAACTAACTCACTGGCATGTAGTATATTGATAGTGTGTAATGACAAGAAAAGTCTCCTCTCACTCATATCTACTGACTGGTTTATGTGTCAGTTGATTATACCATATTTTTGACATGATGCAGTTAATTTCACTACAAAGCTCTAGCAGGAGCAATATTTCTAAGCATCTGTTATAGGCAGTATGACGGACAGCACCAAACTAAAACAGACTGAAGTACATTCTAACAACATGAACTTCCTATTTCTTGATCCACAATTTTGGGACACTTCTGGCATAAAATATCTTTAACATCAGTGTATCCATGCACTACTGTTTTTTAAGCTTGTCTTCACTTTCCAACCTATGACAGAAAGGCCAGCCGTTAGTATAGAAGGGATCCGATCCCCTTCCCAAGGAAACAGAACACCAACAAAAAGTTTTGATTTATATGTTGTAATAATAATAAGAAGAAGAAACATTGTAGTGTGTGCTATTTACATTGGACTGAAATGAAGTTCAAGGCTTTTATAAACCTGATAAGAATGAGGGGACACAGATTCTGCCATGGTAGTCAGTGTGGCATATATCTGTGTGTGTGTGTGTGTGTGTGTGTGTGTGTGTGTGTGTGTGTGTAAGGTATGTATGCATGTTATGTATACAAAACATGTATGATTATTATTTAACATTGAACATAATCTGTACATACAACAACAATTGTAAAACTTCATCTCCCTTTTCTCTTACAGGATAATGTGAAAGCATCTTTTGATCTGAACCAGTTGTACAGTGTATGTAAGGCTAATCCACTAAAAAAGAAGAAAGGTGCTACTGAAAACAAGACAGATGAGAATACTCATATTAAGTCAGAATAGCTTAATAAGTGAAAATTTCAATAGTCTTAATTTAGAAACACAGTGGTCATTAGTTCATTGAGTGAAATTACTATTGTGTATAAAATATGTGAGATGTGTGAATGCATGCTTCGTGTTACTCCCAATGCCACTGTGACTCCTACCACTTAATAAACCAAGATTGACTTTCTATGTACAAGCATTTTAGTTCATTGTTTATTGTGTAACTTATGCATCTGGAAGCATTTATTCTTAACCAAGACACTGATGTGTAAATTATACAGGACCATCAAAGACCTAATACCATATTATAAGTGTATTATATTGTTAAACATATCTTATATGTCATATGTGGATTTAAAATGTTGCTTTAGTATATAAAACAGATACATATGTACAGTACAATGTGTAATGGTGCATTTTGTGCTTTTAAATTTTCAAGTTAAATGTCTGTTTCAGGACCTTTTGCCTGGTACATGTCCATAACAAAGCATAGGGTGCAGTACTACATACAGCACGCCAAAAGCTTATGGTAGTACAGTAACTGACAGACTAGATATAGAAGAGTTTAATTCCTGCGTTTTTTCTCCATTGTTTATACATTAAGCCCACAAGGGCATCTGTACAAAAAGCATAATACAGTGATACCTCGGCTAACGAAGATAATTCGTTCCGGAATCACATTCGTTAGCCGAAACGTGATTTCCCGTAGGTTTATATAGAAAATCGTTTAATT
>JGI20166J26741_11469474_pt1 | contig 13197 bp, 6 predicted proteins | sample TergutCu122P5_FD_26741 | JGI IMG/M metagenome (IMG submission 26741)
CAACATGTCATTCTGAGCGCAAGCGAAGAATCTTAAGACCCTTCGCTTACGCTCAGGGTGACACCCGAGGGGTGTTGTACGTTAGAGAACAACCCGGGGGGCGTCCCCTACGATTTTCCTGCGATTACCACACGAAAATTTGCTGTATCCCGCACCGCTTAATACGAATCTCTGATTAAAACTTCACAGGCGGAGCCGAAACGCCGAACGCTTCAATGGCGTTCTCGGCGACAGACTGTGAAGATTTTAGGCAACCTCTATAAACTGTCATCCTGAGCGAAGCGAAGGATCTTATACCGGAGTGCGAAAACACTAACCTCCTCTGTCGCCGACACGCCGCTGAAGCGTTCGTCGCGCTAAAACTCCACTTCCACCGCGCAAGCCGCGTGGGCCTTTATCTCAAACTCCACAGTATCCCTTTCAATTCTGACGGCTCCGTTAATGGGCCTTTCCAGCGCGTCCACGAACCTGGCCGCCCTTACCGGCTTCCCGAATCCGATTTTGACCGCCGCGTCCTTGCCGTCCGGCTCGTAGCAGCGGACGATCGCCGCGTTTTGCGCCCCGTCCTCCGGGAGTTTGACGGCCGACAGGATAACGTCCCCCTCCAGCCTCAGAAAGCTGCCCGCCCTCGCGCGGGTCCCGGCGCGGGAGGCGCCCGAAATGGCTATCGGCTGGCTGTTGTACGCCGCGGAACGCCTCAAAAGGCCGATGTTTCCGGCGGCGTCCTCCGCCCCGAGCGCGAACTCGATCCTGTGGACGCCGATCTCGGGATACGGGTCCGGGTCGTAGGTGCTGTGGATCAGGTTCAGGGCGAGGGTGTCGCCGAAAGCCCTGTAGCCGTATTTCGTTTTGGTGAATATCGTGGCCGAGCTTCCTCCGGGATTCTTCGCGCAGGCGAAGCTCTGGCCGGGGACGTCGTGGTCAAGGCCGGGGCGCTTTATGACGCCGAACGGCATGTCGTACAGGAATTCGGCCGCCTCGTAGCCCAGCGCCGCGGAGAATTGGAGCTGCGGGACGAACGTCTCCGCCGACCCGATCTCCTTCCAGTCCGCGACGACCTCGTAGCAAAGCTCCGCCGCGTCTTTCTCCAGCGAAACGGTGACGGTGAGTTTAGACGAGCCGCATCCGCAGGTATACCTGATAAACTGGCACAGGGAGTCCTCTCCGAGTACGGAGCGCGTTACGCGCACGTCCGCCATCGGGTCCGACGACATGTACCTGCCCGTCCTCCAGGCCGAGCCGCCCCGCCCGGGTTCCTCTTTGACGTACTTCAGCCCGCCGCGCTTTATAAGGTTCTGCCCGTTCCGCTTGTCGGCGAAGGAGACGATCTCCATATTCACCGGGTCGAAATCCACGGCCACGAGCCCGTTCTCCAGCCTGTAGCGTTGGACGCGCAAAGTGCGGTTGGCGTCGTCCTCGACGCCGGGGCAGGCGACTCTTTCCGGGCGTTTTTCCCGGAGAGCGACCGTCGCGTAGCCGTAAGGCTCCAGTTCGACCTCGGCGGCCAGCTCGCGGTAGGAGTGCCCCCAGTAGTTCTGGCCCATCGGGCCCGCGCCGTGTCCGAAATCATCCGTTATCTGGAATCTGACCGGTTTCCCGCCGCCGTCCGTGAGCTCGATGCCGCCGGTTTCCCCGGGCCAGTCCCACAGGCGGAACCTGACAAGACGCTTGCCGTTCGAGGGGGAGTTGTTGAACACGTGATATATCCTGCCGGCGCCGCCGCCGCGCTCAGCGGCGGGCAAAACGAAATCCGTCACGGACATGCCGACGCCCGCGCCCTCGGATACCGAATCGCTTTTTTCCCCGGCGTCCGCGAGCCCGGCGGTGTCTATCGCGGCGGATATGGCGCGCATGGCGTTCGCCATGGACGTGTTGGCCCGCGAAAGGGTGTCCTGGAACAGCCCCAGCGCGTCCTCGCGGGTGTTGACCACGCCGGAGCCCGGCAATATGTCGTGGAAATGGTTGAAAAGGGTGTTTATCCAGCCCGCCTTGAGATAATCCTGACCGTACGCCGCCGCGCCGCCAAGCGCCGCCGCGGCGTTCAGAAGCTCCGCCTGGAAGAGGCGGTTCTCCGCGACGCGGTTCGCGGCCTTTATGCGCGTCTGCGACGTATAGCAGCCGTCAAAAATGAAGTTCAGCTCTTTGTCCACGACGGGCAGGCTGTCTCTCAGGGCCTCGGCGGCTTTGAAAAACTCCCTGAACGTCCCGAACTTTATGACCGGAGCGAGGGGCCACGAGCCCATGTCGATTATCCGCTCAATGTCGCGCCTGGTCGGCCCGCCGCCGTGGTCGCCGACGCCGTAGACCTTCAACGCGGTTTTCGCGCCCGTCTGCCGGAAAAAATCTACCTTCGCGAGAGCCATGTCCGGCTCGGCAGAGGCGTTGTACCACTCCTGATCGCGGTAGGAGAGCACCTCCGCGCCCGACGGGGACCTGAACCTGTACAGGAGGTGACCGTCTAAGCCGCGGCAGTGGTAGTAATACTTCACTCCGCCGTGGGAGAGGATTTCCGGCACGTTGACGCTGTGGCCGAAGGTGTCCGGCTCGAAGTCGATCTCCAGTTCCTCCGGCGCGAGGCCGAATTTTTCCTTAAAATAGTTCTTCGTGTAGAGGATATGCCTGGTCAGGCTTTCGCCGACGGGCATGTTCTTGTCCGTCTCGACCCACGTCGAGGCCGTGACCTCCCATCTCTTCTCCTCCACGCGCCGCCTGATCTCTTCGAACATGCCGGGGTCGTACTTTTCGGCGATCGCGTAGACCGAGGCCTGGGACTGGCTGAAAGTGAAGTTTTCGTACTCGTCCATGAGGCCGAGCATCGTCCTGAAAGTGTCCAGGGTGACGGCGGTCGTCTCCGCCGCGCTCCACATCCAGTTCATGTCGATATGCGCGTGCGCCGCGCAGAGGATCGTGTACTCCTTGGCCGCCCTCGAGACGTCCCCGAGCATCCCCTCGATTTCCAGGACGTGGTCTTTTGTGACCGCGCCGCTTTGGTGGTAAAGCTCCTTCAGCCTTTCGGCCGCGAGGCGGGCTTTTTCATCGTATATGCCCGCGCAGAGCTCGTCCGAGAACTTCACGGCGAACAGGAGCTCCGAGGCGGCGCGCCTGCGCCAGTAGTCCGCGCCCGGGTACAGGCCGGAATCGTCCGCGGGTTTGTTCAGTTTTTTTAAGAATCGGATGTCTGCCTTCAAAATTTTCCCTCCGCTCATTTATGTTCCGCTAGATGTTATAATATCGGAGGGAAAGACGCAAGGGAAAAAATATTATCATTTCTTTTCAATGACATTTTATAGTTTTCGTTCCAACAGACTTACAGTATTTATTATTCTCTTCCGCACAAAATATGAAGGCGGATTGCGGTAAAAATCGCGGCGCAAATAATATCATGGGTATAAAAGAGATGCCGCATACCGGACGCTCCGCTGTAATATCGCGATAGATTTGAGGAGGAGAATATTAATATGAACCTTAAAAAGATCTTGTGTGTCGGAGCTGTCGCTGGCATGGTCGCCGTGACGGGGTGCGCCTCGAACACGCCGGCCAATAACCACGGCAACCGTACCGGAGAAAACCTTACCAACAGCATATACCGTAACAGCCGGGGCCAAGGCTACGGATATAATTACGACCGTTACGACTACAACGCGAACCGGGTCAACAACACAGCCGGCAGGCTTGCGAACTCCGCCCGTCAGGGCGTGGGGCGCATAGGCAACGCGGCCGGCCGCGCCGTTGACGATACGCGCGGCTTAGGGGGCGGATTTCGTGACACGGGAAACTATAACGCCGGAAACTACAGCCGCGTCGCGAACAACGCCGGCAACCTCGGGCGTACCGGCGCCGCGCCGTATACCGGCTTTCAAACCGGAACTCATACCGCGCCGTATACCGGACGCCAAACCGGAGTTTATCCCGCGGGTAATGCCGGATACGCGCCCAATGCCGCTGTCCGCGGCGGGGCGAACGCGGGAGGTCTGAACCTGACCACCTCCGCCAACAGGGCCGGCGGCGTCGCCAACGCCAACAACGCTGTCGGCGGCCTCGCCAACGCCAACAATACGGCCGTCGGCCTCGCCAATAACGCGGACGGCGGCCTCACCCACGGCGTAAACACCGCGGCGCGGGCCAACGCCGCAATACGCGCCAACACGGCGGCGCTGAACAACAACGCCGCGCGCGCCAACACGATCGGCGCGACGATAGGCGCCAACGCGAACAGGCTCAACGCCGCAACCGTTCCCGCCGCCACGGCGAGACCGGTCAGGAGGAACGCCAACGCCGCCGGGACGGCCGGAACGCATAACGCGGCCGCCGGGACGGCAGGTACCGCGCGGACGGGCGGAACGCGCAACGCGACCGTCGCCGGTACGGCCGGAGCGACCGCCGCTCCCGCGGCCCTGGCGGCCAGGGCAAATACGGCCGGAACCACTGCGGCCAGGGCCAACACGGCCGGAACCAGAACCACTACGACCAGGGCCAATACGGCCGGAACCAGAACTACTACAGCCAGGACCAATAGGGCTACAACCAGGGCCAATACGGTCGCAACCAGGGCCAACACGGCTGTAACCAGGGCCACTACAACCAGGGCCAACACGGCCGCAACCAGGGCCAACACAACCAGGGCCAACACGGCCGTAACCAGGGCCAACACGACCAGGGCAAATACGGCGGTTGGAGGTAACACGGCAGCCAACAACGCGAATGTTACCCGCCAGAACACCGTGATAAGGAACGCGGGCAACGTGAACACGGCGGTCCGGAACGCAAATTGGAACGATCAGAACCGTCGCCTGGCCTACAACGCCGACACGATACACCGCGGGCTGATAGCCAACGCGCGCGCGGCGGGCCTGTACAACAACACCACGCCCTACGGCGCAATGCATAACAACGTAGGTTTTGGGGCGAACAACGCCAACCTGTATAACAACACCATGCCCTACGGCGCGTTGAATAACAACGCGGGTTTTGGGGCGAACAGCGCCAACCTGTATAACAACACCACGCCCTACGGCGCGTTGAATAACAACGCGGGTTTTGGGGCGAACAGCGCCAACCTGTATAACAACACCACGCCCTACGGCGCGTTGAATAACAACACGGGTTTTGGTGCGAGCAGCGCCAGCCTGTATAACAACACCACGCCCTACGGCGCAATGAATAACAACGTAGGTTTTGGGGCGAACAGCGCCAACCTGTACAACAACACCACGCCCTACGGCGCGTTGAATAACAACGCGGGTTTTGGGGCGAACAGCGCTTACCGGTATAACAACGCCATGCCCTACGGCGTCGTGAACAACGCCGGGTTTGCGGCGAACAGCGCGGGAATGCGCCGCAGCTGGACGCCGTATGACAACATGCGCAACAGCGCTGGCGTCTCGGCGCACGACTCACAGACCAACAACGCCATGCACCGCGGAATCGTGAACAACGCGGGATTTGCTGTGAACAACGCGGGATTTGCCGCGAACAGAACGTACCCCTACAACAACACGGCTGCGTATGGGAACATGCGCAACAGCGCGGGCATCGCGGCGAGCGATTCGCAGGCGTATAACAACGCCGCGCACTACGGCGCGTATCCCTCCGGGCAAAGCGTTCCGTTCGTCAACCGCGTGAGCTACGGCGCTGCGTATAACAACACTGCGCACTACGGCGGCCTATAATAACACGGCGCACTACGGCGGCCTATAACAACACGGCGCACTACGGCGGCCTATATCAACACCAGCCCGGACGGCGGTATCCGGCATTTCAATACGAACACGGCCGGGTATTCCACCTATACTGGATAACTGCAGAAACTAGAGCCTGGAGCCTAGAAAAAACCTTGCAGACGCTGGGTTGTTTCGACATTTCCGTTGTAGATATATGTGGTTAAGCGGTATATACCGGATGCAGAAAACATTTGCCGACGACGAGCCGATTCGACGAACGCTTCTGCGGCGAATCGGCGACGGCTCCGGTATAATGTCAACAGGAAGCCGCCCCCTACAAAGCCGCATTCCACGTAGGGTCGGGGTTCCATTCCCGACCGAACAACCCGTAGGCTTATCCTTAACCTGTTGACTTTGGTATTCCACCCCTTATGGGGCGTAAAGCAAACGGAACGGACAGGGAATGTTATAGTGTCCTCGGAAACTCATTATGGTGATGAGGGGCGCGCTCGGCGCGCCCCTTTTGGGTTCCAGCGTCATAAACGTGAATGTCCTTAACCCGTCGACTTTGTTTTGGGTACAAATGTTTCTGTCTCCGTCAGTCGCCTTCGCTCTCACTCCTTCAGTCTCCGTCAGTCGCCTTCGCTCTCCCCGGAGTTTAACTCGGCGAATTTCGCCGCCATTGTGGGATTGTTGCGCGTCAATCTTTTTACGGTCAGTTTTTCGGCCTTGTCGTTCGCCAGACGGAGATTATTTTCCGATCCGAGCAAATTTTCCTTTGTTTTTTGCAGCTGTTCAATCGACTTATCTATGCTTGCTATGGCCTCCGCGAATTTCTCCGAGGCTAGCCTGTAGTTTCGGCCGAAGGAATCCCGAAAATCACTCAGCTGAGTTTCAAACCTGGAGACGTCCAGGTTTTGGTTTCTGACGGCGGCCAGCTCGGCCCTGAACACAAGCGAGTTCAGCGCGGCGTTGCGCAGCAGGCCGATTATGGGCAGGAAAAACTGGGGCCGTACGACAAACATTTTCGGATATTCATAAGACACGTCGAGGATTCCGCAGTTGTACAGCTCGTTGTCCGCTTCCAGCAGCGAAACCAGCACCGCGTATTCGCATTTCTTCTCGCGGCGGTCCTTGTCCAGCTCCTTGAAGAAATCGCTGTTTCTATGCTTCGCGGCGGTGGCGTCGGATTCGTTTTTCATCTCGAACATGATGGAAATGATCTCATCGCCGGAACCGTCCCTTTCCCGGTAGATGAAATCGCCCTTGCTGCCGGAGCTCGCGTCGTTGTCCTTGCGGAATTCCGCGTTCGGGAAGCTCATGGTGCGGACGCGGTTGAACTCGTTCTGGCAATGCTGCTCGAGCGTTTCGCCGACCATCTTCGTGGACAGTTTCGCCTTCATGTCCTTATATCGTTCGATCAAATCGTCGCGGACCTTGATTTGAAGGTTCATTTCGGAGTCCTTGACGCTTAGTTCCATGCGCAGTTTGTCCCGTTCTTTTTCGGCTTCTCTTCTGGCTTCCGCGACGGCGAGTTTGCTTTCGGATTCCGATACGGCGATTTTTTCCCTCAGTTCCGCCAGCTCCGCTTCTCTGGCCGAAATCAGCTTATCGCGCTCTTTTTCGGCCGCCGATACGGCTTCCGCGACGGTGAGCAGTTTGTCGGCCTCATAGGCGGCGATTTTTTCCCTCATCTCCGCCAGCTCCGCATTTTTCAGGGAAGCCAGACTGTCATGCTCTTTTTCGGCCGCCGTTACGGCTTCCGCGACCGCGAGCAGCTTGTCGGCCTCGTAGGCGGCGATTTTTTGCTTCAGCTCCGTCAGCTCATTGTTTTTCAGAGATTCCAGTTTTGCCAGCGACACGTCTTTTTCGGCCCTGAGCTTTTCGATTTCAAAATCCTTGTCGGCCAGACCGGCCGAAAGCTCGTTTTGGCTTTCGGCCTTGACGGCTTTTACGACAATTTCCAGCTTTTCCCTGTAATCGTTCTCGTTTTTTTCGAGCTCCCTGTTGAATTCCTGGTCGCGCACCTGCTTTACGATGTCCGCGTAGCCTGTTTCGTCGATTTTGAACACATATCCGCAGTTCGGACACTTAATCTCACTCACGCCAAATCCCCTCCTTTTGCAACCTCTATAAACTGTCATCCTGAGCGAAGCGAAGGATCTTAAACAGCCAAAACAAAAGATTCTTCGCTGCGCTCAGAATGACAAAAAGGGGTTTATAGAGGTTGCCCTTTGTACTACGCCTTTTCAAACTGGCTGTTATACATCCGGGCGTAAAGCCCGTTCCTCTCCAGCAGTTCCCCGTGCGAGCCGCTTTCCTCTATCCGTCCGTCTTTGACGACCATTATCACGTCCGCGTCGCGGATGGTCGAGAGGCGGTGGGCAATGACGAAAGACGTGCGCCCGGCGGTCAGGCGCAGGACGGCCTCCTGGATGCGGAGTTCCGTGCGCGTGTCCACGCTGGACGTGGCCTCGTCCAGGATCATGATCGGCGCGCGGCAGAGCGCCGCCCGCGAGATCGCCAGAAGCTGCCTCTGCCCCTGGGACAGAGTGTCGGAATCCCCTCTGACCACCGTGTCGTACCCGTTTTTAAGCCTCTTGATGAACACGTCCGCGTTCGCGGCCCTGGCCGCCTCGTCGACCTCCACGTCGGTGGCTTCCGGGCGGCCGTAGCGGATGTTGTCCGCGATGGTGCCCGTGAACAGGCACGTGTCCTGAAGCACCACCGAAAACGCGCGTCGGAGGCTGTCCCGCTTGTATTTCCTTATGTCCACGCCGTCTATGTAGACCGTCCCGCCCGTCGCGTCGTAAAAGCGCGTCAGGAGGTTTACGATCGTCGTCTTGCCGGCGCCCGTCGCGCCGACCAAAGCCACCTTCTGCCCCGGCTTGACCTCGAAGCTCACGTCGTTCAGCACGTTCACCCCCGGCACGTAGGCGAACGTGACGTTCTCGAAGCGAACGCCTCCCAGCGGGACGCCGATGTCGACGGCGTCAGGCGCGTCGCCGGGCTCCTCGGCCTCGGCCAGTATCTCGAACACGCGTTCCGCGCCCGCGAGGGCCGACTGGAGGCTGTTGAACATGCCGGCGATATTGTTGAGCGGGTAAGTGAGCTGCCTGGAGTAGACCGCGAAGCTCGCGATCACGCCTATGGTGATGATCCCCCTGACCGCCAGCACGCCGCCCGCGAAGGCCACGCACACATACCCGAAGTTGGAAATGACGTTCATGAACGGCATCAGCGTGCCCGACCATATCTGCGCGCGGACGGCGAAACGCCACAGGTCCTCGTTGGTCCTGTCGAAGCGTTCGATTATCTTGTTTTCCATGTTGAACGCCTTTATTATCTTCTGCCCGCCGATGTCCTCCTCTATCGCGCCGTTGAGCCGCCCGAGCTCCCTTTGCTGCCCGGCGAAGAGCTTCCGCGACCTTCCCGCGACGGTTCTCGTCAGCAGGAAAACCAGAGGAACCGTGACCAGGGCCGCCAAGGTCATGTGGACGCTCAGCCGCAGCATCATGTAGAGAGTGCCCAAGAAAGTCAGCGCCGCAACGATAAGCTGCGTAGTCGTCTGGGCGATGGTCGCGCTGATATTGTCCACGTCGTTGGTGACGCGGCTCATCAGCTCGCCGTGGGTGTGGACGTCGTGGTAGGTCAGCGGCAGTTTCTGGAACTTGCCGAACAGCGACTTGCGGAGCGTCCGCACTATGCGCTGGGACGTCGCGTTCATGATAAGGCCCTGTATGACGTTCAGCGCCCAGTCCCCGAAGTATATCGCGGCGAGCGCGGCCACGCAGGCGTAAGCCAGCCTGAGATCGGCCCCGCCAAGGCTTCCGGCGGGGGCCGCCGCGTCCACGGCCCTCCCGATATAGAGCGGGACCCGCACGTTTATCAGGACGTCTGCGGCCAGAAGGACCATCACCACGAAAAGGGACTTGCCCTCCGTAAAGTAAAAGCGCAGCAGCTTCCGGAACGTTCCGCGCGCGTTTTTGGCCTTCTCGCGCGGCGCGAACCTTCCGGCGGGGCCGCCGCCCATGCCGCCGCCGGGCCTGTTGGGGCCGCCGATCGACGGGGGCGTGACGGTGGTCTTTGTCTGGGGCTCCGCCATTTATACCGCCTCCCCGCCGATCTGCGACATATAGATATCCCTGTAAACCGGGCAAGTCTCCATCAGCTCCGCGTGCGTCCCGAAGCCGGCCTGGTTCCCGCTGTCGAGCACCAGGATCCTGTCGCAGTTCATGGCGGTGTTCACGCGCTGGGTGATCAATACGCAGGTCATATGCTCCGAAAACCGCCTCAGCGCCCGCTTGACGCGCGCCTCGGTCATCACGTCCAGGGCGCTGGTGCAGTCGTCGAGCACCAGTATCTCCGGCTCGCGTATCAGCGCCCTGGCGATGGAGACGCGCTGCTTCTGGCCGCCGGACAGGTTCACCCCGCTCTGGCCGATCACCGTGTCGTAGCCGTCCGGCATGGCCGCAATGAAGCCGTGCGCCTCCGCCGCGCCGGCCGCCGCCTCGATCTCGGCCTCCCCGGCGTCCTCTTTGCCCCAGAGGATGTTGTCCTTGATAGTCCCGGTGAAAAGCGCCGCCGTCTGCGGCACGATGGCCGTCCGGCCGCGCAGGACGTCCTCCGGAATACGGTCTATCGGGACGCCGGATATGCGTATCTCGCCCCGCGTCGCCGTGTAAAAGCGCATAAGAAGCGCCGCGAGGGTGCTCTTTCCGGAACCAGTCGGCCCAATGACGCCGAGGGTCCCGCCCCTTTCGAGGCTGAAACTCAGCCCGGCGAGCGCCGCCTGGCCGGTGGAGCCGGCGTATTCGAAGCCCACGCCGTCGAACTTGATATGCGCCGCGCCTTCGGGCTCGATATGCGCAGCGCCGTCTAACTCGATATGCGCAGAGCCTTCGAACCCGATATGCGCCGCGCCTTCGAACCCGATATGCGCCGCGCCGCCGGGCTCGACATGCGCCGCGCCGTCGAATCCGATATGCGCAGCGCCGCCGAACCCGATATGCGCAGCGCCGCCGAACCCGACATGCGCAGCGCCGTCGGGCTCGATATGCGCGGCGCCTTCGTGACCGGTCCCGTCGGATAAAAGCGGCGGTTCCGGGACGGCGCCGGCCGTTTTAATGCCCATGACCTCGCGGATGCGCTCGTTGGAGGTCTTGACGCGGACGAACTGGTTCAGGACGTTAGATATGGTGCCCAGGCTCGTCAGGATCTGCGTCATGTATGAGACGAAGGCCGTAATGTCGCCGACCTGCATGTCGCCCTTTCCTATCCAGCGCGCGCCGAAGAACACGATCGCCGCGACGCCGGCGTTGACCGTGAGCGTCATCAGCGGAGAGAGTATAGCCAGCACGCGGTTGGCCCTGACGGTGCTGTCCGTCAGCGCCTCGTTGGCCGCGGAGAACCGCTTCTCCTCCTCCGCGAAGCGCCGGAACGCCTTTACGAGGCGTATCCCCGCCAGGTACTCGCGCATGGTGGTGTTGAGCTTATCCAAAGCGCGCTGCACCCGCGCGAACCGCGGATAGGTCAGCCTCATGCTGACGCCTATCACAAAGCCGACGACCGCCACGACCGGCGCGATTATGTATATCGAGCGGACGTTCAGCGTCGCGGCCATGATTATCGCGCCGACGCACATGATCGGCGCCTTGAAGAAGATGCGCATCATGCCGTTGGTGAAGTTCTGGAGCTGGGTGATGTCGTTCGTCATGCGCGTGACGAGCGAGCCGCCCTCGAACCTGTCCATTTCCTCCACCGACAGGGACTGCACCTTCACGAACAGATCGTGCCTCATGTCCTTGCCGAAGCCCTGGGAGGCCCGCGAGGCGGCGATGTTCCTGGTCATGGCGAAGCACGCGCCGACCACGACTATGCCGAGCATGATAAGCCCGGTGTGCACGACGAACGCGAGGTCGCCCTTCGCCACGCCGTAGTCGATCAGCCGCGACATGAAGCGCGGCTGGAGCAGGTCGCAGACCGCTTCGCACGAGACGCAGAACACGGAGAGTAGGAAAAGGTATTTGTATTTGGTCCAGTATTTACGGAGGTAGGACATAGGGGTCACCACATTATTTTCATGAACTCGGCTGTTTTCGCACTGCGGCAATTCCAGGAAGCTATGAAAGGCGAAGCTGAAAAAGCCGGACTGTATTCCGATGACAACATCGTCGGGCTGATCATGCAAATGCGCCGGGAGGAAGGCGTATGAGATGCCTCATTGATACGAACTTTTGAGAATTGTGCTATTACTGGCCTGTAAGAAATCCCAGCGTTTGCTTCCCCGTATCCAGCTCCGCCTTTATCCCTATCGGCAGTATGGAGTGCCTGACGCCGTGCCCGAAATCCTCGGTATAGACCACCGGCACACCGTGCTTTTCCCCGAAGCGTTGGAGCCGCCTCAGCAGGTCCCCTGGGACGTCGTCGGCGTAGCAGCCGAAGATCAGCCCGCCCACATTTTCGATGAACGGGTTCCGTTCCACCGCCGAAATGCAGACGCTGACCGCGGCGACGCCGCTGAATTTCACATGATCCTCGAGAAAGAGGATGTATTTGCGAAACGGGTCATAACTGAAATACTCCGTGTTCAGCAGCATGGCAAAGATCGCCGCATAGCCGCCCGTCAGCATCCCTTCGCACGCGCCCGGCCGAAGCACGCGCCAATTCCCGCCGCCTTTCAGGGCTTCCGCCCGTCGCCCCTCGAAAAAATGCGAGGCGAACTGGGTGTAATCATAGTACCTCAGATCGCGGAACTCGCCCGCGCCCAGGCCGTAATACGTGACCAGGCCGGTCTTCGCATGGACGGCGCTCAATATGAACGTGCCGTCGCTGTAGCTCGCGAAGATTTTCGGGTTCCTGCGGATGCACTCATAGTCGATCAGCGGCAGGATTTCAGCCGCGCCCATTCCGCCTCCGAAGAGCACCATTTTCACTTCCGGATCGGCGGCCATCCGGTTCAGGTCGTCGGCGCGCTCCTGCTCGCTGGCCAGATAGCCGTAGGTGTCCTTGTAAATATTCTCGCCGAGTTTGACGCGTAACCCCAGATTCTCGACAGACCCGGCGATTTTTCGGTAATCGGCCTCGCCGGCGATATGGCTCGGGCAGATGACGCCGACCGCGTCGCCGGGGTAAAGGCGGGATGGAAACATATGGGCCCTTCTTTCGGTTTTATTCGGTTTCCGCAAGGTTTTTTTTAGGCTCCAGGCTCTAGTTTCCGCGGTTATCCAGTATAGTTCGCTTGTGTCGCTAAAATTCTATCATTAACGGACGAATAGTTCAACAATCCGTTAAAAAAACGAAAAACAGAAAAAGCGCAAAAAAAGTGCAAGGTATGCGCCCGCCGCAATACCTTGCACGTGTTATACCGATCCGCAGTACGAAAAGAATTTTACCTCCGCCTTACAGGATTATGCAGAGAAGCCCCCCGGACCCCTCGTTTATGATCTTCTGCAGCGTTTCCTGCAATTTCACCTGCGCGTCCTCAGGCATACGGTAGAGCTTGTTGTGCAGGCCCTCCTTGACCATGTCGTGCATG
>JGI20166J26741_11469585_pt1 | contig 13195 bp, 4 predicted proteins | sample TergutCu122P5_FD_26741 | JGI IMG/M metagenome (IMG submission 26741)
GATGTGAGGTTCTCATGGCAGTGAATATGAAGATGGCGGTGTTGTGGTATTTTACACCAGGTAGTCCTGTGACACAAAATGACATTTTTCAGGAGCCTTGTGCCCACATGTTCAGTGTAGAGTAGTGAGGCTCTTCTTTTAGAACCTGGGGGCACCAGGTTCTTGTAAAATCTTGATGTCTGTTTACCAAGTACATGACACCAGATCCTACAGAACTACTGTCTTAACACAAAATACATGCCTAATCACTGGGCCAAGTTTTGTCTTTTTAACGTAATTGTAAAGTGAAAAATTATGTAAACTGGTAAATTATTGTATAAACTCCTGAGAAATTTCCCTCTGAATTTCCTCTCCATTATGGTCCTGAGTATGCAAGTGGGTCAGAACAGAATTTATTCCAGGTGATCTGTTGCATTAATACTAACAATAAATGATGTCAGAATTGGCAATTTCATTTCTTGTTCTCCCAATCTTACGTTTCAAAGAGCCTTCAGGTTTTCTTCACATGACATATCATATGTTCCACTGTTGATCTGTGATGCTCTAACTTATATTAATGTGTGTAAGCCTACATTAATATGGCTATGTTTTGACAATCACAAATAGGTATGTAAAAACAATAATCAGCTGCAGTATTACATCATGGTACATACTGGTAGAGTAGTGGGAAATGTGATGGTAATGACAAATACGTACATAGTTGGTATCTCTGAATCAGGTTTGAATAAATGCCTATAATATTATAAATACTAGGTAGGATAAGGATTTTATACACAGTGTAGCACTTGTTTTCAAGAGCCCATTGTACAAATAGAAGACCAGAAGATACAAGTTAATTTACATAAGTACTACATAATTTTGAGAAATTCAGTGTTGTAGGCCATACATGGTAGTTGCATGTAATATTTTCGAAGAGTGGGGTGTAATTTTTACAAATACATTTATAATTTTGTTTTTTCTTGTTTTACGCATATTTATTTATTGTCGGCAGTACTGTAATAAGGTTGTATTTGTTGAAATTTGTTAATAATTTAAATATGGAATTTTAGAATATTTTTGTGAATCTTGTGTATATTTGTTGTTTTATATAGAAGGACCAAAAGTTTCTGATAACTATTCACCAAAGCACAAATCTGTTGCCTCCTTCTACCTATTTCAGATGGGAAGAAAGTGCATGTTACTGCTGGTATGAAAATGTGAAAATGAAACTGTATTTGTTGTTTAAGCAATATCCTGAAAGGTCAAATACCTTGTATAAATATTGCCTGACTAGTAAAAGAAAAACCATGCATCCATTAGTCAGAAGATTTTGAATGTTTTTAAAATAATGTATAGAAACATGTCCTTTGTTATTTTTGCTGATGTATCTTCTGGTCTTGGCATTTTGTGAAACAGGCATCTGAAGTCAGCACCTTGCATGTACTGACTTTAGGTCTAATCAAGTTTCACATATAAGTAATGTGGGTCTGACAGAGGAAACTGAACATAGAAATTTCGTACAACTTTCTGTCCTGAATGCTTGCACAAATCAAGACACAGTCCTTTGTGGTTGTGTGTTATTATATAAATACAGTATGTCTGTTGCAGTATTACTGTTAATCACTGAAATACTTCTCAGTCTGTGTTTTACGTGACCATTATACAAAATGGAGTAGAAATCACTAGCGTCATCTGTCTCCAATTAAGTAATTTTATGTAACTCTGAAGCATTACAGTTACAAATTGCTGTCACGAGATTCTGTTGTTCTGTATTTTAACTGTGTAATTGCTTGGGTTATGTAGAACTGGAAGGAGTGAAACTTATGGTTGCCAACATAAGATGAGGTTGCAGAGGTTTTGTTGGACAATCATATGTGCAAATATGTTCAGAATGGCAATCCACATAATTTTCAAATGGCACAGATATAGCTGATGGGACAGATATCAGCAGAGATGTGTTAAAAGTTTCATACTGTGTAATTTGCAGCTGTCACAGATATAGAAGGTAGCTGTGTTATTGTTATACTTCCAGGCACAGAATCTTGTGGGTCCCCCCCCCACCAGTACCAAGTATATAGATTCAAAGGAGCTTCATGTTTATAGAATATAAATAAATTTCCTCCAAAATGTTCACAATCTGATACATTAACCATTATTCTACTGTTTTATTTATTTACTCAAAATACTTGGATAAAATAAATTGCAAAATTGAAGAAGTGAAGAGTGAATTAATTTTTATAACAACTTACTGTGAGTATTTTCCTTAGTTTGTACAGACCATGGGTATGTATGTTCATGTAAAGGAAAAATTATGAGAGGAGAGGTTTAAAGTTCTGCAAGAGGTTACAGGGCTGTGCAGGCCAGGGGACACGCAAAATGACATATACAAGATTAAGTGATTGGCATGTTCTTATACCTGTAAGATAACGATGCATTCAGCTCGTCTGACTGCTGTAGAATGTTGCCGGATGAAAGAAAGAAATACATACGTATTTTCTATCATTTGTAATTAATTTGTATGGAAATTCTGTGGTAATCTCCAGGCATTAAAAGGCTGAGAAATACATCCAGTGGATGGCAGAATAGGTGGGACTTGGTATGAGAAAAATATTGCCAATTCTGTGCTGTAAATTAAAGCCTGGATCTACAGATTGGTGTCTATGACTGACTTGACACTGGATACTGTATTATTAATGATAACGTTCTTGTATCAGCCTATCATCATAATATTTCTTTTTACTTCCTTTCCTAGAAGTGGTTGGTTGCTAGCGGCAACATTGTTTCCCCTGTACACGTTCAGTGTTGTGGTCTAATCTTCAGAGTTTGATATTCAAGGATACTACGATCTCATATTTTATCTTAGAGGTACTTTCCTGCCACTCTTACAACTTAAGTAAAAATCTTTGATAATCCATACCATGAGGTGTTGAATCAACTGAAATATTAGTGTGGCTCACTTATAAGTTACAAATTATTGTATTTTTGCTTTTTGGTTTATTATGCCTTCAAATTCAGCTCCCTGTTGTGAGTGTCAAATGAATTTATATACTTGATACTGTGTTAAGATTTTCAATGCAGTTTTACCTAGATTGTATCCTTTATCTGCTCTGAATTTATCATGTTATATTAAAATTGACTTTTCTGTGTTATAATAGTTTGTGAACTACATACTGGCACAATACATATAACCATAGTTAATGAGCAGTAAACTGATGGTGTTAGAAATGATTAAATTATCACCACACTGAAAATTGAACTAGGTTGGTGATGTTTTAACTCATGACTGAATTACCACAGTAATCAAAATGAATTCCCCAAGACTGAGGTTATTGTGTGATTTGTAATGATAAGGTTCATATATAGTATAGATGAATTACAATTTATTTTACAGGCTTGGCATTATGAACAGTTTATACCCTTAATTAGAAGTTACATGTGTAGTATTTGTGACATCAGTTTCCCTGTTTAGCTGGCAGGAATTTTCATTTATGCAGTAATACTCTACTACTACTACTAAGTAGTAGTAGTAGTAGTAGCAGCTTCAGAGTTTGATATTCAAGGATATTATGGTCTCATATTTTATCTCAGAGGGGTACAGTCCTGCCAGTCATACAACTGAAGTAAAAATCTTTGATAATCCATACCATGAGGTGTTGAATCAACTGAAATATTAGTGTGGCTCACTTATAAGCTCACTACTACTACAACCACTGGTAGTAGTAGTATAGTAGTATTCAATGTTCAGACACTTAGATGAATTCCATTTGTCTTCTAGCATTCTGGTATTATTGTACCAGTGATACAGTATTCCAAGCATTTAAATCTGGCAAGATTATTGGGGGAAATTAAATTCTAAACAATATGAAAATTGCAGAAGTTTTCATTTCAATTATGGTTGGTTTATGCAGATTACTGTATTTCCTGGCCCATAAGACGCACCATGATTTTCTCGTTAGAAATTTTAGAAAAAAAAAATGATGAATGTACTTTAATTTTAGTAATTTATTGGAAGAAATCCTGGTGATTCCTTTCGTTTGTTGATAATTTTAGTTCTTATGTTTAGGGTAAGAAAGTTGTAGGGCAAACCCTTATGTTTAATAGCATATCATGCAGTCCTTGGGAGCCTCTTCATTAATTTCCTACATACTTCTGTACTTGTCTTCAGATTGTTAATGGTAAACCATTCATTTGCATTTAAGTTCCCAAGCAAATGATCTGATTATTACTGCTGGCTAGTTGAATTGAACAACTGTATTTATTTATATTAATTCTTAATGGAAAATACAATTTGCATAAGTGTTCCTCTTAGCACTCAGTTTTGTCAGGAAGCATGTAAGAGAACTAAGTGTAGGTATCATGACAATCTCACTGGTGCTGGTTTCTGAGCCAACACACGTGTAACTTTTGGCACTAAAGAGCTCTATACAGTATGAAGTACATTTTCTACTCAAGTGAGAAAAATGACACTGCTTTTTTTGTTGAATATGTATTTAAGATAACAATTTGATTTTTGAAAGTAGATAACTTTCCATTTTGGAGGCATTCACAAAATTGCAAATAATGACTATTTGCTTTGTCATGACTGCCTGTCTGTTCATCTGTCTGTCTCCTTGCTGGCCTGTGTGTCGGTCCATGTGGAATAACTCGGGCCCCTACCGGATGGGTTTTCACGAAATTTGATATTTTAGGGTTTCTCAAAAATATGTAAAAAAATAAAAGTTTGATTAAAATATGACAAGAATAACAGGTACAGGTACCTTATATGAAGACTTATGTAAATTTATGGTAGTACCTCGCTGAATCATTCTTAGAATGAGAAATGTTTAAGACACAGGCTGTAGAGAAAATCAAAACACACATTTCGTATTCAATATATATATATATATATATTTTAAATAGTGTCATTTATGAGATAATGTGGAAAAATACGGTAGAGTCAGATGATGATATAATACGACCCAGAATAGATGTGATTTACATGCCATGCAGATTTCTGTGTAAGACCTGCTTTGAGATTTTGCCTATATCCCTGAAGTTACATTGTTGTCGGTCTGTCTGTACCATCAAAATAGCTTCTGGCACATTCACAGGACATGTTATAAATGCAGTGTGCTGCTTGTGGTGATTACTTCATGGTGTTTTTCTCATGAACAAAGTCCTAAGGATGTGTATCTTCTGAAGACTGCCTGAATGTTTAATGATTCCTGATATGTTTGGCCTTCTCAGAAGTTTTTTTCACATATGGTATAAACCCTGAACCAGGAGATCTTACTTCCATGTTTTTGGACAACTTCTTTCCACAGAATCAGTGATAAATTAGTTGATGAATCGTTGGGGGTACCCAATTACTTGAAGATTGCATCCAACTATGGTAATTAATTTCTTGGAATGGATTTTGCCCATGTTGGAAAATGGCAAATCTGTTAAAGGCATGGATATATGACCTTTGCCTTTGGCAGGGTAAAGTCGTCAAATTACCGTTTTCTGCAGCAGCATAAAGAAAATACTATATTATTTTTTATTAGATAGGGTCTCAGAAACCAAGCACTCTGTCACTGAAGCACAATTATAAGTCTTTTTTCTTGTATACTGAGGAAGGGGTTGACCAATGGTATAAAATTTGGACATGCATAACATGAGTTAGACAGAAAAAGTTATATTTTGAGTGGGTGTTATTTTAAAGCCTTCTATTTCAAATCATCTAATTTTGAAAATGTGCCCTTAGTCACTTTCCACTGATTACATTAAATAAAGTACCATATTTGTACATAATTACACTCTACTGTAGTCTTTCAGTACAGAAAGCTTCAGGCATTATTCAGTTTATTCATTATTCTAAAGGGTTTAATTTCTCTAATAAATAAACTAGCAGTGTATTGTACCAGTATTCTAAAGTAAGTTATTATATTATAGAAATAAAATTATAAATTGTATTATAATTGGTTGTAATATGGAACTGCTTCTACCATTAAGTGACATTCACAGCGGTGAAGGACTTCTATGCATGATGATGATGTAACTGACAGCACAAAGGTTTGCTCAGTATGTTGGTCATATTTCTTCCAAAGTTAGCATGCAATGTTCCTACGCAATGTTGTTCTATGTAGATACTGTGAAGATGTTCTAGTGTAGAGTTTAAGGCAGTATTTTACTGTTCATATGTATTACAGTTCTGTGAAACAGAGCCAATTGCTGTCTCACGGTTCATTACACATAAACAGTCAACAGTTGAAGGTCTCAAAAATTTTAGATCTTTTTTTAACTACCTTGAAATTTTGTTACAATGTAAAAAGGTAAAAATGTAAAGTTCACCTTAAAGCAGGCCATGAAGGCCCAGAGGGAGCTTACTCTGTCTTTAACCTTGGTGCTAGATGGGAGTGGGTGGTCAATGCCTTGACCTGGCCATACTACCCCCGGGAAAGAAATGCAGTACCCATTGTACTGGGGTCCAAGTGGGTCCAACAGCCAGTCTGGATGGGTCCAGAAAATCTCACCCCCACATTTTGTTACAATGTGCAAGATAAAAATTAAAAGAATGGGCTTTTTTTTGTGTGCACATTTCCCATATGATGAGCATCCTTCCTCATATACAAAGTATAAAGAAAATAGAGTAGAATTTCTTTAATATGGATATAGATATGCTGGGAATCCTGATAGTTTGGCAGTTGAGGAAGATAGTCCCTGGACCAGAATTTTTGCCATACATATCATCCTCTATGTGTACCAATTCCACAACGTTGTCTTGTGTTATCTGGACTTTTGAGCCCACCAAGCTATTGCAATGGCTTCAAAAGGTCCCCCCAAAAATAAAGGAGATACTGCTGGCGAGAGGAAATATGTAACCTTAAAAATTCCTCATGAACTTGAAATAATTAGGAGACTTGTTTTTGACTCTGTGCTCATTTAAAATGCCATTTATTACAAGCATGTGTTAATGTGGTTGGTTATTCTGCTTGTAGTCATAAAATAAGCCTACAGTATATTGGCATGTACTTCAGCTTATAAATACCTGATATCTAGACACCTTACATATTAATATATTAATATTGCAGCAGAATTTAAAGAATCTGTAGGGGGGGGGGGGGCATTTTCAAAACTTCAAAACCCAATGAACTGAAATTATTTTTTGAAATTTTTACCAATGGAAAGTACAATTTACTGCTTAACACTTACGTGTTCTTTGCACTAGATGCATGAAGTGTACATATAACTGAGGTCTTGCCTGTCCATTTATGTGCTTGTGTTTGATAAGCAGATTTTCACTCAGTTTGTTGAGACACAAGCACATGAAAGCTGTAATACAAATGTAACTTTGTTGCATGCTGGTGGACTTCAAGCCCAGCAATAAATGTCATCAGATTTTTCAAAAGCATTAATTGCAATAAAGGAAGCTGTGACATAAAATATTAGAATCTAACAGCTTTTGTGTCAGATTTTTCAATATGGTGTAAATATTTTTCTGATTTTGCAGTGATATCTGTTGTGTGTTTCACTTTGGAAGAGCAGATACCTGAATTAAGTACTAGTTAAGTATTCAAATTAGCATACTACAAACTTGCAAAATATATGTACTCCATCCGGTTGAGCTTTGTACTGTCTTTTTTGTCATACAACTCTCAACAACTTCAGAAGAGCTAAGAATGATTGATTTTGAAATAATGATCGAATTTTAGCTCTGATCTACAGAAAGTGATCTTCAACATCTTGAAAGTATATTATTTGTTTATTACTGGTAATAATGATAACATGGATGTTGATTCATTGTTCAACGCATTTCTTAACAATTACCTAAGGATATTATCACTAGTTTTCCCCTACAAAATAATTGATAGGTGCAATAATAAGTCCTGGATAACAGATGGAATAAAAATTTCCTGTAATCGTAAAAGAGAACCCTATTTATTAAGCAGGGACAGCAATGACACTAATCTAAAAAATTACTGCTAACAATATTGTAAAATTTTGACAAATTTTATCAGGAAATCAGAAAGGTCCATATATCATAATCAAATTATTAATTCCAGCAGTAAAATGAAAACATCCTGGAATATTATAAAATCAGTATCAGGCAGACAAAATGAACATAAAACTAGTAAATAGCAAAATTCTCCAGACTCCTTTAATAAAATCTTTTTATCAATAGCCCAAAAAAATTAGTCATAATATTAAACATAGTAGTGGGAAAGATAACAGCATTAATAATACATCAACTAGAGAGAATGAAAGAATTATTAACTTCCTGAAATAAAAAAAAACCCACATGGATATGATGAAATCTCTACAACAACATTAAATTATATTTGTAATAAATCTATAGCATCAGGAACCTTCCCTACTCAATTATAGCATTCTGTAGTGAAGCTAGTGTTGAAGAAGAGAGGCAGGAATAATGTGACCAATTATAGACCAATTCCTTGCCAAACCCCTTTCCTAAAGCCCTTGCAAGGATCATATACAACAGACTTTTTATTAATATTCAAATTAATAATATTCTAGTAGAGGAACAGTTTGGTTTCAGAACTTCATCATCAACAGCTAAAGCTGCCTTTCAATTAACTGATGAAATACTAAATGCACTTAACTATAAAATGATGGTTGGAGGTATATTCTGCAACCTACAGAAAGCTTTTGACTGTGTTAATCACAACCTTTTATTAATTAAATTAGAGTTTTATGGAATAAAAAGAACAGCATACAAACTAATTAAATCTTACCTTGAGGGCAGATACCAAAGAGTGGTTTTAAATAATATGTCATTTGACTCCTAATTCTAACTGGTGTGAAATAAACAATGGCATCGCTCACGGATTGTTACTTGGTCCACTGCTTTTGTTGATATACATTAACAACCTACCTAAAACTTCAAATGATAACTCCAAAGTGTCCTATTCACAGACTACACTAGTATAATCATTACTAACCGTGAACCTACAAATTTTAAAAGCAATGTAATTAAAATCTTTCATGATATCAACAGCTGGTTTGGCACTGAATATTGAAAAGATACACTTTATGCAATTTTAACTAAAAATATTTCTTTAATTGATTTATATATTACTTGTGAAAACAAGAAAATAGCTAATATTTACAATACAAAATTTCTTGGAATAACACTGGACAACGCACTCACTTGGAAGACCCATATAGATAATGATTATTCCAAAACTGAGTTTAACATGTTTTGATTCAGCAGTTAGACCTTTCTTGTTCCAAGAATCACTGAAGATGGTAAATTACTCCTACTTCCACTCAATTATGACATATGGAATAATATTTTGGGGAAACTCCTACTATAGTAAGAAAGTTTTTAGATAAAAAAAACTATTAGAATCATTATGGGGATTACAAATAGAGATTCTTGTAGGGAACATTTCAGGAAATAAAAATATTACTGTTACAATCCCAATATGTATTCTCACTTTGTGATTCACAGCACAAATTATTTAAGCTCAACTCCGAGATACACAGCTTCAATACTAGAACTAAATCTAATCTACATCAACCACTATCTCATTTACAACCTACCAAAAAGGAAATATTATTTCGGAATTAAGGTGTTCAATTGTTTACTAACATATATAAAGGATTGGTCCTATAATATAAAACTGTTTAAATTGACTTTATAAAGTTATTTGTACTCTCATTCATTTTATACTTTAGAGGAATATTTTAATTACAATAAGAATCAAAACCCTTAACAGTGATGTACAATTGGGCATTCACATTTCAATAAATCAACAAGACTATAACTTTTACCTATTTTTAAGTAATGAGATATTTATGGTTTTTAGGCACAATCTTACTAAGTAAACTGATTTTGAATGTATAGTTTACTTATATTTGAACGTTAATGTTAAAATACTGTATTCATCTCTCTTGTAGTTATACTAAAGTATACATGCTGACTAGTTCTATGTTTTGTATAGAACCATTACATGTACATTTGACAAATTCTACATCCAAGGGCTTTGTTGACCATTATGGATTCATGGAACAAATAAAGAAATTGAAATTTAAAGATATCAGTTTATATTACTCCAAAACACTGAAGCAAGATTTATAAACTACTTCATTTGTGAGTGACTTATTTTGAGAATAAAGAATGAAAACTGACAGATCCAAACATGGTTTAGTTGTTGATAAATATTTTTTTAAGCTGTGTGTACATACATTACTTGCCTTGGAAGTTCTTTAATTTACTTAGCATTATTCTTCCAAATGTACAAATAATTGAAATCAAATGGAAATTTATACAAAATTAAAATTTAAATTAGAGATTTAGATTCTGGCTTTTGGTTTAAAGTGAAGCATAATTTCTGACAAATAAATACTTGTTCAGCCTTACGATTTGCCCAGTTTCTGTGCTTTGATTCTGATCAGTATGATAGTGGTTTCATATTATCTGATACTTTATACTGTAATTATAATGTGTAAGGAAATCATATCACAAATAACTTTCTACCCACTACATTGTCCTCCATGTTTGGTACGGGAAGATTTCTGTTTCTATAAACCTTGGAGGTACAAGCTGTTGTCAAAGTCTGCAACTTAACATTGCCTGAATCAGTTTCCTATGATCTGTGGAAGTTATTGAACTGTCTAGGCCTTGTTTTCTTGTCATCATTTGTGAGCTCTTGTAACCAAAGTATTTCTTCTTGCCTCACGTGAGCTGCAACAAAATTGATCTGTGTAAAAGTTCTTAAGTAAGTAAGTGGCAGTATTTAAACTGTCTGAGAAAGGATAGTTTACTTTCTTAGAAGCACGAAAAGTGCTAATATTGTGTTATTTCAACTTACATATTTTTATCACAGGTACTACCATAGGATTTTATGTTAGCCATAACTGTTTGTACACACATAATTTGATAAAGCATTAATTGTGCCAGCAGACATGTTCTGTGTATAGTGTGCCTCCATACTTTCTGTTACTTATTGTTGAACTGGTTTTATTCTTCTCAATTCTGAATTTTTTTTTAATTCTCCTATTAAAAATTAAAAATTAATATTTTTAAGCTTTCTTATTCCATTCTGAAAACACTGTTTTCCAGCGTTATCTGTATTTGGATACTGGATCTGTTGGAGAAGTTGATTTCATCCATTTCTTGTGTTTTAATTTGATCTGGATAATTGGATTTAGCTACTTCAGTTGGTGACCTTCAGCTCTTTTACTTCTATGGATGTCCATGATTTGCTCCTGTAAAACAATACCGAAACTTATTGTTTGCATAGATGCATTCTTGCATCTTTTCTCTCATTTTTCTTTACATCATGCTACACAAATTTTTAAATATCTGTTATCTGTCTGCTGAACTGAATTGTCGTACAGTGCAGAATAACCACTCTGGTAGATCCTTCTATTCATGTATGGATACAATCCTAGTACAGTGTACATAATGCCATGAGATCTTAGGGTGTATACACTTTTGAACAATCAAAAATATTTTCATCTGTTCTGAATACACTTTTCAGTATTGTCATATGATAACAGGCGACGAGAAACATGGTAAGATGAAATAATATTAATATTTACTGAATGCTAGTATATGTGAACCCTATTTCATTATATACAGTGTTAATAGTTCACTTCCATAGAACTGCAAACATGACCATAGTTACTTTGAGTTAATTTTTTCTTTATATGGAATTGCCATTACTGCATAGCATGCCATGGAATAAATGTTTATGTGTTCATTCTTTTCCACAGATCCAGAAATTTCCAGCAAACATATCATAATCATGTCTTTGAAACAGCATTAAATGACTGATCAGTAAGGGATTAGAAGTCACTACTAAGCCATAAACAGCCCCCTGTTTATATTAATGAGTTACTAATGTAGTAAAAGCCCAGTACAAAAGTTGTTATGTTTGAAGCCAAAGTACAAGATAATACATCAGCAGTAGTGCTTGTGTGTAGGTTGGCTAAATAAATTGGTACTAAAATAATGTAGTGTTTTTTTTTTCTCCCCTTACAAAGGCAAGAAATGTACATGTCCTATTGGTTCTTCAACTTAACTGTCCTGCTAAGAGTTCTGAAGTAGTTAGTATAGTGACTAATCATGGTTTGATTCACACCAGGGGCAAGATATTTTTATCTTCTCCAAACATCCAGACCAGTTCAGGGGCCCACCTAGCCTCATATATTGGTTTCTCTTATTTGTGTTAGTGATAACATGTGGATGTTACAATGTGAATCTGAAAGCTGGAATACAGAGAATTATTCTATAATAAGTACACTTCATAGTTAAAAGGCTGTTTCTTGGGGTATGACTCCAAATATCATGGTAGATAGGTACCGACACTTAAGAGGCATCTGCTGGTTCCATCTTCGGGGCACTTATTATTTAGCCCTGATAGTGGAAATCTTGGTATGTCTATACAAAACTACCTGGTGGCAAAGCCCAAAAAGTTTGAATTTTTCATAATCCCCACCATGCAACTCCCAAATTATTACTACTACTACTGCAACTACTACTACTTAGTAGTAGTAATACTTTTTTGCATGTTGGCAAGCACTATTTATAACTGCATCATTTTATTTTAATTTTTAGTTTTAGTTATTTTAGCTTTCTTGTGATTTAGAGAGTCATATATCATTTATTTTCATTCTGTGGATCCTTACAGGATTACAAAATCCATATGCCTATGGAAATAGTCATATTTGCTTTAGAAGCCAAGAAGTGAAGACTATATAAACATCTACAACAATTTTAGTTACTAGGCTTAGTACGATATTTGAGGATTTAATAAAAAATAAATTGTTTTAATATAACAAATAATAACATAAAAACGCCAATTAAAAGGATACAGTATTTGCTGGACAAGAAAAATTTACTACATCACTGCATAACAGATAAAGGTTGGTACATTCATGTAGTTTCATTATATACACAACACGATCTAAAATACAGATTAATAGTTAAAGAAAAAGAAACGTAAATGTATATCTATTTTATGTGCCAAACTTTCAGATACTAATTTAGATCATACATAAATAAATATAACTTTTTTGAAGTTCAAAATATTCATCCAAAGAAAAAGGAATTTTCATATAAAAATTTCTGTAAAATCAATTTAAATTTCTTGGGGTTATCAGGCTCTATTTTAATATAAGAAGGAAGCAGTTTAACCCTTAGGCTACCGGATTAAATTTCACTTGCCATTTAATAATATTAACCCTTAGGCTACCGGATTAAATTTCACTTGCCATTTAATAATAT
>JGI20166J26741_11469807_pt1 | contig 13193 bp, 6 predicted proteins | sample TergutCu122P5_FD_26741 | JGI IMG/M metagenome (IMG submission 26741)
TGCCAGTTTTAATATGTATTTGGTAATCAATAAGTGTGTAACAGCTGTCAAAGTTTCAAACTTCTCTGGCCATTATCTCCGTAACCGTTCAACTTTGGCTGTTTGTTTAGTGTGAACGTCTAGGACTGAAGCATGTACTACATACCGGCTTAGGTTATGTAATTATTATTAACATATTTGCAATATTAATGTGCCGTTTGTACTAACTGTCCACACATTGGGAATGCATTTTTTGTTTGTTGCTAGAGAACCATAACGGATGAGTTCCCTCACATCTTTTTGACGTATACTGATATATCCTGTAAATAGTGGTCATAGGTCTAGTTAGGTAAGACAAAATTGCATACAAAGTTTCGGTGGGAATATCTCTTGAAAAATGACCTGTTGCAATGCCGAGATGGGGATGAGATTATATTATGATCGATGTTAGGGCAGAGGCTTGGTTTTTATGAGGAGGAGGGAGTGTGTTCTTTTAGAAGCAGGGGCTGAAGTTATGTGTGTATTTATTATGCGTGTATAAGTTTATGTACTGTAGACTAATTTTAGTCTAAAGTTTTAATAACTTAAGAATCAAGAAATGAACGTCAAATAATTTTCAGCTAATTCAATTCTGTTTTACTTTAGCTTGTGTAATAATTGAATATACAGAACTACACTCTCGCCAATTCATGTTATACTCGTAAGCTCTAAGACATTTTTGGAATTTACAGTTCATTATATCATTAACGAAAGTTCCCTGGTAATTACAAGACCTTCACAGTTTTCAGAGTTTACCTGCTCGTCATCGATCAGGCTTGGCTCAGTAGCAAGTCGCCGGCGAAAGCATTTTATTTTGACTGTACTTGGTTCGGAACTCGTTGGGATGTCGTATGAGTCTCTTAGTTTGGAATTGTCTGCTTGATGGGCTTCATGCGTCGTCTTTTGCAAAAATAGCAGAATTTTATAAAACACAACGTTTCGGGACAGGGTCCATTTACATATATGTATGTGCGTATATATATATATATACATGTATATATATTATTAGTATTCAGCCCTTGGGCCAGTTTGGGCAGGAACCAGAGCCCATTCAGGCGACCGGTATGGCTCTGGTACGCTGCATCCTGGGAAGGTTCTTAGGGGTAGTTTGCCATTGCTTTCCCCCGCGTTTAGACATTCCCACTTTCGCCGCCAGGTGCCTCCACGTCCGCAACGACGCGAGAGATCCTAGCAGCGAAAGGTGGAACTATGGGCTAGAAAGTTTGTCCGGTAATTTTGCCTACATGGCGTCTCTATTCACGCCATTAGGGATCTTTTACATGCTGCAAATCTATGACATGGGACCGACGACTTTACTTCCCCTCCGAAGGAAGGCGCGCTGAGGAATTTTTCGCCCTTAAAAATCCGACGGCACGCTACCCATAGACCACCGAAGCCACATATATATATATATATATATATGTGTGTGTGTGTGTATGTGTGTGTGTGTATACCTGATGACTGGTTAAATGGGAAGGGGGTAATAAGAAACTCTTGTCCGTGATAATAGCGACCTAACACTGGGACGACAAAATCAGAATAAAATGTAAACATAATTATTTGTACCGCACTAGCTCCATTTTTGTTTGACCGTGGCACCACCAGTGGATTTGAGATCACCTTTGCCTCCCGAGCCCAGCTGACTAGATTTTAAACTTACTCTTTAGCCTGTGAAGTAGGACCGATCCTGTCCGCGAAATGTAGCGTTTTTTAGGCGCGCTCGCAAAATTACGAAAAGCGACTGTTAGCTTCGTCATGTCTGTCCGTCCGTCCACCTGTCCGCATGGAACAACTCGGCTCCTACTGGACGGGTTTTTATGAAATTTGTTATTTCGAGAAAGTTCAAGTTTCGTCAAAATCTGACAAGAATAACGGGTACTGTACATGAAGATTTGACCATATCTCGCTCAGTTCTTCTTAGAATGAATTTTTTTTTCGAACAAACGTTGTGCAGACAATTAAGACACACATTTTATGTTCAATAACATTTTTTTTTTTCGAAAATCATGCCGTTTATGAAATAATATGGAAAAATATGGTAGAGCCGGACAGACCACAGATTACAATATACGAGTAGTTCATGCGCATTTCACGCTAGGTACCTAAGGCTACAAACACACACTTACAACATGTAATACTAATTGCTTTTCTACGGAAACAGTGGTTGCACGAACGCGCTTTCCGTTGTACGTACTTCGCCTGTCTTTTCATTTTTAACACTAGCAGATCAGCGAAGATCATGTTTCTCGAATACGCGGCCCGCGGGCGGCAAGTTGCCGTCGCATTGATGGTACATTAATTCGAGAATGCGGCCCATCACACGATTTATTCAATTGTCTGCTTATTTGCCTGTAATTGTATTTTAATTTAAGTTAAATAAAAAACACTTTGTACTTTTAAATGTATTCAAACTACTGTACAGGGGTTTGCCACAAACTTATAAATTTTAGAGAACTATATTTGCAGGGTGAGGGATTATTTCATTGTCGTCCAGTACAGGGCAAATACGTTTTTGAAATACCCAAGTCCCTGACGATCCTGCGCTGACTAGTTTCAGGCACAGTGAAAACATTCAACTTTCAAAACGGCTTCTTCGCATCGCGGTTGTGACAATGGTCATAGTACTCAGGGACTTTTTTTAATTATTGTAAACTGAATGAAACTTGTTGTCATTAGAAAGGTGTCAAGTACCCCTAATGACAGGACTACAAAAGCCAAAGTTACTGGATTCAGCATAACCTCGCTCAATTCCCACACCTGAAATCTGTTGACACTATTTTTCCTCAGCATATTCAAGAACATTCTTAGTCCATTCTTTTGCCTCAAGAAGAGTTCAGCGAACGATTCCAGACTTCAAAATTATGGAACCATAATTTTTTGTTCGCTTTGCCTTTAAAGAAGTCTCCAGAAATCTTGTAAATGGAGTTGATTAATTTGCACTATGATACTGATCTCAACCGGAAATTTTGTGAAACAGAATTGGAAGACTTGTGTTCCTGTATACCAGAAGAAATGTTACGTGTGCTCAGAGTCTTTGTTTTAAAAATGATTGCGATGTTCCGCAACACTTGCCAGAGTGAACTATTCTTACCTCCCTTACATACTGTACAGTAATAAGACGAAAAGCCGGTCTCGTTTGTCAGATGTACGCTTCAATTTTACGATGACAGTGATTTCCAGTAGTATCTCACCAAGGATACAAATGCACTCCCGTTCCAGTCAACACAGTAGGTGAGGTACGTTTTGACCAATTATCTTTCTGGTAATTTTTGTAGCATAGAATCCAAAATTTCTTTCTAATTATTTACTGGAGAGATCATGGTATTGTATATGGGAGCATGTTAGGTAGCCGAAAATGTGCAGCCCAATAAAATTTTGAGTAAAACAGCATGTTGAAATGATGATGATGATGTTAATAATAATAATAATAATAATAATAATAGGTAAGTGTATTCTTATTATTGTATTCATTTTAAACAAGGCAGTTAACATTCTACTGCTGAAAATGACGCGCAGTCTGCAATAGTTGTTGAATTACTGAACTAACCCGCATTCGATGTGAGTTTGAGACACCTGGTGTGTAGCAAATTTGTTCTGCACAAGGCCCATTGGAAAGTCTGCAAAACCAGCATGGGCAGCAAAGTTTTATTTATTCAAGGAAATTTTATTTTGTGTTAAACTGTTGCAGATCTAATTTAATATTAACAAATTATTACAGTTATTACACTAAAATCACTATAATAATTGTTACTTAATTTTTAAGAAGTGCGTTGTTCTTGAAGAATGGGAGAACGTCAGTGAGAAACTTCTTCCAGTTTCTCTGTTACCAGTAATTTTATTTGTGACTGAGGTACATTTTTACTGATTATTATGAGATAATAATTAAAACTGAAATAATTAGGGGAATTTTGAAGCGAACCGCACCGTTTTTGTCGCTCTCATCACTGTTAAATCTTAGAAAGCTTCCTATGTGGCATGTGCCCATGTAGTTTGCCATGTGCACTTTAAATACTGTTGACTAAATTTGTCTACATTTGTGAGATGAATCAAATCAGTCAAAAATTATTTACTGTAATGGGAGAGCTAAGTTAAGTGTTTTCGAACATGACCTCAGACATAAGTCCGGCGGGCCGATGTTTGCTGAAAACTGAAGTACGTAGATGATTCCAAGTGTGATATACCATTTCAGAATCGTGTGGGCTTCAGCCAACACCAAAAAATTACTTGGGAATTTTCCAGAACGTAATATTTTTTTATTATTTGGGCAATAAATGGCCTCTACGACTAATACAGCGTCATTAAGTAAATACTTAATGCGCTTATTTTTTCAGAGTGGGTGTAAAGGGCAATTCAGTTAAATGTTACAGAAATACGATTTTGGCGTCAGTATTAGAAACAATTTTGTATCCCAACATGAAAAGTGAACCTTGTTCAAAGTAAAACAGTTATGTAATTACAAATACTCTGTTGGCAGTATTTACATGTGTGTTAATAGCCTTTATTGAACGAAGCGTTTTTGTTCTGTTACAAAAGAGATCTGCAACAGCCGTGGCTTATTCCCCTGCAGCGGCAAATGGTAAAATCGGAAATCACGTAAGCCATCTGCGATGACCTTGAGGTTCACCCTGCTTCGTTCAGAGAGTGCAACGAATGTCGAGGATATCACGGACACATTTCTAGGAACTGAAAAGCGTGCTACTATCCGCTCATCGATGGCTTATATGGTTTATTCAACGGCACTGGCAATAGGGTACTGTGTAGCCTCAAACCAAAGCCTTAGAATGCGTGAAGCTTTGTGTCTACGATCCGGTACGTCTCCAGGGACTCCTAAAATAAGAATGCCTGTATTAGCTTTAAGTAAGTAATAATATTATTGAAGTTTCTCACTGCCAAGACCGGGCTTCGACAAAATGAAGGGTGGAAGTAAGTTATTCTCCTTCATTATTCGCAAATACTGTATCCGCATTGGCAGTATCTCTGAAACAAAACGTTCTCTTGTAGTTGGTAATTTGTTGGCCTCATACTTGGCCAATCATTCGTCTGCACTTAAAGATTACAGTTTTTAGTCGAAGTTTATAAAAGGCTGGCAATTTCTTGATTATAATGCTCACTGTTCGAGATCTTTGTTCTCACTGTAACGCTAGGATATGTCGCCATGTAGATTGGTCGGACACACTGTTTCTGGACTGCCCTGAAGATGGAGGCAGCACTGACCTCCGAAAGGTTAAGTAAGTACTTATCCAAATGTCGTCATATCCCAGAAGATTGGACTCTTGACTTACTGTACAGTCTGAAGAAATATTCTGCTGATTGATTTGTTCTTGACAAACTGCGGATGTCCACACACGGTTCGTAATTTAATTCCTGAGGTGAGTGTAACCATTGTGCAATAAATCGACTGAACCCAGACATAGCCTTTTTGTTTATTCCTCCATGAGGTAAGTTGCGCTTGCTCACATCTGTCCGAATTTTGTATTTTAATCCAAGATACATCTTTGTTTCACCTGGTCACAATTTTCACCAGTTATTTTAGGATGTGTTTACAGACTTTCCTTACGGAAAAACTGGATTCATCGTCATGCTTGACGTTACACATATATACATACACGCCTGCGATAATGACGAAAGGATTGTTCACTTGTCATCCGACTAAGACAGTGACGTTCGAAACATCCTATAGACCTGCGTCGTGGAAATTATGCGAATGAATATCAGGGCTTTGCATTGTATGTGCACATGTAAAATTGTTAATCCAATTAGCTGCATATCCTACCGACGCTCTGTCCCAGTAACTTGCTGCTGATTGTACTCAGTTCTGCTTTGATTAGAACATCGCCTCTCCGCCCCCTGGTTTATACACACTGTGCGTCATATTTGGGTTCGTTAAACGAGAGTTGACTATTACGTGTTGTCTATATTGATGTGAAGTATTGCCGCTGGGGATTGAACATCTGTTACACTCAGACAAAGCGAACACACTGTCAAGGGGTTTAGAGGTGGAATTAAATTTTAAAAGGAAACTTGAGTCACTTTCCAAACGAAGGCGTACGCTGTAAATTAATTACAAACAGCTTAAAAGTTTGCGCATACGTGATACGTATATCGCACTGTATAAGCAAAGGTAGGTTGTTAACGGCCTTTAGACTGCATTTTGACTCAAATTAGTGGTTTAAATAAGTGACTGAAGCGTCAGTATGTCAGTTTTTGTTACAAGTACCATGTATGCATATTACGCAATACGCATGAATATAAAAGTCATGCTTATTGTATTACGATATCTTAAAAACATTTAGACTTAGTGCAGTACGTGTAATATACCCACGCATTTACAGACCTAATAGCGGAATAGGTCCGTTGGAAATTCAACGGGAAATGTCCTATAGGTGAAAGTATGTACATATCCAAATCGTTTGGTGGTTAATGCCGTCTGCTGGACGCTGAGAGTAGCTCACCTCCTCTGGTGATTAAATAAACTACACGTTTTGTTATAAATCATCTTGCATTATGTGAAGGATATTCAGTATCCAATGTTCCCTGGATCTTGAAAATGTAAAAATGAAGTCATGACAACAATGAGTGCAACTCATGTGCTAAGCTAAGTGTCAACATGTTTCAGCATAATTCCCGAGCAATTTGATGCAGGTTTTCCGTCTTGGCACGAGTTCAGAAATTATATGGCGGTGTAAATAGGACAGTCATTTTTTTGTTCGATGTAGTAGCAAAAATTTGAACATCGGCGATTCCACAACAGTGACGAAGTGGAAACGGCTGTTCGTGAATGGTTGCGAACGTTAGAGCCCAATGTCTACCGCGACTGAATATTTAAGCTCATGTCAAGGTGGGACAGATGCATAAATGTACTCGTAGAATATGTTGAAAAGTAATGATATCTTATTGAAAATAATGCGCTACATTAAGGTTGTAATGACTTTTCATTTGATTTTTATGACCTAGGAAGCCTTGGTTACGAGCATCTTTCATTAGATACACGGGGTGGAACCAAGCTACATTCTTTCCCATAAAACAGGGGTCATACATTATAAAATGTGAAGAGTTTAGTGACAGTGCTCTGGTAGCAACATTTTTGTTATTTATTGAATGACGCCTTCTCAGCCACCTACGTTATGAGTATAATATAGCAATGTGATTTCACAGTGAGGATTTTTGAGGAAGTAGAAGTGTCTGATTTCAGGATGTGAATCCTATTGATCCTAAATATTTTAGAAGGTTTTTTTTGCCACATGATACACGTGGTTTGCTTGCAATGTAAAGAGTTGTAGTGAATAGCTTTTGTCCTGAGGCGGTACCACTCTACTCAGGCGGTACCACTCTACTCAGGCGGTACCACTCTACTCAGAAAGTGGCGGAATTGTGACGTATTGAAAGTGATATGTCTCGTCCGTAACACCGAAAATGTTAATAATATTACAGCATCTTCTCTACTTTTGCTTCCTTAATTAGGCAGAATACCATTCGTTAATGTAGTTGCAACGCAGTAGAGATGAGAGACTGACCTGACGGCAGTTCGTTTGTTATAATGCAGCTACCTACAAATACTGTGTTGGCCATGTCCTTTGCCTGTCATGATTTTGGGGCCTTCCCACTAATCACATGACGTTGTGGGAAGTAAATGTACGCTTGTCTTCAGGAGCTTGATGGTAATATTGCTGAGAAATATGTTACTGATTTTCTGTTTTGGTATCAGTGACGATAGGATAGAACTGAGACTGCATGGACATGGAGATGGTTTCTGTTGTTACGTATGTATGTCAGGTGTGGACATGGAGGCGAACATGGACTGATGGTGCTTGGAAACAAAGTGGCGTTAATATACACGAAATAACAATCGATGAAGAAAATAACGTAACCAGAAGCTTCTTTATTTTTCCGCCTTATCTTATTATGATGCTGAAGTTAAAGAAAAGCAATGGGCAGTGCATGTTGTACGCATTAGGGCAATGTGTTTCACGCTTCTTTTTTTTTTCTCGTGTACCATTATCGCAATACACAACATATACGCATGCGAGCAGGTACTGCAAATATCAACGTCTACTTATAGGATACTGGTCTTCCGGTATGTTCCGCTATTTAGCAGGGTTGAAGTCTTCAAACCTGCCACCTAGCGAAGCAACAATGCTGTAGATATCTCAAATTTCGCAGGTATTGATTTTTTAAATTTAAGGCGGTTAGACGCCAGTGAAATAGCATCGTGGTATACACTTCATAAGGGTGCACGTCGTGGCGCAGTTTGTTGAAGCAACAATCTGGATAGTCGCGAGTTCGATTCCCGATGAGTTCATTGACATAATCCTTCCGGCTGCACTATGGCCCTGGGGCCGACTCAGCCTCTAATAGAAATGATTACCAGGAATATTTCCTGGGGTGTAAAGAGGGCCGATGCCTTGGGCTGACAATCTTATCACCTTCATGTGCTGACTGTCATGAAACCTGACAGCTTCAACCTCCTGGAACCCTCAGGGTCTGTCCAGGCCTGTACGGGGGTTGCTTTACCAATACTTTATACACTTTATAAACGTCTTGTTTTTTACATTTAAACTAGTTTTGTTAATGTTTCTAAATTTTAATTATTGAGGAAAAATCTTGTGTTTCTTCACCTACCACCAGGCGAAGATCCCCATACTACCAGTGGTACGCGGATCACCTTTTAAAAACACTGTATTGTGGCGACGAGAAATGTGTGTCTAAAAATCTGAAAGGAAGAGGCCCATTGGGATGCCTAAGCGAGCGTCCGTTTTGAAGAACAGTGTGTAACTTTCCACCGGCTCAACGTATGTCGCAATGACAGATTATAATGCCCTCGATAATAGAACTGCCGTTTCCCTAAAAGGTGGATCGAGCAATTTGATTTATGCCATAATACTTCTAACTCGCATTCAGACGATTCGGGGTTCGAGTCTGTGCCGGATGACTGACTTCTGGATGGATATTCTTCCTTGCTCCCCCCCAAGTCCCTTCTGGCAAATGTCGGGATATCTCAAATTAGGCTACTACCGCTTCCTTTCACATCCTTTCCATTCATCTCATGAACACCTGTTGGCTCAGCTACTGGTAGCTTCGTTACTAGAACCATAAATAAATAAGAGGCTGAATATATTTTGATTAGAATCAGTTGAACAAAGCGTATTCATTCACAGGGTTTAGGCCACACAGGGTATAGGCCACACACCAAACACCTGATCCATAAACTTAATACCTATTAAGAAAAAACTGAAAACATAGGTGTTTGGACACAAAGCATAATTTTACACTGTATTTAATTTTACACTGTACGCAATTGTATTTTAATTATATCCCAACTGTATTTTAACTACAACCCTATTTTCGTAGTTTTAATAATTATAAACACAACAGTTGTCATCATATGAGATAATTCTGAGTTGAATTTCGCTGCATGTGACTCCTTGAAGATGGCCAATAAATCTGGAAGAAACATGTTTGAGATCTAACTACAAATAAAAAGGAGCATTGTGCAACAAGTTGGTATTGATTCTTTGTGAATAAATATAACCCGTTCGAAAATTTTCCGTTCTTCCCCGTTCGTGCAGCAATATTTGTTGCAAGAACTCGAGGAAGCTAATGCACTTAAGCGCCTCTGGTTTAAAGTATTAAAAAGCAATATCGCCTGGACTTTTCCGGACTCCGAGCCCTGATGGTCCCCGGGCGGTGTGTTGGACATGACAGTCATGTTGCGTGCGCTTCTTTTTTAATTAAACTGCGATCATTTCGATCGAGTGTGCATGATGCTGCATGGGGGTGGTCGTTTGGAGTCAGCACGCTGAGATGTAATTGGACCCTTCGTAGTGTGCAACATGTGTATGTTTCCTATTAGGAATAACCAAGCAGTCACTAACGATTCTCCGAACTACAAGTAAGTCAGAATAACAGTGTGTAGCCAGAGGTTTGCAAACAGCACACCATGCAACAAAATACAAGTTGTTCGAAACCACTGTTGTTCTGGCACCCCGTTTTGAATTCAGGCCCGTTTCTGCACACCCAGCAAGAATTCACAAAGTGTGGCAATAGCAGCCTGATGTTGCTAATACATTGTTTGTCATCTTATTGGCCTGCGGTGTTTGTGTTGCTGGAATTTTTCCTGCCCCGAATATGTTTATTTTTTCCAACTGTACTTTTCAAACGTATTCTTCTTCGTGTGCATTCCATCTCAGTAGATTTACTTCATGTACGTTTAATGAAAGGCAGTTACTACTTGACCTCTTCATAACAATTGACGTAATTAATCCGGGATGCTTCAAACCTCCCATGAATCATTTTTCAGGGTATTTAAAAAACATATTGATCGGAGTATGTTCCACTATCAGTGTAGTTGTGCAAGGAACAAGTGCAATGGTGCAACTTGATTAATACAACAAATTTCCTTGTCTTACAGCTTACCTAACAATGTCTTTTGGCTTGAAAATAAGCCGTTATCAGGCTAAATGTAGAAAATACGTAGAGAAAGATATTACAAAGTTGTAGATGTAATAGTGTGTTGCGGTCTCAGGCCTTTAACATCTAATCTTACTTTTCGGAGAAAAACATTACCCTCAATATTGTCCTCGACTTACAGTATTAAATATATTTTATTATATCATATCATGCCTGATGGCTTAGGCTTATACTCTTGTTTTTCGTATAAACTGAAGAATTATAACGTACTCGAAACTTCTGTTTTTTTTTAAATACTATAGTTATTATTAAAGTCCATGTTGTTTTAGATTCTCTTCTGTTACAATTCTTGGGGAGCGATCTTAGTATAATGAATTCTAAAACTTATGTTGATAGAAACTCCAGTTCTATTGGATGGTAGCGGCAGGTAGAACATGTATCCTTCGGTGTGATACTTGATGAGTGTTCTGTATGCGATATGTGTTGGAAAGATTTAACATTCAGCGCAAATATAGGGTCAGTCCGTGAAACAAGTTATATGTTATATACTTATACCCTCTACAAAATTCTGATCGAATATATTCAATACACATCGCATACCAAATATTATACAAACGTTGGCACCGAAGGACATGCGCTGTACCCGCTAATACCGCTAATACTCTCAGAGCAAAACTTGGATTTGCTGTCCACACAAGTTTCAGAAATCATAATACCCAAGTCGTCTTCCAAGAGATTTAATATAAGAGAATATATAACAAATTGAATTTATTAATGGTTATAAAACGGAAGTATGTTACATTTCAGCAGAACTTACGTCAAAGGTTAGAGCAGCAGCCAAAGCCATCACATGTAATGTGACATATCCAATATTACATATCCGGGAAAAAATTTAGGACAATTTTTTTCTTGAAAAGTGTAACTAAATGTAAATAGTCTCATATGTAAGTATCTTATTAAGACCTGCAATAACTTTGTAAATTTCCTCTGCCTTTGATTTTTACAGTTAGCCTCACGTGGCTAAATTTTATGCCGAAACATGCAGGTACATTTTAAAACAAAGTAATTTTTTGTGTCAATAAATTTGTGTATTTTAAACATTGCGGGATGGCTGAGATCAAAAGTTTGGTTTTGGTTCTGTTGTTAAAATATTATTATGTGTACAATGATCACGCTGCAAGAAACTTGATCTGTATTGTTCAGTACTCTTCTTCAAATGAAATTTAATCGTATTGTTTTTGTAGTCATATATGCCCTTCTATGTTTATCATCGGTATATTTTCTGTGTGCTGTTTTCTGTCCTCGGTGCTGAGATTGTGTTTTTACCGCTCGTGTTTCTTGGTTTGCCCAGTTTTAATGTGTGATGGTAAGCTTGTTGAAGTTATTTATTGTTAGCTTATTCATTCCCCAAATATAACAAGTTTCCAGTTATTTATCACCCTGTTAGATTTGAAGTCTGTCGTGGAAAATGTTTCAGATGAAACATTCTTACACTGTGATAACACAGACAGTGGCGTTTATCGTTAATTAACGTGTTATGGGCCGATCCCGGGGGCCGTACGGTATAAGGCCGTAAGTCTGGTGCCGCTGAATTGCTGGGATCACGGGTTCGAATACCGCTGAATGTATGGACGTTTGTTGTGTGCTGTGTAGGTAGCGGCCTCTGTGACGAGTTGATCACTCGTTCATAGGAGTCCTCACGGATGTATCTAATTGTGTCTGATCTAGAAACGTCATCAGGGAGGCGACCTAGGCTCTAGTTATGCCGTTGTGCCACAAAAAAAATCCTTGTATCAGTTCAGTATGAACTAATTCTATCAAATGTAAGAAGAATTCATACTTTCAAATTGTAATAGACCTAGGACTTAAATTTGCATCAGCTGAGAAAAAATGAATTATTCTGGTAATGTACGTTTGTCCTTAGTCACTTCTTGAAAGACTTACTTAACAAGTAGTCTATTGTAGTAAATTGTGACTATAACACTACCTACTATTTGTTTCATATGGATTATGCTATGTGCTATAGTGCATTTATTTTAGGATCGATAGAACTAGAAGTTGTAATGATTTTATAGTAGTCATATCCTTTCACGGATTGTTAAATTGCAAGAATATACCAACGTATTCACTATGTTAAAATATACTATAAAACTGTTACAGTTAAAACTCTAGACATCCTACACGTTTGGCCCCTTCTTTTTGTTGTCCTAGGGAGTGTACTTCGGTATTTGTATAAAACATAGATTATAAATCGACAAAATAGGTTAATTTATTTAACCTATTTTATCTACTTATGTGTAGTTGCAAGGTTAAAATTTTAACCTATTGTATCCATTTAAAATCTACATGTTATGCAAATATTGATATACACTTTCGGAGGATGAACCATAAGAAAGGGCCGAAACATGACGCAGTTCTAGTGTTTTAACTGTAAAAACTTTGTATTGTAATATAGTGTCTTTGTTAATATTTTCTAGAATTTGGAGATTATAAGGAGTTGCACATGACTCCCAAATTTGGGAAACCAAATGATATATTTCATCTGAAGAAATACCGATTGTAGTAATTTTGTAATTATATTTATAAAATTATCGCTTCCTGGCATAATTCCCGTTTGGGCAGTCGGGTTCTTTGTAATTGCGTAGTTATCAATGATGTAGTTGCTGCTTATGCTGTTATTATTACCTTGTAATTAGCATGTTATATGGTTTCAAACGCAGAACGTCGTTAATAGTTCGCCCTTATATTACGCGATTTCTGTTGGGGGG
>JGI20166J26741_11470030_pt1 | contig 13191 bp, 13 predicted proteins | sample TergutCu122P5_FD_26741 | JGI IMG/M metagenome (IMG submission 26741)
AAATGGAACTGGAAGACGATATCATAAAGGAACTTCAAAACAAAGAACGTCAGATAGAAGAAAAAAATAAAACAATTGTTGATATGAGTAAAACGATTGCTGATAAAGACCAAACGATTGCCGATAAAGACCAAACCATTATTGAGCTGGAAAAGGAAATTGCTGAATTGAGGCTAAAGCTGAAATAAAAAAACAAAGGGAAAATCAAACATTCGCTTATTTAATAATCAAACATTTATTACCTTTGTGCCTTGAACTAATAAGGTAAACTATGGACTCTCGGATATCACAAAAAGAATTAGGGCAACGAATAGGCAATTATCGTAAAATGAAAGGATTAACACAAGGCGATTTAGCCAAAAATATCGGCATGTCGCGTTCTTCATTGGCAAAAGAAGAACTCAATATCCGGATTTCCGTTCCCACATTACAGGTTGATAAATTTAAAAATGTATTATTATACTTGCTGGAGTGTTGTGCAGGTAAACCAAACGTCGGAGAAACCGTGTTGAATAAATTGCTTTATTTCTGCGATTTCAATTATTACGAAATATACGAAGAGCACTTGACGAGTACAAGATATAAAAAATTGCCTTACGGGCCGGTTCCCCAACAACTGGATAGCATTATTAATCAAATGCTTGCAGACAAGCAGCTACAACAGATCAAGACAGAATATCAAGGTTTCACCCAAACCCGCTATTTGCCTTTGGTGAAACCGGACTTGACGCAGTTGTCGGCTGCGGAAAAAACGGTAATCGACGATGTTGTCCGTCAGATGAGCGACTGGAATACAAATACAATCAGTGAATATTCACATAAAGATAAACCGTGGCGAGCAACAGACGATGGTGATTATATCGACTATGATTTGGTATTTTATCGCCGTCCGCCGTATTCAGTAAGAGTATATCCGGAAGATGAAGATTGATTTTGATGAACTGCCGGAATTTCAGAAGGATTTGAAACGGCTATTGAAAAAATACAGAACCTTGAACAGCGATTTAGACGTTGTGCATAAAGACTTGAATGACGAACCGGATGCTTCTCCGCCCTATAGTTTTAGAATAGAAAACTTGGGAATTACAACTTGTGTGATAAAAATAAAGAAAATAACCAGCAAAAGTTTTAAAGGACGAGGCATCAATTCAGGCTTTCGGTTGATTTATGCTTATTATGAACAGGAAAAACGAATCGTTTTTATTGAATTGTATCATAAAAATGAGAAAGAAAACGAAGATAGGGAGCGAATTTTGAGGAATTTTGAATAATTTTCTCGAAGAAATCATATTTCTGGCTGCAAGATTTATGACGTTTTTACAGGAGAAATTGACCTATGATAACCCCGTAAATATAAATAAGTATCCGCACTTGATGCGGTATTCATGGGCTTGGGATACATCGGCCTTCCCACCGCCGCTTTTGCAGCATCCAAAGGATTAACGATTTTGGGTGTCGTCGATATTAATCTCAATGTGGTGGAACCCGTTAATCGAGGGGAAATTCATACCGTAGAACCATTCTTGGGCGATTTGGTTAAAAAAGTAATTCGATTGGGACATTTCTGGACATCCGATCGGCCTCAAACCACCGATGCTTATTTTATTGTCGTCCAGACCCTTGACCGACCGATTATGTGATTGTTGCTTTGCTCCTACAGAAACATCATGTGACAATCTCTCACAGAAAAAATTGATACAAAAATTTCGTAATAGGCAACACAGTGATTGACGCTTTACTTCGGGTCGTAGATAAGATATAGCGATTCAACATCGGGATATCGACATCGTTTATCCAGTGCACCCTAATCCTAATGTACAAAAACCAGTACATGAGTTGTTGGGTAGATATACCGAACATTTATTTGATTTCACCAGTAGATTATTTGCCATTATTTTTTTTGATGCAACATGCGTATTGATATTAACAGACAGCGGTAGAGTACGGGAAGAAGCTCCCTCGTTGGGAAAGCTGGTGTTGGTAATGCTGATACGACGGAACGTCTGGAAGCCGTGGAAGCTGGTACTATAAAATTAGTGGGAACAAATACGACAACAATTATTGAAAATGTGAACTTACTGTTGGAAGATCGTCAAGTATATAACCAAATGGCGCAGGCGCATAATCCGCATGGGGATGGAAAGATGTCTGAAAGGCTAGTGAAAAAGTTTGACAGATGTTATTCTCATGAGAAGAGTTCGAGACAACGGGATACTTAATAGTAAATTTCAAAAAAACAACAGCATTCAAAGTATACAATTGATTACTATCACAAGAGGTATTGGTGATAAGAATAGACAGTAGAATAATTTCTGAAAGAAATGAAAAATATTAATGAATGGACACCCACGAAATATATTTTGAAAGCAAACAGATTATTTGCTACTAAAGATACAAATGAATTAGGAGTAGCTTCCCGATTAGCAGCAGGAGAGGTTGCCAAATTTTATTCGGACAATGTTCCTAAATATGCTAGAGGTAAATTAATTGATTTAGGATGTGGAAAAGTTCCTTTATTTGGATTGTATAAAAATTATACTGATGATGTTTTATGCGTTGACTGGGCTAATTCATTTCATAAAAATCAATTCTTAGATTTTGAATGTGATCTAAACCGGAAATTAGATTTTGCAGAAGAAAATGTTTTTGATACAATTATCCTGTCAGATGTGCTTGAGCACATTATGGAACCGGAATTATTGATTAAAGAAATGTCGAGAATAATTAGAAAGAATGGAGGTAAAATATTATTGAATGTTCCTTTTTATTATTGGATACATGAAGCTCCTTATGACTATTTTAGATATACTCATTTTGCATTAAGAAATATGTTTGAAAGAAATAATTTTGAAATATTGGAACTAAAATCTTTAGGTGGAGTACTTGAAGTTTTGGCGGATATTACTTCAAAATTTGCTTTGCATTTTCCTATGGGGAAACAAATAGCCTTTTCTATACAAAATGTGACAAAGGTTATAGGGAAATCAAAAATGGGGAAGAAAATAAGAAAACATACAGAGTTCTATTTTCCTTTGGGATTTGGGCTTGTTGTACGAAAAAATAGTTTATAATGTTTTTAAAATTTATTATAATATGATGTGGTCAAGGTAACAAGCTAAATTAAAATAGGGTTAATCTATCTACATATAATTCAATTAAAAAATTGCAAGAAATTAAAAGATTATTAGATATATAAGAAATAAAAACAGATTATGGATTGTCCAAAAATAATTACAGTAACTTCCCCATTGCTACCCTCTTTGAATGATTTCCTCCCCTATCTTCAAGATATTTGGGATAAGAAATGGTTAACCAATAACGGATATTATCATCAGGAGTTGGAAAAAGCGTTATGCAATTATTTAGGAGTAAAATATATTAGTCTTTTTACAAATGGCACTTTACCGTTGATAACCGCCTTGCAGGCATTGCGTATAACGGGGGAAGTAATAACTACACCTTATAGTTTTGTAGCAACTACTCATTCGCTTTGGTGGAATGGAATTAAACCGGTATTTGTAGATATTGAACCTGTAACTTGTAATATCGACCCAAGTAAAATAGAGGCAGCCATTACTCCGAAGACTACAGCAATAATGCCGGTACATGTTTACGGGTATCCTTGCAACATAAAAAACATTCAAGAAATTGCTGACAAATACGGATTAAAAGTGATTTACGATGCGGCTCATGCTTTTGGGGTTACAATCAATGGTAAATCCATTTTAGAAGCTGGCGATATGTCCACTTTGAGCTTTCATGCAACAAAAGTGTACAATACAATTGAAGGAGGAGCATTGATTTGTCGTGACGAACAAACCAAAAAACGAATTGATTACCTGAAAAATTTTGGTTTTGCAGACGAAATAACCGTCGTTGCTCCTGGTATCAATGCTAAAATGGATGAATTTCGTTCAGCTTATGGATTATTGACTTTAACAAAAGTCGATGAGGCAATTGAAAACCGTTGGAAAATCACATTACAATATAGAGAAGCTTTAAAGGATGTACATGGTATTAGGTATATGGAAGACATTTCTGTTGTTCGGCATAATTATTCTTATTTTCCAATTTTTATAGATTCTAAGCAATACGGGATGACACGTGATGAACTGTATTTTAAAATGAGAGAACACAATATCTTCGGACGTCGATATTTTTATCCATTAATCAGTACATTTTCAACATACAAAGGATTGGAATCTGCAAAACCAAAAAATTTGCCAATAGCAACAAAAATAGCGGAAAACGTGATTTGTTTGCCTATCTATTCAAATTTATCAACAGAAGATATTTCTACTATTGTAAAAATTATAAAAAAATGAATTCGTTCTATTCAATTGATGAACTACATTTATTAGGTTTTAAAAATATAGGTATAAATGTTTTGATTAGTAAGAAAGCCTCTTTTTATAACATTAATAGCATATCAATCGGAAATAATGTTAGAATAGATGATTTTTGCATTTTATCAGGATCTATAGAAATTGGTTCTTTTGTCCATATTTCAGCTTATTGTGCGTTATATGGCTCTTTGGGTATTGAAATGGAAGATTATACAGGATTGTCCCCACGTTGTACTGTGTTTTCAGCATCAGATGATTTTTCCGGTGAATATTTAATCGGACCAATGGTTAGAGAAAGTGAAACCAATGTTATAGGTGGGAAAGTTTTAATTAAAAGGTATTCTCAAATTGGAGCAAGTTGTGTAATATTACCTTCGGTAACTATCAATGAAGGAGTTAGTGTCGGGGCAATGTCTTTAATAAATAAAGACTTGTGTGAATGGAGCATATATGTTGGAATACCTTCCAAAAAGATAAAAGATAGGAAAAAAGGTCTACTGAATTTAGTGCAGAATAATAAAAAATAATTGTTTTGTCTTAAGTTGGTTACTTACAATTGTGAGAGATTTATGTTTTATAAAGGAGAAAAATGTAGATGAGAAATGGGAACGAAATAAAAATAATTCACTTGATGTCAGATGATAAGTTTATTGATGCGTCAATTACGTTGTTTGAAAGTAATAATGAATGTAATAATATCTACTTTGTTTATTTACCTAAAAGAAAAATAACTCCTACTTATGTAAAATCATCAAAAATAATAATAATTCATGATGATGATGATATTTTCAAAATACTTTCAACTAGTGAAAAAATCAATGGGATTATAATACATTATTATGATTGGAAAAAAGCAAAAGGTTTGATTACATTAACAAAGATGTACCCAAGTGTAAAAGTTTTTTGGTTTGCTTGGGGAGGAGATTTCTATTCGGAAATAAATTATCCTTTATTTGGTAAAGAAACGAAACAACTTCTCTTAAAAAAACATTGGAAGAGTTTAGTTATTACTACCTCAGGGTTGAAATCTATCTTTAAATATGATTGTAGATTTTGGAAATTAGCTATTCCTCTTATAGATTATTGTTCTCCGGTATTACCAAATGAATATGATTATCTTTTAAAAATAAAAGGATTTAGAGCTCAACAAGTTTTATATTCCTATTTTGACTCAGGCCTGATAGATTTTCTTTCAAACACAGTTCAAAACATACAAATCGCCAACAATGTGCTGATTGGAAATTCGGCGACTCCATCTAATAATCATTTGGACATATTTCAAAGAATAAAAGGGGAAGTAAAGCAAGGGAAAATAATTATTCCGTTAAGTTATGGGGAACTTTGGTATAGAAATGAAATCATAAAAAAAGGAGAATTACTATTTAGAGAATCTTTTTACCCGATAGTTGATTTTATGCGGAAGGAAGATTATTATAATTTAATATCATCTTGTAGTATAGCAATATTTAATCATTATAGACAACAAGCTATAGGAAATTCACATGTTATGTTATATTTTGGTGCTCGAGTCTATCTATCAGAAAAAAGTATTGCCTATCAATACTACAAAGCATTGGGAGTTCATGTTTATTCTTTAGAAAAGGATTTTGAAAAATACAAATTTTTACAATTAGAAGTAGAAAAAGTTATTGAGAATAGAGAAAAAATGATAAACAATATTTTTAATAAAAAAAAGCTCACGAATATTCTATGCGATATTATACAAATTCTAAAGAATTAATGTAAATAGAATATACACAACTTTCACTCTATTTTCTATATAATAGAGTGAATGTAAATTAGATTTTTTATATTACGTGCGCGTGCGTACCTTTGCAGGATGAATTATACAGATTATCAAAACAACGAAAAGAGCTTCCACTCGCTGACGGGTTATTCCCGCGAACAGTTTCTCGCACTTCTTCCCTGTTTTGAGGAAGCCCATAACGAGTATTTTATGAATTACGATATGGAAGGTAAGTATCGCAACGGACGGCGAAGTTTTATCATAAACAAAAACAGCTCGCTTCCGACGGTTGCCGACCGCTTGTTCTTATTATGGTTTATTTGAAAAATAATCCGCTTTAGGAATATCATGCAGCTTACTTCGATATGGATCAGAAGCATTGCAACAGTTATATCCGTGTTTTGTACCTTATTCTTGAGCAATGCTTGCGGGATGCGGAAGTAATGCCTGCCCAAATACAAAAAGAGTTTCGGAAGTTGTTCGAGACTCAATAGTGTGAAGAAGAAGTTCCAAAGAAAAAGAGTACAACAGACAAATCTCCTCTTTTAGAGTAAGAGTAGAACATGTCATAGGAGGCGTCAAACACATGAGAATCGTCAAAGACGAATGCAGGCTCAAAGCCGAAAACTTCGTCGGGCGGAATCTTCGAGACTTGTGCCGCTATGTATAACTTTATAAATAAAATCAATCCGTGGCATTACGAAAACTAATTTAAATAAACTCTATTATACGATCTTGGTTAAGAATTTTATGTCATATTCGTCGTATTATTATAAATAGAAATATAATGAAAGGAACGGGCGCTTATATATGAATCTTTCTTAATAAACATATAGCAGAAAGTGAGAGAAATAAAAACGGCAAGTACTAGGGTCGCATATAATACTATGATTATATATGCGCGTATGTTGATTACAATAGGGATGTCTTTGTACTCAACGCGTTTGGTATTAAATGCACTTGGAGCTTCCGATTATGGTATATATAATCTAGTAGCAGGGGTTATTGCCATGCTGTCATTTCTTAATGTGGCTATGGCGGCTTCTACACAGCGTTATCTTTCTTATCACCAAGGGACGGGTGATTACGAAATGCAAAAAAAAATTTTTACCAATTCATGGATTCTGCAAATTGCAATAGGACTTGTTTTAGTTTTTTTATTTGTAGTAGTTAATCCTTTTTTATTTAATGGTTTTCTAAATATTGATCCCGATAAAATTTTTGTAGCAAAAGCGATATATTATTTTATGTCTGTTTCAGTTTTTTTTTCTATCATTTCTGTACCGTTTTCTGCTTTACTCAATGCTCATGAAAATATGAGTTGGATAGCGGTAGTGAATGTTATCGAATCGGTAATAAAACTTTTAATTGCATTATCTTTAAATTGGTTTATACAAACTCAACGATTAATTGCTTATGGTATTTTAATGGTGGTTTTATATATTATTTCTTTTTTTATGTATACTATTTATTGTTTAAAAAAATATAAGGAATGTAGCATTAAGAATTATAAAATTGATAAACCATTACTTAAAGAAATAACCGGCTTTGCAGGTTGGAATTTATATGGAGCGCTATGTGGGATTGGGAATTCACAAGGATTGACTTTAATATTGAATGTATTTTTCGGAACAATAGTAAATGCTGCTTATGGCGTTGCTAATCAAATAAATGGACAATTATCTTTTTTTTCAGCAACTATGCTGCGGGTATTGAATCCGCAAATTATGATAAGTGAGGGAAAAAATGATAGACAACGAATGTTGCGTCTTTCAATGATGGCAAGTAAATTTGGTTTTTTCTTTATAGCTTTTATTGCAATTCCTGTAATATTTGAAATGTCTGCAATATTAAAAATATGGCTGAAAAATGTGCCTGAATATGCGGTTGAATTTTGTTCTTTAATATTAATAGCATCTATGACACAACAACTGACATTTGGATTAGAATCTGCTGCCCAAGCGACCGGAAGAATAAAGATTTATCAATCGGTTGTAGGTAGTATTTTATTGTTCAATCTTCCAATAGCCTACTTACTGCTGAAAAATGGATTCTCAGCATATTACGTTTTTGTCAGCGCAATTATTATTCAACTTTTTGCGAGTGCTTTTCGTTTGTTTTACTTAAAGATAATAGCCGGATTATCGGTTAAAGAATATTTTGAAAGAGTATTTTTAAAAGAAATAATTCCTGTCCTAATGATAGTTCTGAGTTGTTGGACTATAACCCGTAATTTAGATTTCAAATTTAGATTTTTTCTTACAAGTATTTTTTCTGTGATTGTTTTTATATTTTTCATTTATTATACAGGATTATGTAAAGATGAAAAAATGTTGGTGAATGGGATGTTGAAAAAGATTATAAAAGATAAGTATTCACCAAAAATGATATAACGATTACTCAAACTGTGGAATGACATTTTTTTGAGTAGGTAAACTTAGCATTACAATTTGTATATTATCAATATACCTATATCTATAGAATTAAATAACAATGTAATGAAAGTTTTTTGATTAGGCAGAAAAATATATTATTTACTTTCTCCAACAGAATAGTTTTCTTTTATTAAAAATACTTCTTTTTTTATACAAATTCATTTCACGGGGTCGTATCTGTTTTAAAGTTCCATATTCCGTTTTTTGGATATTATTCAGAAAAAATGTTAGCACGTTTTATTGATTTGCAAAAACGTTTTAGACTTACAGACAAGATTATAGTATCTGTTAATAAAATCCTTAATAAGCTAAAAAAGGCAGCCAATGTTGACTTTACGTCCATTGATAAGTTAATCAATCAACAAATCGCAATATCAAAACAGTTCTTAAAATCGGTTTTGCAATCATGAAATTGACATCATTAATACCATCCAAAATAAAAAGTATAATATACAATTTCCTCCCACTTCGGAAAAGAAAAGTTTTTAAAATTTCATCCAATCAAAAATGGGCTTATGTTTCATATCTTATAGAACCATTATTTCGTAAAAATGATGACGTTAGGTATTTTAATAGACATCAAAATAGAAGAGAGGCATTAGTAATTAAAGATGTTTTATTGGAAAATGGTTATAATGTAGTTTTCGAACAGTTTGATAGCAAAATGATACGATGGAATTTTTTATATAAAAACAAGTTTGATTTGGTTTTTGGTTTGGAGCCTGATTTTGGATATGTTGCAAAACACAATCCGACTGCAAAAAAAATATATTATGCAACAGGCGCCTATTATGAACATCAGAATAAAATGATTCGATTAAGAACGGAAAGTTTCAACCTTAAATACAATGCAAACTATTCAATAAGTAGAACTATTGAACCACACAATAGTATAAATATAGCTGACAGAATATTACAAATTGGCTCTGTATTTACAATAAATACTTATCCGGTTGAATATAGGGGAAAAATAACTTTGATTGATCAAAGTAACAATATTACAAGCTTTTTCCAAAAGGAAAGGAAAATAAAATCCTTGAACAAAAATGAATATATATGGTTTGGAGGCGGGGGTAATATATTAAAAGGATTAGATATTGCGATTGAATATTTTAGTAAACATCCTGAATATAAATTGCATATTATAGGGAATGTTGAAGAAGTCATCATAAAAAATATGAATGTTAATTCTTTCGAAAATATATTATTACATGGATACATGGATATTGATTCTCCCGAATTTTCAGATATAGTATATAGATGTGCATTTTGTATTTATCCATCTGCTTCAGAAGGTTGTCCGGGTACTGTAATTCAATTAATGTGTTTTGGAGTTATACCTATCGTGTCAAAATGGGCGGCATTTGATGAAATTGAAAACTATGGTTTCATTATTGATTTGGATATAGATTCTATTCATCAAGGAATTACATGGTCGCAAAATTTATCTGTTTCTCAATTACATGAAAAGAGTATTGATTGTGCCATGTTTGCTGCTTCAAAATGGAATCTTAAAAGCTTTAAACAGCAATTTGCCACTTTAATTACAACTTTATAAATGCGAAACGTAATAAATAGAAATAAATTGTTTATATTAGGGATATTCTTATATTTTATAGGCAGTTCATTTTTGTGGGTAAATATAGCAGCTACTCGAATTATCCAGTTGGCAGCTATCGCACTTTTCGTAATCTCATATAGAATTAAGTCGGGGGAAAATATAAAATATCCGGTATCATATAAAATTTTGATATTGTTTACATTATTTTGTGGAGTATTTATAATCATCAGAAGTAATCGTAATGATATTCTTTCTATAGTCACGAAAATTTGTAGTGCGGATGGAGTATTAGAGTATTTAGCGCCATTGTTGATGTTTTTTCCTTTGTATAAGTATTTCAATAATATACTAATAATTACGACAAACGTATTATATGTATATGTCCTATCTATACTTATCACTTTACCTATGATTATGATTATAATACGAGGATATAACGTTATTTATACAGTTTCTTTACTCTATTTGTTTTTGGCGGGAAGTTTGCCTTTTTTGATTATTTTTTTTAATTATCTGTCTCGAAAGCAACAAAAAATTGTACTCATAGCAACATTTATGACAGGGTTAGTTGCTGTTTGGTTAGGAAGACGGGGCATGCTTTTGGAGATTTTATTAGCATATTTATTTTTTTTGTTTATATGGCTATCAAAACAAAGAAATGCACCGATAAAGTTGATAATTGTTAGCATCACCGGTATGATAATATATCTTTACTTGCCTACTCTATTTAATCTATCTCCTTTTCAGAAAATTACGGAAAAAGGGTTTAATGATACAAGGACCGGGGTTGAAGTATATCTATGGGACGATTTAAATCAAGATTTCAATACTATATTGTATGGGAAAGGCATAGATGGTAAGTATTTTGCCCCTCACATAGACGCGACGAATGATGATCGATATTCTATAGAAACAGGATATTTACATCTGATATTGAAAGGAGGAGTGGTTTATTTAGTATTGATGGCTTTGATTTTCTTATTGCCGATGATTAAAGGGTTATTTCGAGGTCGTTCGACTATATCAAAATGTGCGACTTTATATTTATTGCATGGTATCTGTATGATGTATCCGGGAAATCCTTTCCGATTTATGCCTTCATTTTTTTTCATGTGGCTTTGTGTATCACTAATATATCGGAAAATTTAAAGAGGCAAATTTAAAAAATGAAAATTGCATTTGTAGATCATCTGTTTCATAAAAAAACGAAAAGTTCCATTTTTTTTGTTGATATTATTTCTCAAGGTAATGATATTGTGTTCTTCTATTCGGACGATAATATTAAAGATAATCTTTCACACATATTTTCAGATATCAATTCCGGTAATTTTGACTGTGTCATATTTTGGCAGATTATGCCGCACTATAAGTTATTTCCTTCATTGATTGCAGATAATATTATTCTTATACCTATGTATGATGCTTGCCATAATTGGAAATATCTCCGCTGGCGCAAATATCAACAGTTTCGTTTTATTTCATTTTCAAAAATACTTCATAATAAACTGGTAATCTTAGGAATAGACAGTTTTTATATCCCTTATATGCCATCTTTACCGGAAACCTTTGATTCGAAAAACATCTGCAAAAGCAATCAATCTGTGTTTGTGTGGAATAGAAAAGGAAGTATTCAGATAGACAAAGTTTTTAGGTTTGCACATAAAAACCGGTGGAATCGAATCGTATTTCATGAAGCTTATGATTCGGTAACTGCAAACACCAAAGAGGAGCATATAATTTATAAGGAATTACAGGTGGAAAAAACAACTTGGTTTAAAGATCAAGAAGAATATCTTAAAACAATCACTTCATGCGATGTATATATTTCTCCGAGGGAATACGAAGGAATTGGATTAAGTTTTTTGGAAGCGATGAGCAGAGGCTTGTGTGTTGTAGCGAAAAATAATCCTACCATGAATGAATACATTCAAGACGGATTTAACGGTGTTCTTTTTAATTCATATAAGAAATTGTCAAACAGGAAAATAACCAATCTTATTCAAATAAAAGAAAACGCATTTGTAACATGTAATACGATTCGAGAAGAATATAATCGTACCATTCCGTTATTATTACAATTCATATATTCTTATACTTATGAAAAAAAAAATAATGATAGATATAATTTTAAATTCTTAATTGTAGATATAACTTTATATATTAAGCAATACTATAAAGCATTATTAAGAAGAGTACGAATAATTGGCTTTAAATAGACTAAATTGCAATTCTATAAAAAATATGTCACAATTTAAATTATCAGGAATAAAGAATAAGTTTTATTCGCTTTACAGATTAATTTGTCCGGAGATTCCAAAAGGAAAATTAAGAGAATTCTCCAAAAAGTATGGACTATTAAACACTACTAATCAATGTGATACTTTAGCAGTAATTATTCCTTGTTACAAACATTCCAATTATTTGCAAAAATGCTTAGAAAGTGTTGCTAATCAAACGCAATTGCCTAATCAAATAATAATTGTTAATGATGCTTCTCCTGATAATACATCAGAGATTATTTCTGAATTTATAACATCACACTTACAGTTAAAAGTCTTGAGTATTTTTAATGATACAAACTTGGGACAATGTGCAAGTATAAATAAAGCAATTTCTCAGACAGATGCAGACTTGTATATGATTCTAAATGATGACGACTATTTGCTGCCGTATGCGTGCTCAGTTCAATTGGAAGTGTTCAGAGAAAATCCATTTATTCATTTATCAGGAGCTTCTGCGTTCCATTTTTCGAATGATGATCATATTGCAACTTCCCCCCCTCCTTCCTTCCCCTCCTATCATACTTCCTATCATACACCTAAAGAATGTTGGGTATTATAATGATATTAATATGACACATTCAGGTACTACATTTTCACGGACAGTTTGGGAACATGTAGGAGGTTATTTTCCTGATAAACAAATGAGAATTGTTCGTTTTTCAGACAGAGATTTTCAATTAAGGTGTAATTCTTGTGCAACTGTTGCTACACTTAATGTAGAACTAAGTTTCTGGCGTAACAACAGTAGTGTTGATACTGGAATCAATTCTTGAATGAATAAATATGTATAAAAATCATATATCCGTCGTATTAGGTTCAA
>JGI20166J26741_11470252_pt1 | contig 13188 bp, 14 predicted proteins | sample TergutCu122P5_FD_26741 | JGI IMG/M metagenome (IMG submission 26741)
ATTTCACTTGTAAGATCAGATTCTTCGGAAGCAGGAGTTTCAGCGTTTGTTTTAGAAAATCCACCTTTTCTGAAGCAGTTTTCAATAGTCTTCTCTGAGACTCACATCCATGACATTGCTACCAAATGCAGTACATCAAGAAGGGAAATCTTTTTTGCAGCTGGCCTTGCATCAGATTGATCTTGAATGTTATCAAGTTCAGCTACAATTTGTGCACGCATTTCCCTGTGATAATGAGCTTTAAAAGCTATTATGATGCCTTGGTCACATGGCTGAATTAACGATGTAGTGTTCACAGGCAAGAAGATCACTTTGATGTTCTTTAATAAGGATTTGTTTGTGTGTGCCGTGCAGTTGTCTACCAACAAGACAATTTTTCGCTTTAATTCAAGACCCCACTTAACTAACCAATTGTTGAAAATGACACTAGTCATCCAAGCTTTTGCATTAGAATAATAATCAACAGGCAAACTTCTGACACCTTTAAAACATCGAGGATTTTTACTTTTTCCAATCACTAGAAGGTCTCGCTTCTCACCTTTCACGTTAGCACAACAAAGAACTGTCACTCGCTCTTTCAAAGATTTAAATCCTTCAGCACTTCCTTTTTTAAACAAATCAGTATGCTCAGGCATAGCACAATAATAGAGTCCTGTTTCATCTGCATTGTAAGTGTCTTCAGGTGAATATTCAGCAATAATCTTTGGCCAGTCTCTCTTTATCCACTCATCAGTTGATAAATAATCAGCACTTTTTTCTGCACCATGCATATGCTTGTACACAATATTCTCTTACTTTTTCCACCTGTTAAACCATCCATCAGTTGCAATGAACTTTTCTTTCCCCATAGTTTTAGCAAATTCTTCTGCTTTTTGACGCATAAGAGGCCCATTAATCGAAGCATTCTTTTCATGAACATTACTAAACCAAATTTTTAATGCTGACTCAAATTGACTATCCTTCCCCAGTCGTGCTCTCTTCCGATCCATGTTCTCATTGGTAAGTGCTGAAGTTTCAATGTCTGATCTGTTTTTTAAGATCTTACATAAAAGTGGTTGTGAAATTTTTAAATGCACAGCCACACTGGTTACATCTACATCGTACACTCAGTCATTAAGCATGGGTCCTTCTCATGGAATATATGGAGGGATAGGAGCCGCTCAGGTTAATCGTCATTATACCACAATTCTTGATACAGTAACACTTTTTTCTTTTTATTAGCTCACACACACACATGAAAACTTAAAGGTTCGCACACACAAAAGTTACTGATACACTTATTTCTACTCAGTGTGCTTTGCACTCTGACCTCCGTGTCCTTTCGCAGTTGAGTTCTCACTGTCCTCTCTCCTCTAGTCTAGTGAACAGTTAGCCTCCAGGAAAGCCTGTTTTGACTCCAGAGCTACCTGGGGCACCATTATCTACCAATACAGTACAATAGGAGAATTGCTTCCCTTGATGGAAATGAGGTGTGTTAGATCTCTACCCTTTTTAATGACCGGCCAGTCTTAAGTGTGGAGAGCAATCAGAGGTTTGAACTGCTAAACCCCTCCGCCCATTCCAAACTTCAGTACAGAATGCTCTTCCCTAACAATGAAACTGGCTAATTGCCAGATGACCCATTTATCCTTTCCATTATCTTGATACCTGGACCCAGAATTGAACTACAGACCCTAGTTGGTTACACTAAGTGCATGCAGATGGCGTCTTAAGGTCCAAAATGGTTAAATATGTACTCGAATAATTTGTAATTTGATAACAATAACCGAAAGATTGATTATAATAAACAGCTTATTTTCAATTGATTTTAAATGGAGTGTTTTAGGACCACTGATTTTGATAACAATAGCCAATTGATAACATTATCCGCGATTATAATAAGTGGCCTCCACTGTATCAACCAGTACAGTTGTTTTGTTAGTGACAGGTACCATTTAGTTAAAACTGCCAAGATCTGTGTGGAGAGAATGGCTGTGTGTAAGGGGTCATACAGTAAGTATCCTGGACAGGGAGCATATGGGTTGAAGAAGATGTACCTGTGACTGACCTACTGCACTTCTTTCTGTAGCATCAGAAATGTCTTTTATAGATTGAAGTGGTCACCCCTGTACCAAACCCCACGCTGGAGGACTGTCCTCTGGAGGATGCCCATGATTACTCATCTACACACCCACATCTTAAAGCCATCCACCACCTAAACTTCTTATCTGCCTACAGGCGTGGTGTGGCACTTTAACATTTTGTTTCTATCACTACCAACATGAACTATAAAAAACCTGACAGCTGGTCTATCTTTGCATTCTTCAAATCCATCTGCTCAAAATATCAAAGAATTTGCTCCATACCGTGTGCAATACACAGGATGCACCGTAACACCCACAAAATTAAACAATTTAACTATGGCTGCAAATCTAGGGCACAACCTTAACGAACGTCACACAGCAGAGTTCTTACTAAAAAGCTTCGACTGGTCACAAATTCAATTTTTTTCACGCATTTATTGTGTTCACTGCACCCTATTAAGAACAAGCTGAATCTAGGCAGTGGCATGTTTCTTTAAAATCTATTCTAAAATGATCCATTTGTGTCTGGGTCTTGCAAACTGTCTCATCCCTTCAGACATTCTGAGTCGCATTTTCTGTGCACAACTCGGAACTCTGTGCATAAGGCGTAACAAATCCACTTCATCCTCCCTGATTTCATCACCTTATAAGGCACATTTTTATGGTTGCAAAAATCTCCTATTAGCTTTGTCAAGTCCGTAAGTCTGCAAGTATCAACGTGGCTCCCACTCGAAGGATTTCCTTGAAATCTGATATTGGGGACTTTAAGAAAATCTGTCCAGAAAATCCAAATTGTGTTAAAATCAGGCAAAAATATTGGGCACTTTGCATGAAGACCTAAGTACATTTCATCACTGCTGGCAACCTTAATTCGCCACAAAGGGGCTCTCTACGAGTGAAATGGTATCAGGCTGTTAGGATAACTGGGGTGGTATAAACATCATGCAAACGGGCCACAATGTTACATTACACATACAGTACCTATCTTGAAGTGTACAAATTTTGAAGCTTTGCCTTATGCAGTTTTCTGCCCTAAAAGACAATGTACTACTGCACATGCCATGAAAACACACTCGGAAGTAGAGGCATGGGTCTACCCATTCTTAACCTCAGCTCTAGATGGAGACGAATGGTCAGTTTCACACTGTGGCTGCTTCACCCTTGCGGAAAGAGCCCTTAGTAAGCCTTGAGTACGAGGCTGGGTAGGCCCCAGAGCTGGTCTGGATGCTATGGAGTAAAGAAAAAAGCCTCTTGCCTCTGTCAAGAATCGAACTACAATCCATCAGTCGTTCAAACATATCGTAGTCACTAAACCAAATACACTACCCCAGACCCAGTTTCTGTCCTAGAAATGTAAACAAAAGTGGAACAGCTTTGTCACTGTAAAAACAAGACTGTATTTCTCAAAACACGAAAAAACTATGGGAACTGATGTTAACTAGTGTAATAACTTCCATTCAATTAAGAAATCACTCCACTGGATATTAATGAGAATGGATTAAGTCAGTCAAATAAATATGTTCTACAATCACATGCCATGGCTTGCATTTGGAAGATTTAAGAACCAAATCACATAAGGAGCTACCCTGTGTTAAAACAGGTAAACCCTGCCATTTGTATGTTGTCTTAACTTTACCTGCAACATTTATAAAAATCCTGCCTTCCACAAATGTCATAAGCCCCCAAAACAAGTCATAACAAGCAAGCCAGTTTGTGTTCAAAAGGTACCCAGCTGAAGTCTGTCTACAGTCCAACTTGTCCAGTCACTGCTGTTTACCACTCCTTTTAAGTACTGTCCAAAAGAGTGTCTTAAAACAATTTACAATCAGTCCTCTTCAACCCTTTCTTGTTCACTGTACATTAGCATCTGCTCATCTTCTGATGTTACTCTGCCATTAATACACCATTAATAAACAAGCTACCAACCCCAGAAAGAGAGAGGAACATGCTAGACACTGGAAATTATGTGCACAGACAGCCAATATTGCAAGTATAAGCTCAAAGGTTCATTCCCATGTTCACACAAGCCAACAGCATTTCAGGCTGGTAAATCTGACAGCAAAGAAGAGAGCTGAATATTGCAGACAAAAAGTAGCACATGATATTATTCTGCCAATTTACTTGTAAATGTCAGGTGAACAGGAGATGCCTTATTGCCATTGTGTTTTGTCACCTCTTCAGACATTCCCAACCATAATTAATACACCAGTAATTCTATATTTTTATACAGGTATAAGAATGCACATATGGCTGTGTTCTGTAAGATTATTCTAATCCCAGAAGTTCCAGTGGTATAAAATCATAGTTCAGATAGGATGAAACAAGAAATGCATACACAATTTTCTTGGGGAAAATTCTTGAAAAGGGAAACTTTGTAAATGAACAGAACAGGCAATAAGATGCATTTTAGAAACACAGGCAATAAGCATGTAAATGTGATTAAACTGGCTCATTATTTTATTAATTATAGCAAAGCTTCATGTTACTTTATCGCATAGTTATTCATTTTGGAAAGATTTTTCACAAATGATCACATTCAGGGGGGAAAAAAAACTGTATTACCAGACATCATCAAACAGTCATCAGGTTCTTCATCCTTTCTTCCAACAGCAATAATTTTGCAGTGTGTGTAAAAATATGAACACTTGTTTCCCTATGTTTTGCATAATTCTAACTTAGCACTGTGTCAGTGGCAGGTTATGGTATTAGTAGTGTTGACACTCTGGGTTCTGCCATACCTGCATAATGTCAGCTATTTAAAAATTGATAATATCTAATTACAGACTCAACTTATTTAGACTGCTTTTTTTATGTGTGACATCTCCGTTGTGTAAATCACAAATTAACAGTGAGTGTGAAAAGAGTCATAAACACAACTAATTATTAATTATAGCTAGCGATGGTCGATAGCTATCAACAACTGCATGTTTTGGCCTTCATGGAGGCCACTGTCAGGTTGTATCACTAAAGTAGACAAACTAATACAATATGCAAGTATGAATCGTTAGATGTCGAGATCTCCAGCACCTTAACATATATTGAATTTACAGATTAGAATAAATATATGTGTGACTATGGTCAGGTGAACTGGTTGTTGTAGTAGACTGGGAGTTGCTGTGTCTGGATTGGCTTCTTTGGTGGGTGTAATCTATAGGTTGGTGGGTATGTGCTCCAGGGCTCAGAGGATCATGTCCTTTCTACTGGGTAAGAAAACATATAGGATAATGAGTTACCTGTATGTATATGAGATCTTATAATGGGGAATGTTCTCTGGGTGAGTAGTAGTCATGTACTTACGTATAGTAGGTGTGGTCTTCAGCAGGTGTGGAGGTTGGTATCCCATGCCTCATGCTGTGCAGGGGGATGCTGGGACTTCATGTATTATAGGTGACCAGGTGTTGTTTTGCACTGACATAGTTGCTAGACTCCAGCTAGCCTTGATGGTGTTTTGCGCACTGTAACTGCACTGTATAATTGGTGTAGGCCACTGTGTATCACTTAGCACCTGTTGGTTGATGTTCTGTAACTGTACGGATGGCACTGTGTAAATGTTGTGGCTGTCCACTTTACTTTAGCTGGTCTTGTCTGGTGGTGTTTTGTTTGTGCACTTTAGTTACACTGTGTGGATGATGTAGGTGGCTGCATAGCACTTTGTCAGTTTGTAAATGTAGCGCCTCTGTGCTGTGATCGTGTCAACTCTATGATAGCCAGTGTTGTGTGCTTAGGTGGACGCTGCATTAGGGTTGAGGGTGTAGAGGTGCTTGACCGAATGGAGGGTCAGGGTGGAGGTGGGGTGGGGGTTACTGCTGGTAGGTCTTTAGGATGGCATCAAACATTGGGTTGGGGAAGATATTCTGGTTGTCATTTAAATGATTATTAGCAGTGAATTCAGCGTGGATATGGTAGCGTTCTACCATGTTGAGGAGTGCGCTTTTCTTGTGGTAGTGAAGGACTTGCATCATGTTGTGTATGGTGCTAAAGGTGTGTGCTTGTTCCATAAGGTGTTGAGCGAAAGTGCGCAAACAAAACACCACCAGACAAGACCAGCTAAAGTAAAGTGGATACCCTGGACATTTACACAGTGCCATCCATACAGTTACAGAACATCAACTGATAGGTGCTAAGGGATACACAGTGGCCTACACCAATTATACAGTGCAGTTACAGTGCGCAAAACACCATCATGGCTAGCTAGAGTCACAATGGCAACTATGTCAGTGCAAAACAACACCTGGACACCTGTAACATGTGAAGTCCCAGCATCCCCCTGCACAGCATGAGGCGCAGGATACCAACCTCCACACCTGCTGAAGACCACACCTACTACACATACGTACATGACTACTACTCACCCTGAGAATATTCCCCCTCATAAGATCTCATATTTACATACAGGTAACTCATTATCCTGTATGTTTTCTCACCCAGCAGAAAGGACATGATCCTCCGAGCCCCGGAGCACATACCCGCCAGCCTACGGATAACACCCACCAAAGAAGCCAACTCAGACACAGCAACTCCCAGTCTACTACAACAACCAGTTTGCCTGACCACAGTCTCACATATACTATTCTAATCTGTAAATTCAATATATGTTAAGGTGCTTGAGATCTCGACATCTAACGATTCATACTTGCATATTGTATTACTTTGTCTACTTTAGTGATACAACCTGACGATGGCCTCCATGAAGGCCAAACCATGTAGTTGTTGATAGCTACCGATCATCGCTAGCTATAATTAATAATTAGTTGTGTTTATGACTGTTTTCACACTCACTGTTAATTTATTTAGACTGAGTGACTAATCAGTCAACAAAGTACTTTGACAATCAACAGAAACCATCCACCCACCCACCCACCTAGTTGAATGTCCAGTGCATTAACACACTAGTGCCACCATACACAGTGTCCATCTCACAGTTCACATGTATTCAAATAATTACAAACTTTCCACCCATTCTGAAACACGAAGGTGCACCACTCCTCCACCGGACCTCTTTCCAATGAACTCTATTCTGAGCTACACCAGACGTATTCATGACTTTTGTAACTTTTGTAACCCTTGTGGTTTATCTGTGAATGATTACAATGAATGAATGAATGAATGAATGAATGAATGCTTCTTGCAAAAATAAGGTACGGTACACTATACATTCAAAACTTAAATGTATAATGTGACTTCTTTATTTTCTGTGTTTATTTTCAAATAAATTTTCATCTTTAATACATAAAGTACAATGTGGCATTGTATAAATAATGGTTGGGTCCTAACCTACATCTCCTGGTATATTTTTGTATTCCATACTTAGATACTCTTAATTTCCTTTTCACTTAAAAAAAAAATTACCAACAAAATTTCAAAGTTTGTTCAACAACACACTGTTTTCAAAGTAAGGGACACAAAACCAATGAAAGTTTATACAAAGGAAACAAGGCATAAATAGCAGAAAAACTTTATTAAATCTCAAATAAATATAAACAACAACACATAAAGCAAAGTCATAAAAAACACAAAGCATCACACATGCACATTCAGCAACAGTTTGCAGAGTTAAAAGGAAACAAGAACCTAGACAATGACAAAACACACACAAGCACAGAGTAGTACAACAGGAAGTAATTTTGATCCAGTGCATAATAAATGTGCTTAACAACTTCAGCAATTCAAGCGCACTATGTGAAGAGAACAGCAGTTAGCAACAATCAAAAGAAGAGTTATACAGTGCACCTGTGTTACAGATGTTTCAAGTTACAAGCATCTGCTTCTTACAGAAAGTATTAAACATGAATATAAAATTCATAACATGGACCAAAAACACACCCTTATGGAAATCTGGGGTATCAATTTTTAAACACAAACTGCAAAACCACAAATTGAACCAAAACATTTTTTTTTTCTTTTTTTTTTTTTAAGAAATTCAGAGCACACGTGCGTGAGTCAGTGATGCAGTGGCCAGCAGTGTGGTTGCTCGCCTATCAAGCTCTCGTGTACGTGATGTTCTCCATTTTAAAGACATTTTTAAGTTTAATTTTGTGCATCCCATATTGTTTACAAGAGATAAAATAATGTGTCTCTATTGCAGCTGTGAAAATGAAAAATTTCTATAGGAACAAATCTGTACTGACATCACAGCCACTGGGAATAGGGTGTGTTGTGAAATTTGAGAATATGGATACATTTTTAAAATACATGCGTTCCGTAACACAAGAGCATGTGTAAACATTGGGAAAGGTTAAAGCTTACTATTCTGCCATTATATATGTTACACAGTAGTTACAAATGGAAGCAGAAGATTGTAGCAGCTGACAAAAAGCTTCAGTGGGTATTACAGTGTCTACCATTGCCGAGAAAAATTACTCCAGATAGCAGCATTTACAGCACACAACTATTCTATCTTATTATAGACACAATTCACACAATAAAACCAACGAATGCACTATTGTTGAAATTAAATCTTTTACACACAATATGTCATAACTGTGACATGTTTCAACCTACCTTGATCATCTTCAGGGAGTTCCTTTTAACATCAATCAAGCATATATAGGAAGATGGATGGATTACTGGTTCATAAGATTAACATAATGTTATTTCCAGAACTACTGTAAAATAACCATAAAACCAGAACCTAAGCATCTTATGAAACAGTTCTTCACTACTACAAACAAATATTACAATATCTGCAGACATTTTATGGACAAATTTTAATGTATTTAATAATCTATCCAGGTTTCTACATACGCTTGATCAATGTCAAGAAATTCCCTGAAGATAATCAAGTTAGATCAAAAACATGTTGGAGTTATGACAAAATATACATAAAAATATAACTATAACAGTGCATTGCTTGGTTTTATTGTATGAATTGTTTATTAATGCAAGGACATGAAAAAAATTAATATAAATACAACTCTTTCCAGAAACTTCCACACTGATCAGGGTAAATATTTTTAACAGTTTCTTGTTAAAATGTCAAAACAGGATTTATAATACTAAGAATACAAAAATGCAAGCAATAATAAAGATTGTGAACCTGAATGGAGGAGGAACTTTGGTGATGTATGACTATGTGGGAGAACAATATCAGAATGGATATTATAAGGCATTAGGGTGAGAAGATGAGGATTGGATCTACCTTTCATGATAGGGTCCATTGGTGAGTATTTTACACCTAGTAATAAATTTATCAAACAGCTGAACCACTGAACCACTGTTGCATGCATTTCATTATCAACCACATCCCTTAAAATTTATCTTTAAGCTTCTGCCTTCCCTTTATCACTGCACATACTCTATCACAATTTTTTTAAATGTGTCCCACTCTTTTCAGCTATAGATCCTAACAGTTCCCTCCAATTTTTACATTTTATCACGGCCTACATTCCTTGCAAGTTCCTTTTCAGCATATTCATTCCCTTGTGCTGCTACTTCATTGCCCGGATGTGCTACACGTTAAGCTTCCCACCCTTTTGGCTGAAAAGTCTACGAGTTCTGTTCCCTTACCCGCTGTTATTCATTCTCTTTTATAAACAAATTCCTTAGCAGTCTCCTTCAGGTCAATGCCTGCTCACCAGAATTTACTATACCACAAGTTTCCACATAATGTTCTTCCTTCTCTCTAGGCTCTAACATTCCCATTCTTTTGTAAGCACTGGTCCTGCTTTATCACAAATTACTTTTCTTTGAAAGACCTTTGTAATATTTTTGTCACCACCTTTCCACCAGTGTGCCTTATATCCAAAGTTACTTCAACTGGTTCTTTCGCCTCCTTAATTACAGGTCCTAGTATTTCTGATCTTTTACAGACAGTTAATATTTCAGTATTATCATAACCCATGTCATGTATAAAAAAATTCTCTACTTATGCAAGGAAATGAACTCTGATTCCCCATCTGTCCAACCAGTAATCTAATAACTAACACAACTGAGCTAACAAGCTGCTGAATAATGACCTGGAATCGTTTACATCCTTTTGCATGATTACCACACCTAAGCCAGCACTTTCTTCCCATCCTCTCTCTATGATCACAGCTTAAATCTCACTATTATTTGTCCTCCATGCCCGAGCAGGAGCCATGCAAACACAGCCCTGAAACACATCAAGCACAGCCACAAAGAAGTCCCAGAATCTGCTTAGAAACCCTGACCTGCTGAGATGCTGCTTTGGAAGGTTAGGTACTGCTTCAGGGTTCCCCACCAGTGTCCCTCGATCAGCCATCAGGTACGCGAGATGGCGCCGACGATGAGTTTCCATCACCATATCATTAAGTGAAGCTGCCACCTTAAATGAGACCTACATAAAAGAGACAAGAAAAATTTAATTCAACACACTATAATCAAGTACATGTTTTTAGAATAAGTAAGTAATGTTCTGATGCAATTTGCTACTGTGGATGAGAAAAAAATGATTTAAATTCTTCATACTGAATCCTTCTTCAGTAACTGTCAAGCCACTCAGCTGGACAAGAAAACTCCCCATTCTTACAGATACTGACAGTTCATCACCATTTTCACAAAAGCATCTTCCTGAAACCTCTTCAATCAGCTCCCCAAAGTTCCATATACTCATACATGCATGGATCTCCAAAGGCACTTGTTTTCTTCACATATGCTACATGCCTACCCATTTCACCCTTCATTTACCTACATTAACAATTTCAGTTGAAGATTTCAGGCTTTGATGATGATACAATGTTAAAAGGGCACTTCAGAGGTGTAGGTTATCATGCAGGCTTTGTGGAGATATTTAATGCCTCTATTTTGAAAGTTAAGAAACTACAGAATCACTCCTGCTAATACTCACACTACAAGTACAACAGTCAATGAAATTACAGAAACAGACAAACACAGTCCTTTGAATAAATGATCCAGCTGCAGACCAGCAAGATATTAGAAAATAACGGAAAAATGCAGGGAAAAGAATGGAAAAAAGTAGCAGACAAAAATAAAGTAAAGAAAAGGATGGAGAAAAAGTTGAAGCAATGCTACATGGGACCATGCAAAAAAAAAATACCAACCTGCCCACATTCATTTTTATCTTTTTTCTCTTCCTATTATTCTCCCTCTTTTTTTAATTTATTTTTTTTTTATTTCATCAATTTTCCCTGGCCTTCACTTCTCGTGCAGATTTCCCCCATTCCAAATGTCCCAAAACTTTAGGTTCACCAGAAACAAACTAACCTTTGAAGGTCAGTTCTCTTGTCTCACAGTGCACTGTCTGTTCCCAAACAATATCAAATGGAACAATTTCCAGTGAACACTAGCAAAGTACATGTCTTTTGCAAATACAATTACCCATTTGGTCATGTTCAAATACAAGACCTTTAAACAGAAATGGCAATGAATTGAACAATCATAACAAAAATACATGCTTCCTTGACACTTCCAGCCTCACCAATGCAACACAACCTCTGAAATGTACAGTTGCATAATATAAATGCACAGTTTGAATTAATACTTGGGCAAAAAAGAAATTAAAAAAAACTTTCACAAAACCAAGACTCGAACTGGAGTAGCTGACCCCTGCATCAGTGTTTGCCTACCTGCTTGGCTACAAATCAAATGACGTATGGTCCTCACCTTTATTCTTCCTTAAAACATCACATTTCTTGGAACAGCCACTAACATTAGCCCATGTTCTTTTTCAAATGTGGCAGACATGTTTGTGCCTCAGCTTACAGGGTGTCTGGCATAAACAACTGTACTTAACAGACGGTCAAGAAAAGCCACAAACAGACAAGCACACAGAAATTATGAATGACTAGAATTATGAGACCAGCTGCATACTTATGACACCTCCAGCTTCAGGCACAGACAATTTTAATTGTTTGATATGTGGCTGCACAGAACGTACAGTACATAAGTTAAAAGCGGTTCAGCAAGATGAGTATACAGAAGATGCCAGCATAATTTCAGGATACCATTCCCAACAGTGAAACTGCTCACAGAATTACAAATGCATTAAGACAAACAGTGTTGTGACTGAATGGCACCCCACTCCCACCAACTCCTTCCTAAGATGACAAATTTGGCAAGAATTTTTGTCCTATATTCAAGTAAGCACGGTAGTTATCTACACTTAGAAATGCCTCCTGCCTCTGTCTTCAGGGACCAAGAAGTCCCAGCTCCTCTAAAATGTCAGTTAACTGTGCACCAATTAACGCAGTGTACGATCATGACAGATTTGAACTTTTAACAAAATCACAGTGAGAATCTCAAAGAGGGCATTAGTAAAAATATAGAAGCTGGAATGTTTGCATAATCCAATAATGAGGAGTGCTGAAACTTGCCAAGCATTCTTACATCTAACAGATGATCCACATCTTCAATGTCCCCAGGTATATCTGACAGAGCATTAAATATCTCTGCTGAATTTTCCAGCTGCATGAGATCCGGTTCTGGAAACAAAATTCCACAAATTCATTTCATTAATTTGGTATATTCAATAACTTTTAAAACAAAAACACTCAGTCAGAACTCATTGGGCCAACAAATACAAGAACACACACAGTCCAAAATGATATTAATTTTAGCTCACACATGTTGCATCATGAAGTCCTCAAGGTACACGTATATCATAATCAATTTCAAAACTAAGCAAAAAAGGCGTGTTTTGTTCCCAGTAAAATTCCCTTTGTTAAATCTGCCTTCTTACTAATCCTCTATGCTTTCCTTCTCCTGTGGACCTTAATTCAAAACTCACTTAGGACACGATTCTATTTCATCATTTTAATATGTTCCAATTATTTATTTCTTAAGTTTGAAACATTGTACATAATATTATTAATGTTCTTAACATCTTTCAATCCCTCACCCCTTCCACCCCTTTTTTTAACACACTTCAGCTACTTTATTCTTTTGTGTCTTGTCGTCCCTTGTCCAAAATTAATCCACACGAAAGAACAGCTCTCTCTCTCTTTTTTCTCTCTCTCCACTGGCTTATAAAACTTCATTTGAATATTCTTAACCCATTGGAACACTCAGTTGTCTCTGACGCGACCGGTCTCGCCATTCGTTTCAATTTGCAGTCGTCTGCGAGACGGTTGAGACATCGTTGTCGTTTGCTTGTAATTCTAGCTTTCTGTCAGTAGATGGCATGACATGTCTTATACTGTTCGAAAGA
>JGI20166J26741_11470363_pt1 | contig 13186 bp, 11 predicted proteins | sample TergutCu122P5_FD_26741 | JGI IMG/M metagenome (IMG submission 26741)
AAAAAAACTTTGAGAGATTCTGTACCTATTGATATGCTCCTTTCTGCCGTGTATGTCTTGGTTGTTGCGCAGTCGAGTTCGGAAGTTCCGGAGGGACTTAGGAATAACCCTGTATTTCAGATCTTAGAATAAACTTTATACACCACATACCTGCAGCTTTTCTATAAATGGCCACATAGTGGCACAATCTAATATTTGGGACCAAACATATTCCATTCTACCCATTATAATATGCTTTAGGCCTTGGAATGAATCCTGGTATTCTTTTGGTTGTTGAGGAATCTGCAACTGATTTTCGCTGCAACAAACACAAGACTGCTGTTCACAATATATTGGAATATATTCATTCTATCCATTGTAAGACTATAAATAAAATTTCAGTTTTAAAATTCTCATAGCAGCACACAGCATAAACAAATGTAAAAGAAAATGGTTGCCTCCAGTGTTTTAGGCTAGGTCTGTGGATTACTTAATAACAGTAACCTTTACAGTTCTGAAATAAAGGGATTTAAAATCATCCTGCATATTGTGGCTGACAGCCACATTTAACTTGGGCATAATGGTATTAGGACTGATAAAATGTCACAATTGGCCAGCTGGACCCAGTGCATATATCATTACAACGCAACATGGCCAGACAAGGTTTATCAATATCAGAGGTTAATTACTGATGGAAGACATAAGGGAACGATTGTGCACAGCGAAGGGGAAAGAATTGGTTGTCATTCCCTGACTTAATGTTGTTCCACACCTAAGTGCGCAAATTTGTACCCTTGATGCCAAAGATGTCTTTGGGTTGCTAAATTCCCATGATCAGGAGCTCATCATTGACCACCTTGTTGAAATTTTGAAGCAGAACTCCCCTGAAGAAAGTTGGGAAACCGGAGCCTCAGGATAGTGTCACTGCCATGAATGTGGGTTCCATAAAATGTGGGAATTTCTTGACTAGTTGAGGACCTGTTAGCTTTGGGAAGGACTCTGCTCCAAGGAGTTATATATATATATATATATATATGTTTGTGTGTGTATGTATGTTTGTAAGGGCACCTGTTACTTATGACCCAGCATCAAAGACTCTGTTATCACCACAGTGGCTGGTAGTCATGTATTTTGTTTCCTTGGCGTATCAGCTGTGGATAATTTTTTAATTCCTTGCATCAAAGAGATATTACATGACATGCACCCTGACCTTAGATAGTAACTGACAATGAAGAGTGTCGCAGAAAGCTATACAATGAACGTGCATATTTCGAATTTCTGTGATTTTGTTTCTGGTCATAAAGTAACAACAGTCTGTTTGGGTAATGGGTAAATCAGATAGTAGAAAATATGTATGTTAGAATTATACAGACATTCAAATTGGGCTTGTGGAATACACCTAACCACCCTGACCAGATAATTCTCTAATGAACACTACGTACATGTGACAACCAAAAATCATTTACCTGATGTTAAGAATTTTAAGGTGTCTCAACTGATCAGCAATTCCAGCAACAGACTGCCAACTGTTCAACAGATTCCTTGATAGATCCAGTTCCTTTATATTTGGGCAAAGTTGCAGAAGTTCTCCCTGTTCCCCAGGTCCACTGACATTATGCTCTCGCAGCCACACAACCTCAAGTACTTCAAATTGACTGTAAATAAAATACTGATCTTGAACACTGTAATTCATTAACAGATTATATGAAACACACACACACTGATATATTACGAACTCTAGCCTTGGAAGAATTAAAAAAAAAAAAAGTCTACACTCTATTCAGCATTGAGTTTCAGTAGTTCACACTGATGTGAAAATCAAATGGAGAATATTTTAATTAACAAGCTTATGTGAAAGTACAAAAACTTTTATGAGATGAAGATCCAAATGCACAGAAAAAACATTGAACTAAGATTCTGTTATAGAAGAAAGCAGCAGATAAAGGAATGGCAATAATGGGTACGGGGAATAAACAATAGTAAGATGAATATCTCACTGCATTAGTGAACATAGATCAATAAAGTTTAAATAAAACTTCCCTATGGGAATATTTCAATGAGAAGTAAAAAAAACTCTCTAATCGTGTAATTGAAAATAATTATTAAAACAAGGAAATGTAAGTATTCACAGACCAGTCCAAAGTACCACTTTCAAATGCACAAATAAAGTTCCAGAATTCCAAAAAGTAGTACATCAGATAAGATACATACAGTAAAACCTAATTAACTTGTGTATGGGACTGAGAAATCAGGCTCTGAATTATGTGATTTCAAATATCCAATGTTTCATTGCGCATGCGCGCGCGCGCGCGCACACACACACACACACACACACACACACACACACACACACACACACACACATATATATATATATACTTGGTATGTGGATGACTGAAGTCCTGATGTTACTTTGTGAGATAGGATTCTTTTACTTCAGGAATTACAAGACATCTTCCTTGTATTCATTTTTTTAAATGTTCACTACAATACAAAACAATTTACATCACAATGCAGGTCAGCAAACAATACATCATGCTTATCAAACTCTGATCATAGTGCACTGCTGCAGGACAGTACAATCACTGGTCTTGCAACATTGTGTCAACATTCAAATCAGTGTAAGTAGCTCTGCAGGTTACTCCACTGCACAGAATGGATGACACAATAAATGCTGACTACATGCACAGAGTACATAACAATGCCTTCAGATCACACTCAAGATAAAGGTTGGTGCCAGGTGTAGTTCAGTTCAGACAATATTTTATCACTGTTACACAAAGTACAAGTGACAGAGAAATGCCAATTAGATATACCAGTTCGCATAAAGGTTTCTTTGTATCACAGCATGACTGGTTGGCACTGAGAAACTCACCAAAGCTACCAGGACAATCCGCATGACCCTGCAATTCCTCCCACTCATTGTTTCATACCAGGACACAGCACACTCAGAAGTTGGTGGCTTGTCCTCTGTACAGTCCATGACAGGAAACAATGGACTCCACACTCCAGTCTGACTACAGCAGAGATAATTGAAATTCATCTAGGTGTATATTTATAACATTTGCATATACAGCTGAATTTTGGTTGCCTCTCTGAAGGTCATGCTTGGGTATGGAGTAACCAGGCTGAGCTAGTGACATGGGTCTGAGCCTTGTCACAATGTTGAAAGAAAAGCAGACAGTAGTGGGCAAATGTTTGCATGAATTGTTAAAGAAAATAAAATTTTGAATTATTCAACTGCTAGTAATCACAGGGCTGTAATGTAGCTTAAAATTACATATTAATCATATTTTGAAAAATAACCACATTAAAACGGACACAAGTTCTGTCTTTAAAGTTGAGGAATATCACATGCGTCATACTGTGTAGCTATTTTTAATAGTAAGTGATTCTGAATTAACTAGGTTTTACTGTAGTAAATTGCATTAACACACCGTCATGTAAGACATTGAAATTAAAGGTGCATTGTTTCCAACAAAACCTACAGCTTCCTTAGTCACACAATGTCAACAATACTATACAATTTGCAGAAGTGCTAAAGAACATAAAAATTTTAACACTTAAATACAAATGTCAAATCAACCAGACAATTAAGCACTAGACTGACTATACTGACCTTTGTTTCTTATTGACTTTGTCAAATCCAACAACTTCTGCAATACAGCTATTCATCTGACGTTGCAAATCAGCCAAATTTCCTTTGTCGATTCCTGCAGTTTTATCATTCTTCACTTCTCCATACCGACTCCTAATAGCAGCTGGGCAAGACATGCCTAAATTCACCTTCTCCAAGCGAACAAATGATCCTGATGTGGAATGCCTATATTGCATCAGAAATATGTAAGATTATTAGAACAAGATAAACAATAACAAAATGAAACTACATATACACTATATCATAAAATCCTGAAGTCCCTCTGTGAGGAATATTGTTATGTACTTTGTACATGGAAGTCTTACAAAAAAAAAATACTTCAAACCTTTAATTTGACATTAATCTTTTGAAGCCCAGTTGAACAGCATGTACCACTGGCTGTAATAATTTGTCACACACACTGTATTTATGTGTTTTGCATGACTATCACAATAATCAACTACCATTTCCCTAAATATCACTAATTGGTTTTTATTATGGACTGTATCAATTGCAGTTTTATATAACTGGTGTAAATTTCAGATGAAAGTAAAACAACATGACTACACTATAATAAAGATTCACTGCTACAATTCTTGACAAAAGCAGGCAAATGTGTTGAAACAAATTACTGCATGAAGCTGTTAACTCCATTAGAAATGTGCAGCTGACTCAGCATTCTGTCATGTTATCCAGATGGCAACAAAGTCATCACAGAAACCCACAATAAGAACTCATCGCGAATCACTCCAATAAAGTGCACATCACTGTCACGGACTTCTTTAAGAGCAGTTAAATATCACCTTCCTATGTGTGCCTAGGGCTCCCAAGTGCCTTGGTACTTCAAGGTCTTTCAAATAAAGCCTATGTGAGCAATTCACACTTTTACATTATCGATTAATTATTCACAAGACAGAGGACAGTTAACAGGTTCAAAGCCTGATATTTGCTACAGGACAATTACTAAATATTCATTAAAGTTGTAAGCATCTAGAAATTGCCTCAAAGGGTAAGCAAACAGACCGTTTGGAAAGAATAGCTTGTAGAGAGTTAATTTAATACAACATGTTAACAAATTTAGTAACAAGGATATTAAGGCGATGTGGAACTGTTACAATAATCCATTTCTTTGCTGCATACATAATCTAGACATTTCATACAGAAACACTTAGTAACATGATTTATATGACTTTACTTTATTATTTCAAAAAGGACAATGCCCATTTCATACTCCACTGGATGCATATATCTGAATCTATCTGTACTCTTAAAGAAAGAACCCTTCTCATTTAGGATGTAGTAGATTTCTGAACTTTGTCCATCGTACAGTATTTTGAATACACCACTATGTTTTGGGAACTGAATCTGTTTCTGTCATCATGTAACATGGTTGGGAGGTGCCTACACAGGTGTATCCCATAAAACGAGCTACTGGTGATTAAAAATAATTCTTCCTAGAGGACCTGGGTAGGTACCACACCACTTCTTTTGAGGATGCATAACAGAATTGTTTTCTAAAATGATGGGCAGAATCCAGAAACTGTGTAATTCTAAACATATCACAAAATCCGTACAATTAATTTTAACTCGTTTCATATAAAAGGTATACCTTGTATCGAAATATTTCAGGCCTTTATATGTTCCATTGTGCATCCCACGTATAGGATCATCCCAATCCACGCCCAACCAAGTTCCTCTTGTTGGTGGTACTTTTCCAACGTAACATATTGTACCATAATAGCCACAGCACTCCACTCGTTGACCAGCTTCGACACAAAGTGCACTGTCAAGAGTCATCTTGCATGTGTTGCGACTAAACACCACCTGCTGTTTCAAAAGAAATTTCAATACAGAACCTTTAAAAGATCAGTTCCAAAATCAAAACATTATTCTTCGAAGCTATCCTACCAATAACAATGCAGGCAATGTATAATATTAGTTCACCAAATATCAAAGTGGCTTACCAATGTATTACTAGATCAATCTTAACTCTTTACTACTAGACAGCCAACGCTATTGGTCCATAACCTCAAATGTTTGGAAATACTTATTACTCTAAAACTGTCTTACAATTTACGACTCTAAAGCCGTACGTAACATCCAACAGCACATTCTTTACCTCAAAAATAAATATCATGCACTAATTAGAACAATATAAAATCTGACTAACAAAGTCTACACCCACAGCATGCTACTCAATATTGCGCAAATTGTACAATCTCTTAAAATTCTACTATTTAATGTTGGTAGACATGACAGACCCGAAATTACGTCATTGGTGACCACGACATACTTCGATCTTGACGTGTACACACGGTTCCTAACGTCGAACGTATGATTGGTTGCAGCAGAATAAAATTCCTGACTATACCTTAGTATTGGCTGATCGTTTTGCTCGAAAATGTCTTAAATACAAATGCCACGTGACAGGTGATTGTAACGAGAAGGATAAGGTCAGTGTGAGGAAGATTAACATACAAGTAATTTGCAAATTTTTGCTTATTTTGGGTAAGAATAATGTATGAAAGTGTCCCGTTATGATAACGTAATCTTACGTTAGTTCAAATATACCGGATAAGAAAGGGGGTGTGAGTGTCAAAGGTTATCCGAGAAGTAATGTGATCTCTCCCATATGGGATAGATAAGACTGAACTCGGGAAATGTTAAAGAAAGGACAGAGACTTTCGGTTTGGTCAATGAAGGGACGTGTTATGCCAAAGTAATACTACACATACGAATTGCATGTCACGGTCAGTAGGCCTAAGGCCAATGTTCAAGTGGTTTTATTTTTGTTGTACGTACAAAATTCCAAGGTATATACCTTTGCATGTTATATGTACTTTAGAAATGTATATTTATGGTTCAGATGGGTCATGTACATGTTATTAATAACGCATTTTACGTGTTTAATACATGTGTGATTAAAATCATGATTTTCTAAAGCATAGATGGGGATTACCTGTAGATTTGTAATGTGCAAGAAATTTAATTTTATGTTCGTACCTTTCATATTGAATAATAAATGTTTATTATATGCCAGCATATGCACAAATAAGTAATGTAATTTTAATATACATTTACACTACTTATTTGTGCATATGTTGGTATATAATAAACATTTATTTTGCAAGAAGTTTTTTCTTTGCCTTAACATGAGTTTTTTTACTTTGTGTTGCACAGCATGACATAAAAAAGGTAAAGTTGCCTCTGTTCACGCCCTGAAGTCATACAGGGGTACTAGAGATGTAGCTCCACTCATTCTTAATCAGGGCACTAGATGGAGCTTCACCCTCCATCTATTTAAAAGTGGTATGTTGGATTTGGAACATGTCAAATAAAAAACACACATGATCAACAGAATACACAATAAATAAAATAAATAAATAAAATAAATCAAGAATCAGGTATCAATACAGAACATCATATGGAACCTAACACTCATTGGTTAAAGGTCAGTTACAAGACAGTGTTACATACACAGTAACAAAACATTGCAATGCTAGAATACATAAAGACAAGTATAATCTTTAAAATGTAGTTATAAATAAGAATAACATAATCTAAACATAAAGTAAGATAAAAATAATTTATAGACCTCATAGTATATGCCAAGCAGATTGAATTACTTAGAATAAAATTAATTAAATGTCCAATACAGTAAGGGGGAGTGTACAATTACATTACACTGTAATGGAAATTTGATGCAAACACAGTACGGCAGTATAATAAATGTGTACATACAAGACTAAACAACCCTAATAGCAATAAAAATTTTAAAATGATAGAATTAGAGTAACTATAAACATAAAATATTAGTTAATGTACCTGACAGTTCAGTCTCATTTTAACACAGTTAAACAAGTTAATGCCTTAGGGGATATTTATAATGAAAATATTCTTCTAATGAATAAATAGAATGTAGATATAAAAACTGTTTTAATTTTAATTCAAAATTTTTAGGATCATCAGATATATCTTTGATATGTGGAGGGGAATTATTGTAAACTCCTTCAACTGAATAGTAAATTCCCGTATGATATTTTGTCAAATTCAGTATAGGTTGATGAAATTTTGTATCTTGAGTAGTATCTGCACTGTGAATCTCCTTTTTATATCCCAGCACAATTCTCATTATATACTTTTGCATTCTGCAAATTTTTATACTGTGGGTTGAGTTACCCAAAACTGGTAAACAATAATTTATAATTGAATTAAAATTGGAGTAATAAATTATTTGCAAAATATTTAGAGATATAGATGGTTTAATAGACCTCATTATATAGCAAACTGCACCCAGTTTTGGAAGAATATGTTCAGTGTGATACTTCCAGTTTATTTTATCATTTATATATATATGTATGTATGTGTGTCAAGAAATTTGATATTGGATGTGAGTGTGAATTGGTTGTCATAAGCAATGTATATTAATATATGTTTAAAATATATAATATAATATAATATAATATAATATAATATAATATATTTGTATTAATATTGGTTTTGGGCTTATTAATAGGAAACTGAATGTAGTATGTTTTGTTAAAATTCATGGAAAGTAGATTGACATTTAGGCATTCGTTTTATAAACTAGAAAGCAGCAGTTCTATTAATTTGAAAGTCATTTTTGTCTTACCTTGTGACTAGTATACTAGTATCATCTGCAAACAATATTGGTATGGTTTTATTGTTATAGTTCTGGGTAAATCATTTATGAAAAGAAGGAACAACAAAATTGATCCCTGCAGTACTCCATGCTTCTTTTCTTCCCATTTAGAAAAATAATTTTGTTTAAGATCATTATTTGTGATTAAGACCCTTTGATACATGTTTCTGAAATATGAATCAAACCATAACTTAGCTTTTCCTTTTACACCATTAAATTCCAATTTAGATAATAAGTCTGCAAGAAGTAGAGGAAACTATTGAACCCTTGCCATGACTTGTGCTCTAGGAAGGAAATGCAAGTGGCTGAGGTAATAGGACAAATAATACTGTTGCATGTTTGCTGTCATTCATTATTGGAATAAGCTTAAATGAAACTGGAAAAGCCTTGAATAAATTCCGAAATTTATTTCGTGTTGAACAACACTTGCCAGCCTGGTAAGATTCTGAACTCTTAATGGGAGGTTTTACCTTGTACAGTGCGTCTCTTGATCACGTTCCTCAGTACAGCAGCTGTCACGGCATGCCCTTGGCAAAGAAATTGTGATGACCAGGGACATGATAAAAAGGAAACCACATTTCTTGGCAATAGTAAATGTCTTATGTGTACCTTTTTCTCAGGAACTATGCGTGCAATAGCTACACAATTCTGTAGGCATGCAGTTACACTGTTTATTAACATATTGTTGAGTTATGAAACTGATAAGATAGAAACACAGTTTCTTTCTGTGAGTACTCTTTCTTACATCTTTCATACACAAAAAGAATGTAAGTCCCTTATGTATTACTTTTGGGTATTCAAAACTGTCTGTAGTTTTTTTTAATCCTACGCCAATTACAGGGATGTCTCACATTTTCCTTCTTGCTGTCCAATATACTTTTGATAATTTTCATCATCTATCCCAGTTGTTGACATTGTCCATGGCATCTATCAGACTTTGACACATGTGGTTGTGGTCAAGGTCCATTTCTTTGGCGTCACCACACAGTGGGCACATTGGGGAGTCCCTTAATCCAATTATATTCAGGTGTTATGTTTGGTGAAGAGGCCAAATTTTTGTCAGTAGTTTCTGACATGGTATACAAAGACATTGTTAAAGTCCACGACCTGTCATGAACAGTTTCTTGGATAATGGTACAGCTGTCTATTGAAAGGCAGAGGGGACAGTTGAAGAAAATGTGACATAAAGTTAAGGTTGAAATGTTATTGCACTGACTTCAGACCGTCCTTATTCTTAATAACAATAATGTTTACCTAATTGCTGCATTACTTTCCCTTTCCCTGCAGCCCCTTCAGTGAATTCAATACAGCATGTACAATGTTTCGTGCTGAGCAACTACCAATTTGAGAGTTCTGTTTCATATAAAACTAGAAATTTTCTGAGATTTGTATTTCCCTATTCTCACTTGTGTGGTAAGTTTGTATCCACCAAACTTCTGAATACTGACTTGACAGTGAATGTTTCTGGCTGTATTGTTCCTCAGTTACTATTGCACATTTCAATTTGTTCCATTCTTTAGGGCAGAGTCCATGGTAAAGGTAAAGCAATCTCATTACAGGCCTGGACAGGCCCTGAGGTTTCCAGGAGGTTGAGACTCTCAGGTTTCAAGACAGATGGCACATGAAGGCAGTATGGTTGTCAGCCCTACTCACTGGCTCATTTCTGTTAGAGGCTGAGTCAATCCCAGGGCCATAGTGTGGCCGGAAGGATTATGTCAATGAAAAACCCTCGACCTTCTGATCTGTAGTGCAGGTCCTCAACCAACTGCGCTACCGCGTACCCCCCAGAGTCCATGGCAGTGTTGTGAATTCGTAGACATTTTGTTGAAATAAATAGTCCTGACATACTGTTTTATTTTATCCTCACTCTCAGTATTTCTGACAATTGCTTTGCCATAGTAATTTTGGGAATTATTAGTTTTCCTATCAGTCATTCTTCTTCTGCATGCAGGAGATTTTGCATCTTCCATTTTTGTCCCTTTGAGTTATATTTGCAGGTTGCAAAGATGACCCTCATTCTTCTTTGTATGTGCTGTCTGTATTCCAGTTTCCTTCCTCATCTTCCCCTAAGACCTTGCTTGTTATACATTCAAAAATCCTTTCTTGTTTCCATCTGTCATGTAAATATAAGGACTGCTCTGCTGCCACCAATCCACCCCTGATACCCTGAAAATGTATATTATGTGCATTACATTCTTAGTGGTATTTTAGTGTTTAAGTCTCTTTTGCATTGGCACACTTTTGATAATACTTTGTGAGCACCACACCATTGACAACATTGCCAGTGTCAATGCTCATAGGTGACACTACATAGTTCAGGTGAACAACCGCCCACCAACTGTTACTGTAAGATCTGTGATTTTTTCATTGCAGTCAGAAGTTTCTTTCACAACATTCTTTATTGACACTGCTGCACAATATTTTATTTAGGTAGTTTCAATATTCAATTTATTCAATTCCATCAAATCCATTACAAGTCTAAGAGACCTATTGGATATAGAATTAGTCGTAATACACTATATAAGACACTACATAAAAATTCAATCCACAAATTGACAATTATAATTTGATATATAAGTTATATGATTGACTGATTTAATTGATATGATTGATCGATCCATTTCCACAATTGCATTGGAATATGGACCTCATCATGAAAATATACACATCATTCTATATTGTATATTTTACATGGTAAAAGGATAGAACATAGCTTTTTACGGAGACAACTCTCGATTGTTCTGTGTCAAAAATACTGGACAGTATTAACTACCCAATAGCAAGACAATGCAATGTTAGAATATAGCAGTGTCCATACAATCATCTAAATGCACTATAGTATAGTGTGAAGTACAAATTTAAGATGAATATAAAATTAAAAGCAGTTTGACAAACAATTGTACAAAATTGCATAGTACATGCCAAACAATCTGAAATTACCCATATTGAAATGTCTCTAAAACTTTGTTGCAGGTCCTTTTGGAAGGTGTAAATCTGTACACATTGTCTTACCAACAGGTGATACACATACACATAGACCTTGTATTAATTTGAAATCCATAGTCACTTCTTGTACTAGAGTGAAAAAATTTTCTGCCTATGCAAGTGATGCATTCAGACAACTTACTTGCAAGTTCAACCCTTGCTGTGGTGTCTTGAAAACAAATTGTACTGTCATGAACACGGTACAATTATGCTGTAAAAATTGCACACCTCAAATGAAACCACTTACACTTCCTTCACATGCATTCCAGTTCCTTGAATACTAATCCTGCTGCCAATCATCACCAGTCTGTCTTAACCACTGACAGTATTATGTAAGTTATAAATAAGTACACAGCTTCCATATTGATTTGTCACCATTGTATATTTTCATTTGCAGTTGACATAGGAATAAGTGGTAGATACGAGGTTTGAGTAGTTTCAGTTCCATAATGTGACAGTCTTCTGTAGCATCAGTTGTAAGTTCCTGTGAAATGAAATTCGCATTTCATAAACTTTTCATATGATGTTTCTGTTGTAATTTTGCTCGGTAGAATAGAAGAAGGGAGAACAGACATATGACAAATGAGTTGACAAAGTTGAAACTATTATGTTTTAAAAATTCTTTTCATATAATTTTAAATAATCAGTGATTTTACTTTTCCTTAGGTGCCATGTCTCCTTTTTACTATCAGTGTTGAAATTTTTGGAGATTTTATGTTTTTATTCAAATCAATTAAGTTTAATTAATCACGAATATCGGACGCATGAAACTTGAAACTCTTGTATGTACGCATTCATCCTTTTGTTTTATCTTATCTTTACAAGGGTCATGGTCACTTATATTATGGATTTTTTAAGAGAGTGTATACTCGTAAGCATATAAGGTGATTTAAATACATTTTTCACTTGTTTACCTTGAACTTGAGACCATTTGGACATTGTTATATGTGTGCTATGTTAGTTACATTTTTGGCTAAAATATTTAATATTTCAGCATTTTTATAATTTTGCAATATGTGTATGCATGTCAGAGTCAAGGTTAATGTGACATCAGTGCACAAACCGATAGGAACGTCCTGCAGTTATATAATTTGCTTAGATGAATTTCATTGTCACTCATTTGAAGAGTTCACATAGCCACTTACATATTCATAGAAAAGAATAAATTGTTGAAATATGTCTTGGAGTAGAGGACTGTTGAAGAATTTGTTTAATTTCATGTGGGGTATTGATAAAAGTAAGTAATGAATTTTATTCAGCATTGAAAAGTGACAATGTAATGTATATTTGTGTGATTTCAGCCTTCTGCCGTAGTGTAAATAAGACCTTTGATCTTATGGGATGTTAACGCAATGTTGATTGGTAGTTAGTTACCAATGTTTTGGGACAACTTATTGATCCCAACCACAAGGGTCAAGCAGTCCAAGAAGAGTGCATCTATCAATACTGCGTGACATCCCAGAAGATAAAGAAAACTAATGTATACTTGATTATAGAATTTTAAATATATTTTGAACTTCACTGAACTTAATTATATTTTTACACTTCTAATGGTAAAGTGTTTTTAAGGCTCCAATCATTTATTAATTTTATGAATATATCATGTCACATGTTTTGAAAACATGAAGTTGGACTTCCTGTGTAATACTAAAGTATGGCCTACAATATAAAGGCATGTAACAGATCCAACCATGGGCATAACTTGGCTAATAACATTTGGGGAGGCTGGGGGGGGATTCAACCATGGGTACTTGGAACTTTATGAGGGAGTGAAGTTAGAATGCGGAAGAAGATTGGTTTGAAGCAGTACTTAATATACAGACACCCCTTTCCCCCACTCTCACCCCATTTTTTTTATTTGCTCCTCTTCAACTTAGTATCCATACAAACTATTCTTAGGTAGAAAAAATCTAAACATATTG
>JGI20166J26741_11470474_pt1 | contig 13180 bp, 11 predicted proteins | sample TergutCu122P5_FD_26741 | JGI IMG/M metagenome (IMG submission 26741)
GATAAGCGTCTTTTCCATTCCATTTGTACTCAAGGTAAAATGCCTGGTGATTTATACCTGCGCATTTGTATGTTATTTCTGACATAGGTGCTCCAAGCCACTTTGCAAGCATCATCGCTGTTCCCTGGACGCTATGGCAGAGACCTGTTATATTCACTTTTGTTTGCTTTTGCAGATAACCGCATAAAAGTGCCATAGGATTTGTATAGTTTAGCACAATTGCGTCTGGGCAAAGGTTTTCAATGTCACGGATGATATCAAGCATGACTGGTGCAGTTCTTAAAAAGCGGAATACCCCTGCAGGACCACGGGTATCACCAACACATATATCCACTCCATATTTTTTAGGGATCTCGATATCGTGCCTCCATACATTTACACCGCCTTGCAAGATGGTTATCAGTACGCCGTCTGCTCCTTCCAATGCTTTTTTGTGGTCAGTATGTGCATAAACTGTGGCTTTGTAATTACCTGCTTTAACTATCTTTTCTACTACTTCCTTTGCATAGGCAAGTCGCCCTTCATGTATGTCTACAAGATGAATTTCTGCATCCTGAAAACTTTCAAAACTCAATAGATCTCTTGCCAAGCCTTGAGTAAACCCCAATGAACCTGCACCAATAAATACAAATTTACGCTTCATTCTATTCCTCCTCGTATTATGAATCCTTTTATTACAATAACATTATAATATACTTTGTACTTCTTATCAATGGAAAGAAAATATAGACAGAATAAAGTGTACACAAAACCGCTAAAAATCTGTTTTGTGTACACTAAATAGATCCCTAATCTTTAAAAGATCGCTTAATGAATTCAAATTAGTAAACAAAGAAAGCTCGCTGTCAAAACCTCTGATGATTTTTTCATCAATATATTCTACATTAAAATATTTCAATATATTGCTTATCTTAAAATCACCATTTTCAATCTCTCTCTTAAAAATATTTACCATACCTCTGCTATAAATGCCATATAAAGGCTCTATAAACGGTCCATTTTTAGGTATTACAGCATCTTTATTAATAGCCCTCTCTATCATATAATTTATCAGTTCTAAATTTACAAATGGCATATCACAAGCTATTATGAAAGCATATTTCGATCTTATATTTTTAAGAGCAGTATAAATCCCATAAGCCGAACCTCTATATTTTTCATCATCTTCTAAGATTCTATAATTAAAATGCTTAAATTTTTCTCTGTTATTCACTATTAATAAAACTTCATGGAATATGTTTAAAAGCTTTTTAGCGATTATATCTATTAAATATTCCCCTTGAATTTTAATTAAGCTCTTATCAAAGCCCATCCTTAAGCTCTGTCCACCGCAAAGGATAACACAAGACTTAAAGTCATCAAGCATTTATAACTTTCTCTAGCCTAACTGCACACACTTTAAGTTCAGGTTCCTTTGTCATTTTATCATATGCAGAATTCGTCAAAAGATTTACAAGAGTATCCTTAAAGTGAAATGGAACGAATAAATTCCCCTCAGCTATTGAATTTAATATCCTAACCTTTGCAAAAGTTTCCCCTCTTCTGGATTTAAGCTTTACTCTTTCACCATCTACAATGCCTAATTTATCTGCAGATTTTGGATTCATCTCCACATAACCTGAGCTGGCAATTTTCATCAGCCCTTCGGTCTTATCGGTCATTGTCATAGTGTGATAGTGATAGAGCACTCTTCCTGTATTTAAAACAAATGGATACTCTTCATCAGGAGTCTCATTAGGAGGGTTGTAATTTACAGCCTTAAATTTAGCCTTACCAATTGCAAAACCATCTTTATATAAATATTTAGTTCCAGGATGATCCTCACTTGGACATGGCCACTGTACTCCTTCTAGTTCGACTATTTTCTTGTAATTAATTCCTTTATATTGTGGCACAACTTTTGAAATTTCGTCCATAACTTCTTCAGCATTTCTTGCTGCATTATGGTAACCGAATTTATCCATTAGTTCTAATATTATATCTAAATCAGCTTTGCTATTGCCTTGATTTGGAACAGCTTTTCTGATAAGCTGCACTCTTCTTTCAGTATTTGTAAATGTTCCATCCTTTTCAGCAAAACTTGAAGCAGGAAGCACAACATCGGCAAGTGCAGCAGTCTCTGTTAAAAATATATCCTGTACTACTAAAAAATCTAAATTGCTCAGAGCTTTTTTCACATGATTTAAATCAGGGTCAGACACCATAGGATTTTCACCCATAACATAAAGGCACTTTAGCTCACTATTATAAGCTTTTTCCATCATATCAGAAACAGTCAAACCTCTCCTATCTGAAAGAGGAACTCCCCAAGCCTTTTCAAATTTCTCTACGTTTGCTTTTACATCGATCTTCTGATACCCTGGGAAACCATCTGGAAGAGCTCCCATATCGCAAGACCCTTGAACGTTATTCTGTCCACGAAGAGGGTTTACACCAGTGGATTCTTTCCCAACCATTCCACATAAAAGAGCAAGATTAGATAGCGAAAATACATTATCTGTTCCATTTGAATGCTGTGCAATTCCCATAGTGTAGGCAATAGAAGATTTAGGTCCCTTTGCATAGAGTCTTGCAGCTTCCCTTATTAAATCAGCTGGTACTTTAGTTATTTCCTCTGCTTTCTCTGGCGTAAAATCCTTTATTAATTCAAATAGCTCTTCAAAGTTTTCACATCTTTCTTCAATAAAATCTTTATCGTATAAATCCTCGTTTATTATTACGTTCATCATGGCATTTATTAAAGCAACATTGGTTCCTGATTCAAGCTGCATATAAACATCAGCATTTTGCGCCATCTCGATCTTTCTTGGATCTGCTACTATTAATTTTGCTCCTCTATTCTTTGCTCGTTTCATAAATGTTGCGATGACTGGATGGGTCTCAGTTGTATTAGAACCTATTATAAATATCACATCAGCGTTTTCAAATTCTTCAATGCTATTAGTCATAGCACCACTACCTAATGTTGTTGCAAGTCCTGCAACTGTAGTGGAATGTCACAACCTGGCACAGTGATCTATGTTATTTGTGCCTAAAACCACCCTTGCAAATTTCTGCAATAAATAATTTTCTTCATTTGTACACCTGGCTGATGATAATATTCCAATGCTATCAGCACCATTTTTTTCTCTTATATAGGTTATTCTATTTTTAATGAAAGTGAGAGCAGCATCCCAAGTAAATTCTTCAAATTTTCCATTTATTTTAACGAGAGGTTTTTTTAATCTGTCCCTATGATTTATAAAATTATACGAAAACCGTCCCTTTACGCATAAAAGCCCTTTATTTGGTCCTTTAGGATTAGATTCTACACCTACGACTTTGCTATCTTTAACTATTAAATTTAATTGACATCCAACACCACAATAAGTACAAGTAGTCTTAACCTTCGATACTTCCCAGTGCCTATAAGGTTGATATTTTGGAACCAGAGCACCTACAGGACATACAGCAACACAATTTCCGCAGGATACACAAGTAGATTCTTTTAAACCGCACGACATTGGAGTATTTATTCTAGTAATAAACCCTCTATCTGATTCAGTTATTGCGCTTGTACATTGAATTTCAGAGCACATCTTCACACATTTTTTACACAATATGCATTTGTTCTGATTGCTTAAATAAAATTCATTGCTATCATCTATTTTATAAGTATTCTTTCTACCGTTAAAGGAAGTTTTTTCAATATTATATCTTAGACAATATTCTTGAAGTTTGCAAGCCCCAGATTTTTGACAATTGACACAGTCAAAATCGTGATTCGATAAAAGTAAATCTAAGAGCATCTTTCTGCTCTCAACGACATTTTCACTTTCTGTAAAAATCTCCATAGGTCTATCTATCACAGTTGAACAAGATGTAAAAAGCTTTGAAAAACCTTTTATCTCTACAACACATATCCTACATAAGCCTTGAGGCTCCATATTGTCGTCTAAGCAAAATGTAGGTATATCGATGCCAAGTTTTCTTGAAGCTTCTAAAATAGTGATTCCTGATTCCACTTCAATGGATTTACCATCTATTGTAACTTCTATCATATATTTCTCCTTCCATAATTAATATCTTTAAAATAAAGTATACTAAATTAAAATAACTATATCAATATTACCACTATTAGCTTTTAATTTTTACTGTTATAATAAAAAATATATTAAACTTGGAGGTTTTTTTATGGAATATAGAAATTTAGCTGAAAATTTAAAGGATTATACTATTAAAATTCGGAGAGAGATACATATGAACCCAGAACCTGCTCTTTTTGAATTTAATACTTCCAATATAGTAAAGAGGGAACTTGATGCAATCAGAGTGCCTTATGAAACAGTTTCTGAGACTGGTGTACTTGCCACTATCGAGGGGAAGTATGGTGGGAAAACTGTTGCTTTAAGAGCCGATATGGATGCACTAGAACTTGAAGAACTTAATGATGTCCCATATAAATCTCAAAGGAAAGGACTTTGCCATGGTTGTGGTCATGATGCTCATACGGCTATGTTATTAACTGCAGCTAAAATTTTAAATGAACACAAAGACAAGCTTCACGGGGAAGTAAAATTAATCTTCCAACCTGCTGAAGAGCTTGGAAAGGGTGCTGCTTTAATGATCAAAGAAGGAAATTTCATCCATAAAGTAGATAGCATAATGGGAATTCATATGGCTGCCGATCTTCCTACAGGCATCATAGCTACTAAGAAAGGCCCAATGTTATCATCTTCTGATATGTTCAGAATACACGTTTTAGGGAAAGGTGGTCATGGTTCAGCCCCTCATAACACTATAGATGCTTTGCTTGCTTCTTGTGCAATCGTCACAAATGCTCAAAGCGTTGTATCAAGGGAGATAGATCCTTTTGAATTTGGAGTTATCACCTTTGGAGTTATAAATTCCGGATCCAGATTTAACATAATTGCGGAGTCAGGTACCATTGAAGGCACCGTGAGAAGTTATAATAAAGAAACAAGAAATATTTTATGCGATGGATTAAAACGCTTTATAGAAGGAATAGCAGCATCTTACAAGGCAAAAGCAGAACTGGATATATTTTTAAGCTTGCCAGCTACTGTAAATACAGATAAAGATGTAGAATATGCATTAGAATCAGCCAAAAAAGTAGTTCCAGAAAAAGATGTATTAATAGCAAAAACAGGAACTGGAAGCGAAGATTTCTCATATTATTTAGAGAAGGTACCTGGTGTATTTGTGAATATAGGATCAAAAAATGAAGAAAAAGGCATCGTGTATCCTCACCACAGCCCACATTTTGATATAGATGAAGATGCTCTCCCAATAGGAAGTGCTATGTATGTTCAATATGCAGTGGATTTTTTAAATGATTATTCAAATAGATGAACTTCTCTCAAAAAGAGGTAATATTCGCACATTTTTGATGAATTCTCTCTGCATAAAGTTGTACCCTTTCTCAGAAACTATAGATATTCTATAGAAAGGAAGTACTTTAAAATGGAAACGGAACATAAATCATTCTGGCAGCTTGAAAAGGCTTCTACATTTAGTTTACTAAAAGGGAATATACAAGTGAATACTGTGGTAGTTGGTGCTGGAATTTGTGGTCTATTATGTGCATATTCTCTATATCAAAAAGGTATCAATGATATAGCCATCATCGATGCAAATGAAATATGCAGCGGTGTAACAGCATATACCACAGCTAAAATCACATCTCAGCATGGCCTTATCTATTCAAAATTGCTAAATGGTCTTGGAAAGGAAAGAGCTTCACAATATTTTGCTGCCAATGAAAAGGCCATAAAGCATTACCATGAAATTATTGCTAAAGAACAAATTGATTGCGATTTTATTCCCTGCAATGCCTTTATATACACAAAATCTAAAAAAGGCTTACAATCTATTGAAAACGAATTAAAGGCCGTAGATGAATTGAATATTCCTACAATATATGATATTAAATCCGAATTGCCTTTTAAAGTATTAGCTTCTATAGGATTTAAAGATCAAGCTCACTTTCATCCTTTAAAGTTTTTATTTAAAATTTGTGATATCCTTGCAAAAGCTGGATGCAAAATCTATACCCATACAAAAGCTATGTCCGCTGAAGAAGGAATAGTTTACACTGACACAGGAAATATTAAAGCAGAAAATATCATATCCTGCTCACATTATCCATTTATAGACAAATCCTCACTTATGTTCACTAAAATCTTTCAGGAGCGTTCCTATGTAATTGCTCTAATAAATGCTGGCTCGATTGAAGACATGTATCTCGATGAAGCTGAAGATGGTTTTTCCTTCCGCACAGAGAAAAACATGATCTTCATCGGTGCCTATGACCATAAAACGGGTCACGAAGATGAAAAACTGCATTTTGAAAATCTCATAGAAGATGCAAAGAGATTATATCCTCAAGGAGAAAAGGCTTATATGTGGTCTGCTCAAGATTGCATGACTCACGATAGTATACCCTATATAGGAAGATATACAAGTGCTGGAGAAAATATTTACATCGCTACAGGATTCAATAAATGGGGCATGACTTCCAGCATGGCAGCCGCAGATATCATCAGCGATATGATCACAAAAGGCAGCAGCGACTATGAAGATGTATTTTCTTTAAATAGGGGAGATATAAACTTACAGGCTAAGAGCTTTGTAAAAGAAGCCGTTGACATCGCAGGCAACTTTCTAACCCATCTAAAAATAGCAACTAAGAGTTTAGAATCTATCCATAATAATGAAGGTGGAATAGTAGAAATCGAGGGTAAAAGAGTGGGTATTTACAAAGATAAAGATGGTAAATTTTATGCTGTTAATACAGTATGTACTCATATGGGTTGCGCAATCAAGTGGAACAAAGACGAGAATACTTGGGATTGTACCTGTCATGGCTCTCGATTTGATTATATGGGAAATGTAATCTCAGGTCCTGCTCAAAGACCTTTAGAACGATTGGAAATAGAATTCTCATAACAGGTTTAATCAATAGGTGTCACGGTGACACCTATTGATTAAATAAAGAATCTACACAATTAAATAACCTTTTTTTGATGCAACAGATATTTTTGCTGTTATCCCAGAGTTAAACTGTAAAAAATCTTCCTCAATCCCATCGCTGAAAATTACACCGTTTTCCGGCATATAAGATATGATCTCTAATGGAGAATCTATGATCTTTCCGAAAACAAGGTTTGCACCTGTAGTATTGCTTGGGAAAGGCTCTCTTACTGAGTAATACAAGAAACTATCGTCCCATTTTGGTAAATCGATTTTTGGAGAAACATCATATCCTGCGATCATTTGTGCTATCCCTCTCACTCCTGCAATCACGCTTTTAAACCAGCCAGTTGACCCAAGCCCTGTGGATACGATTATTCCACTTGAAGATTGATTCTCGCCTACCCCATTGATTTTAATATTGTATCTTGCTGAAACATGTGTCTTTCTTCCTATAAAAAAATCGTTGACAGCTAAAAGGTTTTGTCCATCATTTAATTGCGCAACTGCCATGGTAATCTCTTTTATTGGTCTCAGATTCGCCAATACTTCCCGAATAATGCGAGTTAAATCAGATGTATAAAAAGGAAGGAGTACACCATCATATCTTGCTGGATCAGGATTTACAGCTATAAGCGGTTGACCATTTAAGTATTTTAATGTATTTACAACCAAACCATCTTGTCCTATAACAACTACTATATCATCATCGTTAAACATAAAACTCGGCACATATTCCCTGTCCAAAAGTTGTACCCGACCAATATCCTGCAGATTAATAATTAAAGTTGATACCGATCCTTTATAAACTTTAGATTCTTCAATGTATTCTCTGATATCGCCCCCCATTTTCTCTACATAGAAAGCAGCTTGAGTTAAATTATTAAACCTTTTGATCAATTCGTCTGCTCGAGTCTTTTTTGTTATCACAACGATTTTTCGATCTGTTAAATAGCTCATTTATTCATCATCTCACGTATTAAATCAGGTGTGATATTTAATTGACCTATTTTTTCTGCATTACCAGCTAAATTTTGAAAAGCATTTGCTATCAAGGTTTGAGGTTGCATTCCAATGGCTGTAAGTGCTCTGATTACATTGGTATCTACACCAGATAAAGCATTCATCATGGCTTTAAGCTCATACGCCTTCGCCTCTGCTTCAGCCTTTTTATTTTCAGCAGCAAGCATTGTCAAAATTTTTCTCTTTTCTTCCATCTTGATTTCTGCATCTAGTTCTTCATTTTTCAGTTCATTTTGTTTTATCATTTCTGCTTGTTTAGCATCCAATTGAGTTTCCCGAACCTGCCTGCGCTTATTTTCAATTGCAATTTCAGTATTATATTCATTTTCCTTAACACCTCGTTCCTTCTCAATAGAAGCGTTTCTTCGTTCATAGATCGCGTCATCAGACATCTTTAGGATTTTTTCTCTCGTTTCCGCCTCAAGAGCCCTTGAAGTTTCCTTATTTGGCTGAACTGATAAAACCATAAGCCCCATTATCTCGATTCCTAATAGCTTAACTTCTTCATTTTTACGCATATCCTCTAAGATATTATTTGCTAATGCTTCACTAGAACGAACAGCATCAGAGAGTTTTAAGCTTTCAAGGTGTTTTTTAGTAAGTACATGAACCAAGTTGCTTATCCGAACAGGGAGCTTCTGTGGGTCATCAGAGATATATTTCTTTCCACTGCCCCTGATATCCAATGTGAAATTTAGGAGACCAGCAACTCTTTTACGGTCAACAATGCGATAAGTTACTTGACCTTGGATAGAAACTGTCTGAAAATCTGAAGTAACTTCTTCAAACATGAAAAGGCAGTCACTACTGGCAACAGGTACCATAACAATGGAGGTATTAGGCGCATAGTAGTAAAAAGAAATTCCTGCTCCTTCTTTCACTACTTTTCCATTTCTATATTTTAAAACATATTCACTTGGTTGAAATTTAATGAATTTAAATCCAAACATTGTTGCCCTCCTTTCAATCATTTTTTATTTTAAGCATGAGATTTTATTCCTGATTTATTACATTCACCTGGCACATTTTCATGGTAAGAAGCGCAGCTTTGTGGCTTTCCTCAGTTACACCAGCGCAGCATTTTGCATCAACTGTGATCTTCATCTCAGGTAATTGAGCTTTAAGGATGATAGCATTAGAGACAACGCAAATATCAGTGCATAATCCACAGAGTTCAATTTCATCAAAGTCCTCTGAAATTACAGCAATATATTTTGAAAATTCAAGTGAACCGAAGGTGGTTTTATCAAAGACCTCACAATCTTCTGTACATAATTCCTTTGCAATCTGATGACCTTCTGTTCCTTTTATGCAATGGATTATTGGCAAATATTTTCCCTCTTGAGTTGATAGATAATTTTCATGATGAGTATCTCGAGTAAAAAAAACTTGATCTTTGTTTTGCATATATTCTAATATCTTAGCTTTCACATTTGGTAAAATTTTTTCAGCTTGCGATGATCCCAGTGTACCAGTGATAAAGTCGTTTTGCATATCAACTACTATTAATAATTTTTTCATTTTATACCTCTTTTCTTGATATTATCTTTCTGTTAATATCAATATTAATATATCAAAATTCATTTGTCAATTGTTTTTTTTAATTAACTTTTCAATTAGTTCCTCATAATGTATAATAAATAAATCATCCTTATACTGTACTATCTATATGCAGGAGATGAATTTAAAGTGAATATAATCACAGTTCACAATGTTTCAAAAACCTATAAATCATATATCAAAAATGATAAAGTAAATTTTTTCAAGAGACAATATACCTATACAAAAGCTCTTGAAGATGTATCTTTTACTGTGGACGAGGGTGAGATTTTAGGACTTATTGGCTTAAATGGTGCAGGGAAGACTTCTATGATAAAACTCGTCTCTGGTATAATGAGACGTGATAAAGGAGAAATTAAAGTCATGGGATTTGACCCTTTTGATCGCAATTTAGCATATAGAAAAGCTGCATCCTTAGTGTTAGGGCAAAATGGACAACTAGATAATGACCTGACCATTTTAGATAGTGTGTCATTTTATTCTGCTTTGTACGATGTCAAAAAAGATGATGCCATGGTTAGAGCAAAAAAAATGGCGAGGGAATTAATGCTAACAGAGGTGGATCTTCAAAAGCAGGTGCGAGATCTATCTTTAGGGCAGAGGATGAAAGGCGAATTGATCTTAGCTTTCAACCATCTTCCAAAGGTCATCTATCTCGATGAGCCTACTTTAGGGCTTGATTTCATGGCTCAGAAAGCAATTCGCAATTTCCTTAAAACCTATGTTAAAGATAACAAAGCATCCATGATATTGACCAGCCATTATGGAAAAGATATAGAAGAATTATGCCCCAATATACTCGTCCTTTATAAAGGAAAAAGCATATATTATGGTTCTTTACACATTAATGAATATGTGGAGTTTATCGAAGGAGGCCTCGATACCGCTATAGAAGATCTATATAAGGAGCACCAAGAATATGTTTAACATTTTAAAATCCTATGCTCATATTGGCATAAAGCGGCTATTCATCTATAGGATTAGAATCGCAAGTCAAATGCTAGAAATGATCGTCATCCCAATCACGCTTTATTACTTTTTTTGGAAATCAATAATCGATTACAATCCGATGGGCTACACATTGCCTGAGATGATCCGATATATCATCATTTCAAATTTGATATTGACATTCACTCATATTCATGCAGATCAGGATTTGGAAAGAGGAATAAGAAACCACAATTTTGGTCAATCATTGCTAAAGCCTATATCTTTTGTAACAGATATAGCACTTAAGCATATAATGGATAGCAGTATTAAGTTTCTCATCCTATATGTACCAATCATTGTGATAGTTTTTGTTGTAATGGGGAATCAGATAGCTTTAAGTGCCATTGTTTTGTTTATTCCTTCTCTCATAATGGCTTTTGTATTGAATGCGACGTTATCTTTTCTCATCGGATTTATGTCCTTCTGGATCACTGAAACATGGGGCATTGCCGCTATCCGTAACATCCTGCTCAGTTTCTTGACAGGAACAGTTATACCGCTTGATTTGTTTCCGCAGTTTCTTCAGAAGATATTGCTCATGCTGCCGTTTCCATATATCTCTTATGTCCCTGCAAAGATATTGTGTGAGCCAAACTTCAACATGAATATTGTAACTTCCGGTTTTGCCATAAGTTCCATATGGATCTGCTTGTTTTTTATAATATCATATTTGCTCTTTACAAGAGGGATTAGCAAATATACAGCAAGGGGGGTATAAATATGCGTTTTCTTGCTGAAGGAGTTAAAATGTCATATAAAAGGATGAAGCTATACCGAATCAATATAATCAGCTGGGTTATTGCGGATATTTCATTATATGCTTCGATAATTTTTATGTACATCATCTTAGTGAATAAAGTGAAGGTAATCGGCGACTATCGTGGCAATGAGATCCTTTTATTTGTTAGCTGCTATCTATTGATCAACAATATATTTGCCATATGCGCAAATAGCGTAACAGCATATTGCAGGAATATCATCGATGGCAAGTTCAACCACGATTTGCTAAGACCTAAAAACCCGATAATCTATATAATTTTAAAGAACATCAACCTTGCTCCTCTACTCACGACTTTGCTTCTTGTGGTATTTAATCTCTATTGCATAAGAATAAACGAAGCGCAGATATCGCTCTTATATTTCGTATCTGTTGTAATCGGTGCGATTACTATGATGCTCTTGTATTTAATCCTTTATACATTTGCGCTTTTTAAATTGAAAATTGATTCTGTGGATAGAGTTCTTTATCAAATTGTTGCTATAAGCGAAATGCCAGACACGATTTTCCCAAAAACGATAAGAAACATTTTGATCTATGCTATACCTGTTTATCTATTCAGTTCAATACCTGCAAGGATATCTTTAGGTAAAAGCACTTTGATTGAAGAAATCTGGACTTTTGTTGCTCCAGTTCTATTGTTTCTAATCTTAAGGTGGATATACAAAATTGGATTAAGGCATTACTCTGAAGGATTATCTTAAAAAAATTAATTTTTTTATTTTTTGAATGTTTAAAAAGAAAAAAAGGTGTCTATAATATATGTAGAACAAAAGATTAAATAAATAGTTTTGATCTTCTATCATGTAAAAAATTTGTTATCCCCACCCCTCTTGTTATAAGTTATAATAACCATTTTTGCTTTTTAAGTAAAAATGGTTATTTGCTTTTTAGAATATATTGAGCATTTTTAAAATATAATGTAGAGAATAAATCATTTAAAAATGGAGGTATAAACTATGGAAATTTTAAATATGGAACAAGGCTACAAGGCTATGGGAATAAATATGGAAAGCGGCGAAGGTGAGGATCTTTTTCCCACTGCAAGGGTTAAAAGCGATCCTGTTAAAATTAAAACTGAAATCATAAATATTTCACACACCCCTGAGGAATCAGAAAAATATCGTCAAATCGAAATAGACATGATGAAGAAGAATATCAATAACTTTAAAGATGGTGTTGATGTTTTTAAGAATTTTCAGAGGGTAGATATATTTAAAATGACCCCTTGCGCAAACAACTGGAATTACTTTAATTTACCTAATGATTCTCAATTCATAACTTTGATGAGCTCCATTGAACAGCTTGGTGTACTTCAACCACTTATCTTGCTCCGCGACAATGATTCTTCTGATATATATGAGATTTTGATCGGTAATTCAAGGCATCTTGCTCTTGTATCTCTCTATGAAAATTCTCAGCACGACGAGAAATTTAGATTTGCACCTGCCTTCATCCTAAATAGAGAGGAAGTTGGAGAGTACTTTATCAGGGCTATGATCTTAGATTCTAATTTTTCTTACAGGGATATAGACCAAACCGTATTAATAAAAGCTCTGATTGAAAGGTACACCATTTTAAAAAAGAGCAAAAATTATAGATCCGAGTCTAATATTGCTGAAACTTTGTCCAATGAGTTTTTGATGTCTAGAAGCACTGTCTTCAATTATCTTTGCCTTAACAAATTATGTGAAGAAGTGATGGTGCTATTATTAGAAAAGAGGATTAAGCTTCAGTCTGCAAGATACCTAGCTCGTGTTAACCATCAAACTCAGAGGATGATACTTGAAAAATATGGCATTGAGAATATAAACATACTTCACAGGGTAGAATTTTTAACTGCTGCTAACGTTGAGA
>JGI20166J26741_11470918_pt1 | contig 13176 bp, 7 predicted proteins | sample TergutCu122P5_FD_26741 | JGI IMG/M metagenome (IMG submission 26741)
GATTTACCAGTTAAAACTGGAAAAGGACGCTGCTTTGGCTTGGCTTTGTCGACAGGAAGGGCAGTCAGTCGGGGACAGATCTTCAAGAGGGTTGGTTGGCATCGGAAAGAGCCGTCGATAAGACTACTGGCTTCCTATGAAGCAGTTAGCACCATTGCTAAAGTACAAGATTCGGGGATAAGTTTAATTAAAGTAACTAACAGAAAATTGTTTGATAAGAATAAGTAATTTATTACGACGAAATTATACAAGTTTGGATAGTGAAAGTTAGAACCAAGAAGTTGCAGTTACTGTATAAGAAAACAGTTCGGTCAGTGCCATGTGTATCACCGCCTGGATCACCATTATCACAGGTATGTGAAGTGCGTTGACGAACATATTACTTTGGCCGCTGGAATAAATACTAAATTAGGGACGCAAAATTAACGTAACGAAATTAGACGCAAAATAAAGGGAAAGCAATTACGCGCCGTCCGCAACAGCACCGCTGAGATAACTTTAAATAACTGTGATTGTGTTAATTAATTTACTTAGTGTAGAATATAGGCATAACCTGATGTTTTGAGTTTGTCTATACGTGTTAACTCACAGCTCCTAACAGCCAGACGCATTCGCGTAATAAATGCAAGCTTGCATTTCTCACGTATGCGAGAGCATTTACCAGGCAGTAACAGCGCGCAAACTTCCTAGTTTCCAAGTCCACGACGAGAGAAAAACTTTACAGTACCTAACCGATACTACACTATATTTTTCCTCCCCCTTCAAACATGGTGGCAGCATATATATCCAAAGGGGTAACAACCCTGCCCCATAATTACCACGCAGGCTGACTCCGTCACAACGCTACCAAACTAAGGGCTTGCAATTTAGACACCCCCCCAAAATTTCACAGGGACAACAGCCCTTGACTCAAGGCAGATGCCCCTCCCCAAAATGGAACTCAACCACGCAGCCACTACATCACTATCTCCATCTTTTCAGTCAATGCCATCTTCTTCACACTCACTCCTAACATCCCCATCCTCTTCCAGCCGTTCCACAACATATCGTCAGACTCATTCATTGCAGTGGGTATACAGGGGTTCTTACATCCCTTCACATATATTTCTGGTGAGATGTACTGCCATGCTGTTATGATCCACACTGACTAAATAATACATTTATATTTCTTAGTTTACAAACTTACTTGAACCCACAATGAAGAGTCATAATTTTTTCCATACATGGTGTTAGTGGCATTAAGAATTGTAAATATGAATGTACTGGATTTCTGTGTTGTGTCTTCGGTCTGATCAATCTGAGTTCATGGTTTTTTTTTAATGGTTTTTAATTTGTGGATTGGTCCAGGTTTTATTTCTGCGTCTGATAGATGATACTTAATTTTTCAATAGCTATTTTCCTGTTACTACCCTTGGATTAGATCTGTTGCCAGGTGTGTATCTTAACAAGTTTAGCATCTGTGTGGTGTCCAGTGATGAAGTAGCTCGATCTCAGGGGCATACCAGTTTAGGCGCTTCTTTGCCTGAAGACGGAAATAGAGCTGGCTTCTGAAATGTGCTTATTTAAGAAGTAAGATTTTGTTAGATAACTTTTCCTGCTGTGTTATGTCATTTGGGTACACATGATGGTTTGATGGTGCAGGTCATGGTTTGGCTCCGCATGGTCCGGTTCACAGTGATCTGGTTTGGCGCACTGCAGTTTGGTGCTTCATACACGAATTTAAGATGACCTCATGTATTTAAGCACTAAATTAAAAAAAAAAGCATCTTGCATTGGAGTAAATACCATATGTTGTTTGTATTCTTGTATGACATCCTGATGGTGGTCACAGAAGGGACCGAAACATGTCAGTGAATATACGATAAAACATATTTTATTGATGTGCGTTAGTTGGTATGTTTCATGGTATAAAGGTCAGGGAATTACCAAGTGTTTTTTCATTACTTTTATAGTGTTTATATTTTTATAATTTTCGGTACATGATGATGGCCATGAAAGGCCAAAACTTATTGTACACTTGCCATTAAATAATTGTCAAAACAGAGTTGTGATTGATGGTTCTTTTACTATCCTCTTTATATATCATGTCACAGTGAGACCACAGTTTGCTTCTTTCCTCCTTTTTGCATTTTGTAATAGTACTGTCCTTATCACAGAATTAAAAAGTGACTGCCAGCCGCATAATTCTGGGAGATCTAAAATCCTTTTTCTCTAAGAATGGTTAATTTTTTATGATCCACTTGTCAGATTTTTGTGTTATGTTCATCATACACACTGAAATGGGCCAAGTTGTCACTCTGTTTAATTAAGCCCTACTTCATAAAATATATTGAGGAGTGGATATATAGCTTAATGCATTTTTAGCTTTGGCACTAGGTCAAGATGAGTGGTCATCTTTATGCTCTAGTTGCTTTACTTTTGGATAATGAACCCCTAGTGTCCATTAGGTAGGAGGCTGTGTGTGCCTTGGCCAGTCTAACTGTGGTAGCAAACAGATATGTTTGTTTGAAGTCAGAATGCAATTCAGATTGTTTGGCTTGCGACCCAGTTGTTTCACTGGTATGTCTTTGGGATTATAAAGCAGATTCCTTCAACAAGCCAAGCTCTGAGATATGGACGTAAAAACTTAGTATTCTCTGCAGTGTGCAAAGGTAATTATACGAATTGTCATGTTGCTTTCAGCTCGCTATCTGATCATTCCACTCCATTCACTGATGCCAACTGTGATTCAGAGATCTGTGTTTGCCAGGCCTCCAAAAGGTAAACTGCTAGCCATTTACTATTCTCAACAGCCTTATGTAATCAAGTTTTTAATTCACCACAATACTGTAATGACTTAATGAGTGTTACGTCTCTACTGATTACATTTTCTTACCCCTTTTATAGTAAGTATTTCACTGTAGCAATTTCTGTTTTTCTTTTCTTGATTTCCCAAGCAGATTAACTTATAGTTAACAGAAATGAGGTTGGAAGTGAAGAGGATTGGAAAGGGTTAAGTAACAAACAGCTTATGTTGAATCCACACTACATTTACATTTATAAACTTTATAGACTGTTCGTGAAGCAAGTTCTTTGTGTGGAATCACTGGATCTTGAAGTGTGGGATAGAATCTGGAAAAATTATTTTAGAATATTGTATTTCTTGTACAGAATAATGTTTGACTGCAGTATTGAATATAGTGTAATGAGATGGTGAAAACGAAGTTGTCGGTGGCTACTTGAAACTGATGCTTACTACCTGTACACAGGTGAAGCTTTTCTTTCCATGCAGCCTTGGTAGCTACCTATCAGCCATGTCTGATGAGTTCTTGTTTTGCATGTCATAGGGAGAGACATTTTTGAAGCATGTTTTTTGGAAATATGCTGTAAACATATGTGTCAAAGAACTATTTCAGCAGTAATATTGCGGCTTAACATAGTAAGGGGTTACTTTTGAAACTTCCATGCATTACTGCAAATGTAAAAGACATGGCAACAGATCTACAAATTTCAGGTATTATGTGTCTTTGTTAACACAAGCTATTTACTTTTTAGGTGTGCGTAAGATCATCATTGCTACCAACATAGCCGAAACATCCATCACAATTGACGATGTTGTGTATGTGATAGACTGTGGTAAAATTAAGCTGAAGAATTTTGACATTGACAATAACATCACAACACTTAGACCAGAATGGGTCAGCCTAGCCAACGCAAGGCAGAGACGTGGCCGAGCAGGCAGGTTAGAAGCTGATAAATTAATCAATTCTCTGTTCTGTTATTTGTAATCTTAAGGAAATTATGTCTGTGCATATTTGAATGTTGTGTTTAGTAAAATAATAATAATAATACAGTGGAATTTGAATGAAAGGACTCATAAGTGACATTAGTCTTTGATTCATTACTGTTCAGTGTGGTTAGGGCAAAATTTGTTGTACTTAGCTTGTATCCCTGCATTGTATTCTAAATTATGAATCTGAATGTGCAAACTACAGCGAATGACAAAATGAAACAGACTGCTGCTTCTTCCTCTCCCCATCAAGTTTTGGGCCAGTGACCCATGCCAAGGTTAAATTGTTTTGCCCTTCCCTCTTTTTGGGAGGGCAGCCCAGGTCTTATTTGTCATCAAGTTTGTACAGTGAAGCTTGATATAGGTAACTGGACAGTGACATCCTGATTACAGGTTCTTTCCATCTTGTATGTTCTCTGATGCTGCTAAGTACCGTGGACTTCCTGTTAATGTAATTTCTCCACATTTTTTTTTTTCCTGTCCTAGTCCCTACAACCTCAGAATCTCATAAAATTTATTTATGTAGCTTCCAGACTTTTCTGATCTTATGTTGAATGTAGTCATGATTTGTATCCATTTTAATGATTAATTGAAATATAATTTTAGTCTAACACAACTTTATATAAACAATTTACCTGAAGCCATCTTCAAGACAAAACATATAGCTGTGTTCTCTGAAATTGTTTTTATAATAAAGTTGTGTTGGACTAAAATTATATTTCTATTAATCATTGTATAATATACAATGGGGATGTCTCACCTAAAAATTCTATCCGTTTTATTGTGTCATAATTTGATATTTTAGGGCCAGAGCATTTCAGTGTGAACACCTGTGTAAGAAATGTTACTTATGCAATGTGAAAAATAAGTGGATTACAAATTAACTGACTGCTACATGTGGAGAAGTTTTCCCTTGCAGTGAGTGCACACAGTTGTCAGCTATAAAGTCCCTTGCAAACAAAAGTGATCATTGTGTTGATGTCCTCTGCCTTCTCCTCATCTTTCTTAAATACATTTACCTCCTTGAGTTCACTTTATTTCTTCCCAGTACCTGTTTATCACTCACTGTTAGACAGAGAAAACAGCAGTTTTGATTTTTGAACAGAGTACAGCCTGGAGAGTGCTATCATCTTTTTACGAAGGCAAGAGAAATGACTCTTGCAGATTACCCTCTACCAGAAATGCTGCGGACTCGCCTGGATGAGGTTATCTTGCAGATCAAAATACTGCAGCTAGGAAGAACAAAGCCATTCTTAGAGCGAGTCATGGATCCTCCAGATCCTCGTGCTGTTGAACTGTCAATTAAGGTATGCTGCATTATGAAGCACGTGGGGGAACTGATATCCATCGAGCTGACATATTTCTCTGTGTTTTTTATTCGTTCAGTCCTGAGGTGCAAGCTGTGTCAGCAGTAGTGCTTGTTTCTTATCTTTGCTAGGACACTTAACTCTGCTGAGGTTTACTGCATGAATGAGCTGGTTCAATACTTACCACGTTTGTAGTATGCAATGTTACTATTGGTAACTTTGATAATGCTAAAACTAATGGTTATAGTGTAATACTTGCACTGTAGCTCTTAACTAACAGATTTGTGTAAATAATAAGAAAACCAGTGACAGCACAGAATAACAAAAAACACATGGGAACTTTCATCTCTTGTTGATACTTCTTCAAATTCCCTTGTGTCAAGTTTTGCATATTCAACCACTAGAGGTCATATTACATTGCATGTTTTCTTTGACAGTTGCTGGAGAATCTAAATGCTGTGGATGCTGATGAAAATCTCACGCCTCTAGGTTTTCACTTGGCCAGATTACCTCTTGACCCACAGACTGGGAAGATGATTCTGATGGGTGCCCTGTTCAGTTGTGTTGACCCCATCTTCTCTGTGGCCGCTAGCCTCAGTTTCAAAGACGCTTTTTTTGTCCCACTGGTAAGCTTTTAATAACAAAATTCTGTTGATAAGTGTGCTCATTAAAGAAGTATAATTTGGACTGCAAACCTTATGTAATCTTATAATCTTTCTGATGGACTGCGATTGTTTTGGAATAAAGTGCTGAAGGGAATGTTTGGATGTGAGAGGGAGAAAGTGACGGGAGACTGATGAGAGTTGTTTGATGAGGTGCTTCATAATTCGTTTACCTGTCTGTATGTCGTCTGCATTGGTTCATCATTAAACACAGGAACAGGATTTATAACATTGCACTATACTTCCATATTGTAAGGAAATACTTCATGTGCTGTGAACAGTAACAGATAAGTAACTGATTTATGAAACTGGAATTGGTATTAACAGAGTAAAAAAAAACAGTTACATAGGTGAAACAAAGCCATGTGCATTATTAGGCAAGCACTTCATGTGGGTCCTGTCTGGAAAATATGTTCCTGTTCTTAAAGTTAACAAACAGTCATAGTAATTTAATCATTACTGTAATGAACCCTTTTATTGATGTGTGTTTCTTAACAAAGCTGCTTGTCAAGACCAAAAGAAAAGTAGAGGTACTTTAAAATGTTTGTCAAAAGACTATTGAGTATGGAAAGTTTGTCACTGACATATGGATGTAATGAGAGACATTTTAAAAATCTATAAAATACCATACAGTGTATCTCAGCAAATAATTATTTTGTTGTCAGTGTTAGACTGGGATATCCAGTACACAGTGAACAAAAGGTTAAATATGTAAAACTGTATGTGTATGGTGTTTATATGTATGTATGTATATTGCTGTAGGGCCGTGAAGCAGAAGTGGCTAAGAAGAAGCTGGAATTATCCAAAGGACTGAAAAGTGATCATTTAGTCCTTGCTGAGGCACTAAAACAGTGGGAAGTAGCTGAAAAAAAGGGAAGAGGCGGTGATTTCTGTTGGCAGTACTTTCTTTCATCCCACACACTCTCATTGCTCAGGTACTGCTAATGTTAAAATTTTGCACTTTGATTTGGAAGAGAAGCCATAGGTTCAGTCTGTGTTTGTCTTTTTGAAGGTAATTCCCCAACACACACAGACTCGCCAACACATACACTGATCACAGGGACTTGTGCTCAGTGGAAAATTATAAAATGATTGTGCATAGATATAGTAGCTGATTGCTGTCTTCTTGGAGTTGTGACACCATGTAGTTTGGTAGACAAGCACCAGTGTTCTGGAGGAACATAACCATCTGTGTACTGAACTATGAGTTTCCCAGACACTGTGGTTGTAATAGCGACTGCTGTGAGAACTTAAAATCGGATATGAAGATGGTTAATTTTTGTGATTTGTATACAGAAGTGCAAGGGTGTACAGTGTATACTGAACACTAAATTAGCAACAACTGTGATAGTGTGCTCTGTTAGTTAACCAAAGTTCAGAAGGATCATAGTGCCTGCATCTTCAGAGTCAAGTAGCACCCTTCTTGGACTTCTTGTCCCTGTAGGTACAGGCACCACAAACCCTACAAACAGTGGTGACTGTTTTCCAATGGAGACAGTGCCACATACTAGAGAGTAAGCAGTGCTGCTGTGAGACTAAAATTTTTTAGCATTCAGCTTATTTGTTATGCTGTTTTCGTCTTTCAGAGATATGAAGGGTCAGTTTGCTGAACACCTTTATGAGATGAATTTCCTTAGCAGCAAGAATCCAAAAGCTGAAGATGGTAACATCAATGCAAACAATGTGAGCCTTGTCAAGGCCATTATCTGTGCAGGCCTATATCCTAATGTTGCCATTGTAAGGTGAGTTGTAGTTCAAATATACACCGTGGATGTCTGTCTTAACTCAAGTTTTTCTTGGCCTTTTTAAAGACTAAACTGTTCCTCATCTAATGGTTTTTTTTTTTTTTACCATGCATCATTTTCATTCTGTGTCTTCTCACAAACAACTCTCTATATATATCCCTCAGTATCTTTACCTTCTGTTTCGTAACCCCTGTTGTTCTCACCATCATCCACCATAAGCTTCTGAGATATAACAGCATGAAGTTTGGATATGGCATTATGTCTCAGAAAATGGTAATCTTCATACTCATCAGCATCATCACGTCTGTCACCATCACCCGAAATATCACCTTAACCACATTTATTGGCCAGCATCTTTTAACCTTCCAGAGCTGTTAAATTCTTCATTTGTCCATTTTCATATGCCAGTCCCATCTCAACCGACTGACTGAATTTTGTTACGAAGATGTTTATAAGTCATAAAATTCTTTGGCCAACCAGCCACATCAGTATTGAGTTAAGTCCAACATTTTGGATGCCTCTGTCCCCATTATCAGAGAACTGTCCTAAGTAAACAGAACTGTCTGTTGTGTATGTGCATGCACACATACCTATGAAGGGCATTCAGTGGAGTGATGTATAAAGCCATCACAGCAACATCCATTTCAGTTTTGCTTGATATAGCAAGGTAGATCACAGTAACCAATCAGGATGTTGGCACATCTGCCAGGTGCTGTTACCAGTTTGCATCTGACTCCTCCCACCAACCTTCATAGGTCACAGCACTCCTTACACAGTATATCATTCCCTGACTGGGGGATACAGACTGTGTGAGGCACCGTGAAAGCTTCATATTTTGTAAGATGTATATTGCTTGCAGGTCTGTTACAAGAAGAAAGTTTGGCACAGTTGTCAAATTGAGAACACCTGAGGATGGAAACGTGTGTATTCACCCTCGTTCAATTAATGAAAAGGAATCTGAATTTGAAAGTCCATTCCTGCTATACCACTTGAAATTAAAGAGCACGTCTATCTATCTGCATGACACAACCATGGTCTACCCTCTTCCACTTCTTTTCTTTGGACGAGGGGTGGACGTTTGTATGGAAGGTGGTCTTGAAACAATAGCTGTTGACAAATCCATACGCTTTAAGTGCCAGGAGAGCACTGCAAATCTAGTCAAGGTCAGTAGAATTTACAGATAAAATCATGATAAGAAGGCAGCTTGTCAGAAAATTAGATTGTATTAATCTGTTTCAGGAATTGAGAACAAGGTTGGACCAGCTCTTGGAGTATAAGATCAGTCATCCTGGGAGTTTGAACTGGAACTGTTACAGCACTGAAGGGGCAGTTCTCAGGTAAGGCTTACATCTTTGTACAGATATATTAGTGTGATGTGTCTGAGTAATGTGAATGGTTGTAGCTGGTTGAACAGGATCATGTTTTCACCTATGGCAAATGTCTTTCTATTTTTTGGTCTGCCCACACCATGAACATAATGTCTACCTTTGTTCACGTGTTTTTTTTACATGTTCCATATTCAAGATTATACAGTGGATTTACAATAAAATGTTTTTCATGTACATGTCATTTATGTGTATGCAAGTTGTAATATAATTGATGTGTTACATGAAGCTGAAATGAAACTACATATTTTTTTCTTAAAAAGTGGCATTCCATATACATGATTGGCACATGACTTTCAGTATATATTCCATTGAGGACTACACTGTTTATGTGAAACTTCTTTAGTACGGCATAGATTAAAAAAAACTAAGGAGTTATTTATGGCTGTTTGTAGTGTGAAGTCTGTACAGTATTTATCTTTTCAACAGTGGAATTGTGTCTGCATTAACCCTTTGACGCCGGAATTAAATCCCCCCCAGCAACGCTGCCTGCCGGAATTTTTTACTGGGGCTTTTAAATTTTAATGCTTACTCTTGGGGGGGGGGGCATATCTCATAGACTTTTCGTTCATTTTTAATGAAATAAAATTTTGCACTGAGGGTGATATATGACAAATTTACTTTTGTGTGATATTCCGTGAAACAAGGCACCACGCACAGGCCCACATCACATCTGGCGCACAGTGCCCTCTCTTTGGCGTGAGAAGAACACAGACGGCAGAGCAGTTGGGTTGATTTCACTGGCCATTGTTTATGGCTACCTCTGCCAAGACTGGCTGCTGTTGTTCCTCTTCTTCTTCCTCAAAATAGTCTTCTAACATTGCTAGCTTTTGCACCTGATTCGGAGGCCATGTGAGCAACCAGAATTTCCCTGATGGCTTCCTCCTCAAGTTTTATTTATTTTTTTCTGGCCATTGCTCGACACCCACAATTATCTGCCTTGTTTAGATTACTATGTATGACTCAGCACAGTTTCAGAATCGTATACCAGTGAGCCTGTGACAGTGAGATATGAACATCTACAGTGACAGCAAAACAGATCTCAAGCTACGTTGTGACAGCTGTATGAATTCCAGCTATTCGGTGGTGCCAAGAAGTTTTTAGTAGATTGCCAGCTGTGTGTTGCATGGTACTACGCCACAACACCTACAAATTACCCCAGCACTATAAGAGGCACATCTGTAGGCCCTCCTGTAGCTGTAAACATTGATATTCGTGGGTATCTCCGATTTTTGAGCATTACTTTTGTCTGAATTGTATGGGTACAGTACGCCACTAACAACCTTTCTGGTCTAGAAGGAGTTTTTGCTTCATAGGCCAGTGTTGATATTACAACACACAGTGAACTCCAGAGCGAGCAATAATCGTAGCAAGCAATGTCCGAACCATATTAGTCAGCTGGGAAAAATGCGCAGTTATGAAGTGTCTGCGTATATATCAATGTTTGTGGAGGGGTTTAGGAGGTGGAGGGACTCCATCCTGGCTCCTGAATGAAAACCTGACCTTCAAGGGTTCTGCAGCATAGCAAGCCACAGCAGTTGACTGAGTAGGGGTGAACAAAATTCCTCCAAACTTCAACACACTGTTTGTGACAAGGCATTTGGCTATTTAAAGGGCTTACTGCATGACGTACTTATAAGGCGTTTGGCATCAAAGGGTTAACTGAACATCAAGGTCAGTGGGTATGCAAATTGCAGAGGACCAAGAGCCAGAGTTGTATGCCAAGATAAAATTTGTCAACCTGTGTGGGGGCCTCTTTGTTTGTTATTTTTTGACTCTGTATCTGTGCAAGGTGTCACTTACAGTCAGAGGAGATGAGGTAAAAGACATCTGAATTTTTTGGCAGTAGGAATGTGCCTAAAGGTGAAGGTGGAGTGGCACTACGATGCACTATGAAAAGCCCTCATACCATTGGAAGGCAGGCTAAAAGGTCCTAAAGCTGGTCTGGACATGGTGGTGATGAGGAAAGTTTTCATTCTGGCTGGGAACTGAACCCCACTTCTCTGATCATTCAGCCCATTGCTCTCACATTTTACCATTTGAGCAACCTGGCACCATATTATAAGAAGCTGTTTTGTAAAATAAGACAGTTGCCTATGGGGACAATCTAGAGCATCCTAATGTAGCTTCTCCCAGGCTGAGGTTCAAAACTGGACAGCAAATCCTTGCTGTGTGTGAGAATTATGTTCCTGAAAAATCCCATGGATGGTGAAACCATGATGCGTAAAGTTTAAGACCTTATGGGAAAAATGGGTTTAGGGTGTAAAAGATACACACAGCATAATATTGTGTAAATTAATGATTCATAAACATGATAACATTTGCATTTGTGTTTATTGGAGTGATGTCTGAAATTTGAACAATGTAGAGTGTATTGTTGAGGGAAAGACAAGACTTGGTGTAGAGTAAGTGACCCTTGATTGCTTGGCCTTCTCCATGTTCTTTTACATGTCTGGGTATGGTGCCTGACTGTCTTCATCTCTTGCTTAAATCCCAGGCACCTATCCATGAAGACCCTTCTTCAGAGCACTGATAGGCAGCTTTGAGGCCTGTCCACATGGGTGTAGAATCTTCCTCGTATGCTGGTTCTGTGGGTGCTGTTGGCTGTTGAAGGTTCTTTGCAGATTGCTGAGCTGCATGGGAGTTGGGAACTCCTGAATATAAATCTCATTGAAATATGAGAATACTTATCCCAGAACATGATAGACTAATATGAGGATGTGTCTTATTTTCTCATGATGGTGTTGAATCCCTGAAAGTCATTAACTACTCTAGGCAGGCTCTAGTAGTGTGACATCTCTCTCCAAGGTAGCTCTGTGAGGGGGACCTGGAGGGAGGGCTCCTTCACTGCGGACCCCGGAGGATATACTAAGTAAGGCTCTGGAAATGGGTGTTTCCATAGGGGCCCCACTTTAGGGGAACATGGAGGGACGCTCCTTTCCCAGGGCCTTCAAGAGAAGGGAAAAGTTTCTTTATTTAGGGAAATTTTTAATGATAAATTTGAGAGATATGTAAAAAAGGCCATATTAACAGGTAGTTCTCTCCATAGGGGCCGTGTTGGGGAACCTGGTGGGGCGGGTTTGTTTACTGGGACTTTTGAGAAAAAAAGAAAATGCATATCTGTGTTCCTTTTCTTGGACCCAGAGGACATTAAAAGTTAAGTCTGGGGGCCATCTGGAAATTTAGCAAGGAACAGGGCTCCTCTGAGTGTTATCAAATTATAGGACACAACGGGCCCGTTTATAAGGCCTAGGTGCATTGGGACCATAAGGGCTCGTACCCAAATGTTAATCTAATCTAATCTAATCTAACTACTCTAGGCCAAAGCTGCTTCTATCAGCCATTCAGAGCCATGGACCCCTTTATTTTTACTGGGCATTAAGCTAAACTGTACAGTTTTTAGCACTCTCTGACAGAAATACTCATCTCACTTTCATCCAGGATCCTGCAGATAGTGGAGAAAGTATAATAGCTGTTGACTGTTGTGATGGTTCATTGGTAGAATGGCTGCAAGAATGAGCCGGGTGGTGTGTTGGGACATATACACAACTTGGATATTTGAATGGGCAAGACCAAGATCTGATGGATGCTATAGGGTGTTATCAAGGATGAGGAAGCCTGTGAATGCTAGGTTCTTGGATTAGTATGGTTTTCAAATCCATCAACACAGTAGCAGTGACTGACAGCCATTTCTGTGTCTTGACTTCTAGCGATACACACAATGCCCATTGTGTCTTATTGAGGAATATGTCAGGACTGTTAACACCAGAAATTTTCATACTTGCTGAAGCACTGGCCTTAACACTTTCTGTAATCTTGTCTTTATTTTCATTGGTGAAATGATTCATCAGTTCATTTAAACCATAATGGCATCCAGCAGTAGCAATCTGGATTTCCCTGTCCAACTAATCCACTACCTCCATTGTCTCACACTACTGTCCTTGTGTTTTTGTACATAGGCACTTCATCAAACTATAACTTATCCTCTCCAAACGTAATTAAAACACAAGGGCAACAGTTAGTTCTAAGAATTTGAAAAATGTGAAGTACATTCCATATTGCACAGTACTGTAGCTACCGAGTGATACGGGCCTGCAGATACGACATCTAGTTTATCACAGCACAGGCATATGCAATCACAGCTGCAGGTGAAGAAGAGACGTACACCATAATGCACATACTGTAAACACCATTTGATAATGAAGACAAAAAATAAACCAACAAAATGCACAAATTAATTCTGGATTAATTTATTACTGATCAATCACTCCAGCATGTTTCGGCCCCTCAGTCGAAGCCATCATCAGG